>OBEQ010506931.1_pt1 | contig 18788 bp, 18 predicted proteins | sample 1670901 | NCBI WGS metagenome assembly OBEQ01 (sample SAMEA104232315, study PRJEB22302) | groundwater metagenome | biome: forest; feature: aquifer; material: groundwater | place: USA | collected 2011-08-07 | depth 5.4 m
ATCAGCCCGGCCGACATCGCGGCGAACCCCGCGGGCAGCCGCTCCACCACGTCGTAGGCCAGGCCGAGCTGGTGCTCGGCAGCCCGGCGGGTCCAGACCAGCGCAGCCCGGATCTCATCGGCAGCGAACTCCCCGATCATCGTGGTGCGAGCCACCGCGGCCTCCGGTCCGCCGGGCGGGCAGTGTGCCACCGCCAACAGATCGGCCAACAGCCGGGCCTGCTCGTGCGCCAGCTGACGGGCCTGCGCCTCCAGCACAACCACCAGATCATGGCCGTTGCACCGGTCCCGGTCGATACCGGCGAGGAGCGCGGCCAGCAACGGACCCGGCGGCAACTCCGCCAGCGACTCCGGCACCACCACCCGCTCGACCACGACCCGGCCATAGACCCGCCCACCGACAATTCCAGCTGGCGCTGATCGCCGTGCCCATCGCTGCGGCTGACGGGCCCGGCGGCCCGTAGGGTGGGCCAGGAGTTCCGGAGGTCGGTTGGCGCAGCGTGAGTACGACGAGGACGACGTCAGGGTTCGGCCCGGCCGATCCTCGCGCCCGCGTACCCGACTGCGGCCGAGCCATGGCGATGCGGTGAGCGGCTTCGTGACAGCTGTCCACCGTGGACGGTACGAGTGCCGGGTCGACGGTCATCCGGTGCCCGCGATGCGGGCTCGCGAGCTGGGGCGCAAGTCCGTCGTGGTGGGTGACCGGGTGGACCTGGTCGGCGACGTTTCGGGGCGCGACGGTTCGCTGGCCCGGATCGTGCGCATCGGCGAGCGGCACGGCGTGCTCCGGCGTACCGCTGACGATGTCGACCCGGCCGAGCGGGTGGTGGTGGCCAACGTCGACCAGCTCGTCATCGTCACCGCGGTGGCCGACCCGTTGCCGCGCACCGGTTTCATCGACCGCTGCCTGGTCGCCGCGTACGACGCCGGCATTTCCCCGTTGCTCTGCATCACGAAAATCGACCTGCCCACCTCGCCGGAGCCGTTGCTGGCGTACTACGCGGCGCTCGAGCTGGCGCATGTGACGTGCCGCTTCGACGCGCCCCCCGACGCGGTCGTCGCAGCGCTCGACGGCCGGGTCTCGGCCCTGGTCGGCCAGTCCGGCGTTGGAAAGTCCACATTGGTCAACCGGCTGCTCCCGGGCGTGGATCGCGCGGTCGGTGACGTCAGCGCGATAGGCAAGGGCAGGCATACGTCGTCGAGCGTGGTTGCCCTGCCGGTACCGGGTGGGGGCTGGCTGGTCGACACCCCGGGGATCCGCTCGTTCGGGCTGGCGCACGTATCGGCGCGCACGCTTCTGAACGGCTTTGAAGACCTCGCGGAAGGGGCCGAGGAGTGCCCGCCCGGCTGCGACCACAGTGCTGGATCTGTCGACTGTGGACTGGACGGCTGGATCGCCCAGGGCCACGGCAGCGCAGCGCGGCTGGAGTCGTTCCGCCGCCTGCTCGCCTCGAAGAGCGGCACCGAGTAGGACCCGACCGGGTCAGTGCCGCCGGGGAGCACCCGGCCGGATCAGCGGCGCGCCGGGGAGCACCCGGCCGGATCAGCGGCGTTGCAGGGAGGCGAGTACGGCGAGCACCCGACGATTTTCTGCCGCTCCATCGGGCAGGTCGAGCTTGCGGAAGATCCGCTGGATGTGCGTACCGATGGTGTTCAGCGACAGGAAGAGCCGCTCGGCGATGCCCTTGTCGGAGAGCCCCTCGGCCATCAACTGGAGCACCTCGCGCTCGCGACCGCTGAGCTGGCCGAGCGGATCGTCGGCCTGGCGCGAGGCGAGCAGTTCGCCGACGACATCGGGGTCGATGACCGTGCCACCCTCGGCGAGGCGTTGCAGCGCCTGGCTGAGTTGCAGAGGCTCCAGGATTCGGTCCTTGAGCAGGTAGCCGGTACCCCGGGCGCCGTTTTCGAGCAGCCGGGTGGCGTACTCCGGGATGGCGTACTGCGACAGAACCAGGATGCCGAGTCCGGGCATCGCGGCACGCAGTTCGGCGGCGACCCGTAGCCCTTCGTCGGTGAAGGTGGGCGGCATCCGGATGTCCAGGACGACGACGTCGGGACGTCCGGCCGCCACCGCGCTGGCGGCCTGCTCGGGACGGGCGATGGCATCGACGACCTCGTGGCCCTCGGCCTCCAGCAGGCGGCGCAGGCCCTCCCGCACGATGACCGAGTCATCGACGATGATCACGCGCATGGCAGCTCCGCTCGAAGGTGGGTACCACGTCCGGGTGGGGAGTCGACCTGGAAGCGCCCGCCCACAGCTTCGACCCGGTCGGCCAGGCCGCGCAGCCCGGTACCGGACAGGATGGATGCCCCACCGGGTCCGTCGTCGCGCACGTCGATGTTGAGCCGGTACGCCTGATGGACGGCGCGGACCTGTACCCGGGCGTCGGTGGCGTGCTTGAGCACGTTCTGCAGCGCTTCGCTGACCACGTAGTAGGCGGTGGCTTCGATCACCGGGTCGAGTCGTCGGGTCAGTTGCAGGTCGAGGGTGACCGTTACGCCGGCCCGGCGGGCGAGTCCGGCCAGGGCGGGTTCGAGGCCCTGGTCGGTGAGCACGGCTGGGCGGATGCCCTGGGCGAGGTTGCGCAGTTCGCCGATGGCGGTGCGTAGTTCGCGTTCCAGTTCGTCGATCAGGTCATGCTCGGCGCTGCCCAGGCTGCTGCGGAGGACGCCGAGGCTGAGCCCGACGCCGAGCAGGCGTTGTTGGGCGCCGTCGTGCAGGTCGCGTTCCAGGCGTTGCCGTTCGGTGTCGGCTGCGGTGGCGATGCGCTGTCGGGAGGCCTGTACCTCGGCGAGTTGGGCGCGTACTTCGGCCTGCAGGCGGGCGTTGTCCAGGGCGAGGCGGGCGGCGGCTGCGGCGGCGTCGAGCAGTTCGGAGTCTTCGCTGAGCGCCGGGTCGTGGACCAGTACCGCCACGGGTGGATCGCCGAGGGCGGTCAGTGCCCGGCTGCCGTCGGTGGGCGGCTCGTATGGGTGGCCGGCGACGTCGAGCCAGCCGCTGTCGGTGCGGAACGCGACCCGTAGCGTCGGATCCCGCAGGGTCCTGCCAAGTTCGGCCTCCACGGTGTCCGCGGTCACCTGTTCCAGCCGGCCGACGAGCTCGGCGACCGAGACGAACTGCAGCCGCTCGCGCAGCAGTCCGACCAGGAACGCCACCGGCAGCCCGGCGACCGCAGCCCACTGCGAGGCGAAGCCGAAGAACGCTGTCGCATCTGGCCTGCCCTTACCGTCCTGGATGGCCAGCACAGAGAGCTGCCCCAGCACATGGAACAGCGCGGTCAGGCCGGCCGCGGCGATCATCAGACCCAGGGCGCGCCGCTGCCGCCGGCTCGCCCGCACCATGCGCCGGGCAAGCAACGCCACGACCACGGCCGCCACGGCTATCCACCCGACGATGGTGGCCGACCGGATCCAGAGAAACAGCCGTACGTCGGCGATGAGCTCGACCGGGCTGTGGCCACAGGTGTCACCGCAGAAGGGGGCCGGGGTCCAGGTGACCAGCGTGAGGACCGCCCCGATACCGGCGAGCCCGAAGCTGACGGCTATCACCCCGCGTTCGACGCGTTCCGATACGCGGCCGGTCGGGTAGCCGAGAAACAGGAGCATCCCGAACGCGCAACACAGCCCGTACGCCGGCACCCCGGCCAGGACGACCAGTTCGCGACCCGGCAGGTCGGTGGGGAGCAGGAAGCCGTTCGGCGCCTGGGTCAACGCGCTCAGACCCAGCAGCAGCATCCACAGGCCGGTCCGGCTGCGTGGCCGCAGCCGCCAGGCAGCGATACCAGCGGCGATGAAGCAGACACCCACGGCCACGTCGGAGAGGACGATCGGCCAGGGCCTGCGGCCAAAACCGAGGCCCAGCCACAGGCCGAGCGCCGCCAGGCCGCAACCCAGTACGCCGCACACCACCAGCAGGCGCGTGGACGGCACCGTACGGCGGCGTCGGATCACCCAGCGATGGTGCCATGATCCGCAACCCGTGGGGGTCCGTACAGTCACGGATTTTCGTGAGAACGAGCACGACAACCCAGGACGCGCGCCGGCCGGGTCGGCCGGCATCGTGGGGACAACGCCGCGGAGCCCCCTGCGCCACGGCTGGCACAGCGAAGGAGGACAGCCAGATGGAACGCCTCAGCACCGATCAGTGGGCCGGCCCGTCGATCACGTCCGCCGGCCGCTGACCCGGGTCAACGACCCTGGAGGGCGTCCAGAGCCACCGCCATGGCGACGATCAGCCGGCGGTCGAAGCGCGGGTCGGGGATCTCGACGAGGTACCGGTCGCGCAGCCCCCACTTCTTGATCACCGAGAAGACCAGGTGCCCGTTGATGGTGAAGTCGAAGTGGTACGGCAGCCAGCCGGCGATGAACCGGCGGAGCAGCGCGACGACAAGGCTGCGCTCCTGGCCGGTCGCCGTACCGAGGCCCGGCTGCTCCAGATACCAGGTCGAGCGCAGGAGCGACTTCGCGAAGTCCTTACGGAACAACCCGATGGGCTGTCCGCCGGCATCGGTGATGTCGTACGTTGCGCCGAGGTCGAGCACCTGACGGGCCTTGAAGCCGAGCACCGCCTGTTGTTTCCTGTCGTCGGTGTACAGCGTCACCTGTTCCTTCAGAGCCAGCCGCTTCTGCTGCGCGAAGGCGAGAAGCTCGCCCTCGGACCCGTTGGGCGCAACGGCGTGAACCTCGTACTGGTTCACCATCAGCCGTACCCGCTGCCGAAGAATCAGTCGCTGCTGGGCCTGAATGAGCTGAAGGTCCATCGATGTCCACCCGTTCCGTGTGGTTGGCGTCGCGGCGGAGTTTGGCACGGCAGGCCGGGTGGCGACGACCCCGATGCGCAATAACGTCGATATAGAAAACGTCCGACATGGCGGCTATGTCGTATGGAATATCGCTGGCTGCCGGTGTCGACTCCGGCCGGAAAACCGCTGTACCGGTACGGCTTCCATGGCTGATCATCGACCGCATGTCCATCTCGCCGTTGGCGCGCCTGCGCGTCGAGGATGCGCGGGTACCCGTCGACGAGGCCCGCCCGCGGGTCGAGGATCGCAGCGCGGAGCCGGCGACACTGCTGCCCACGTCGCTGAGCCTCGACGACTCCGACACGCCCACCGACGTGGTGGATGGCCTGGCGTTGGCCGCATTCGCCTCCGGGCGCGAGCCGTGGGCCCGCTCGGTCCGGCTCGACCGGGTACGCCCCGACGCGCCGCTGCTGCCCTGCGGTGCGCGGGTACTGCGGGCGGCTACCGACGATGGCCGGTACACCCATCTCGCGGCGGGGCAGGGCTGGACGCTGCACGCCATCCGGTGGCGCAGCCGCGCCGCGTACGTCGGCGTGAGCGCGGTCAGCGACGAGCTCGCCCGTACCATCGTCGAGGCGGCCACCCGCGGCGCAGCCGACGTACCGGTACCCGATGCCGACGCGGTATCGATGGGATTCTGGCATCGCAGCGGCCCGCGCGCCCGGCGCAGTACCAAGCGGATCAGCGCCTCGCCGTGGTCGCAGATCCGGTCGAACTACGCCGCGAGCGCGGCCGGCGCCCTGGACCGGCTGATGGCCACCACTGCGGACGACCTCGCCGGCCGGCTGATCCTGTTGCACGGCCCGCCCGGCACCGGCAAGACCACCGCGCTGCGCGCACTCGCCCGCGAATGGCGCCCGTGGTGCCAGCTGGACTGCGTGCTCGACCCGGAGCAGCTCTTCAGCGACCCCGGCTATCTGATGGACGTGGCCATCGGTACCGACGCCGACCCTGACTCCGACGATGCTGACGGCACCGACGAAGGCGACAACCGCGACGGCGGCCGTAGCCGGCACCGGTGGCGGCTGCTGCTGGTGGAGGACTGCGACGAGCTGATCCGTGGCGAAGCCAAGCAGTCCGCCGGACAGGCGCTGTCCCGGCTGCTGAACCTCACCGACGGCCTGCTCGGTCAGGGGCGCGACGTGCTCGTGGCGATCACCACGAACGAGGATCTGGCCCGGCTGCCCCCCGCGGTGGTGCGCCCCGGCCGCTGCCTGGCCCAGATCGAGGTCGGCCCGCTGCCGTACCCGCAGGCTGCGGCGTGGCTGGGCTCGTCTTCGGGGGTACCGTCCGACGGCGCCACCCTCGCGCAGCTGTACGCACTGCGCGGCGGCCGCGAGCCGGCAGTGGCAGTTGCGTCCCCCACCCCGGTCGGCTGCTACCTCTGACCTCGCGCCGCACCCAGTCCCCACCCAGTCCGCGGCCGGTCCGCAGCCGATCCGCAGGCTTGCCCGCCGGCAAGCCCCGGGCTACCATCTAGTCTGTCTAGACAGAGGTGGTGCTGACGATGCATTGGCAGGTTCAGGAAGCGAAGCAGCGGTTCAGCGAGGTTCTGCGTGCCGCCGAAACGGGCGAGCCGCAGATCGTGACCAAGTACGGCGAAGAGGTCGCGGTCGTGGTCGACATTGCTGAATACCGGCGACTGCGTGGTGAGTCGGGCAGCTTGATGGACTACCTGCGCGCGGAGCCGTATCTGGACACGGACCTCGAGATCGAGCGGCAGCGTGATCTACCTCGCGAGATCGACCTGACGGGGTGAGCATGGCGTATTTGCTGGACACCAACGTCGTTTCCGAACTGCGAAAGCCTGCACCGAATCCGCACGTGTTGGCGTGGCGTGACCGCAACGCCGGGGGCGAGGTTTACCTCAGTACGTTGGTCGTCGGCGAGATAAGGCAGGGCATCGAGAGGATTCGACCACGTGATCCACAGCAGGCGGAAGTTCTCGAGCGCTGGCTGGTCGGGTTGCTCGGGTCTTACCGGAGCCGCATTCTGCCGGTGACGGTGGACGTTGCGCAGGAGTGGGGCCGGATCAGCGCGGCTCTGCGGCCGCCGGTTGTCGACGGCCTGATGGCGGCGACAGCAAGAGTCCACCGGCTCACTCTGGTGACCCGCAACGTGGCCGATGTTGCCCGCACCGGAGTTCCGCTGGTCAATCCATTCGAGCCCACGTAGAACCACAGAGCCGAGCAGTCACACAGGGACGGCCGGGTTGCCGGACCGGGCTGGTTGTTGCCGGTTAGTCCAGCGCCATTGCGGGTAGCCGCCCAGTGGGCGGGCGGAACCGAACGCCCACCGGCTGACCGATCGCGAGGAGTGGCGACATGGCATCGACCGAACAGCGGGACCTCATCGAGGTACTCGTCCAGGACCACCGCGAGGTCGAGGAGATCTTCGGCGAGTTGGAGCGGGGAGTCGAGGACGTCGAACGGCGCCGCCAGCTGACGAACGTGGTCGTCGCCGAACTGGTACGCCACTCGGTCGCCGAAGAGGAGTACCTGTACCCGACCGTGCGCCGGGTACTGCCCGACGGGGACAAGCTCGCGGATCAGGAGATCGCCGAACACAACGAAGCCGAGCGCACGATGAAGGAGATGGAGGGTGTCGAGCTGACCGGATCCGACTTCGACAGCATGCTCTCCGCGCTGATCGGTCTGGTGCGTACCCACATCCGCGACGAGGAGAACGAGCTCTTCCCTCAACTGCGCAACGCCTGCGGCGAGCAGGAGCTGCGCGAGCTCGGCGAGAAGGTCTCCACGGCCAAGAAGTACGCCCCGACCCGTCCGCACCCCTCGACTCCGGACAGCCCGACGATGCAGAAGATGCTCAGCCCAGCGATAGGGCTGGTGGACCGGGTACGCGACGCGTTGGGTACCCGTGCGACCAAGCGGGATGAGGTCTGAGCGGAGGCGGTTGGCTGGCCCGGGTTCCGCTCAGGTCCGGTCTGATCGGGTCGATCGGATCACCAGACGCAAAGGCGTCCCGGTCGTCGTGGATGGAGCCGGCGGGTGAGTGGTGCGGTCGCGGCGGGGGTGACGGGGGGCCAGCGGATGCTGGTAGCCGAGTATGCCCTCGTCGAACTGCTCTCCGACGTCACCCGGGCGGCCCACGACGCCGCCGAGTTGGTGCAGGCCGGCCGGCACACGCTGCAGGCGGTCTGCCGGGCCACCGGCTGGCCGGTCGGCCATCTGCTGCTCCCCATCGACGACGGGACCGGCGAGTACGCGTCCAGCGGGGTCTGGCAGCTGTCCGAGCCCACCGCCTTCGCCGCGCTGCGGGAGTTGAGCGCCGCGGTCCGGTACGCCGCGGGCGACTGCCTGGTGGGCCGGGCCGCCGTCACCGGCGCGGTGGCCTGGAGCGCCGACGTCACCACCGAACGCCGGTTCGCGAGCGGGTCGGCCGGGGTGCGCGCCTCATTCGCGGTTCCGGTACCCGGGCGGCACGCGGTCGCCGCGGTGCTGGAGTTCTTCTCACCCGAGGCGGTCGAGCCCGACCTGCGGCTACTCGACGTGATGACCGATGTCGGCACCCTGCTCGGCCGGGTCGCTGACCGTCGCGAGGCGCGGATCGCCCTGCAGGCGAGCCGGGACCGGTTGGAGCAGATCGTGGAGACCTCGGCCGAGGCCTTCATCGCGATGGACGACCAGGGTGTGATCACCGGCTGGAACGCCACCGCGGAGGCGCTCTTCGGCCGGTCCCGCGAGGACGCGTTGCAGCACGACCTGATCGACACGTTGGTGCCGCCCCGGCACCGCCTGGAGTACCGGCAGGGGCTGTACCGCCTGGTCGCCGCGGACGGACGGCTGGCCGCCGCCTCCGGCCAGCACCGCCTCGACCGGCGGGTCGAGGCCGCCGCGTGGCACGCCGAAGGCCGGGAGTTCCCGGTGGAGCTGGCGATCTCGTCGCTGCGCGGACCGGACGGCCGGTGGACCTTCCATGCGTTCCTGCACGACATCACCGAGCGGCGCCGGGCCGAACAGGCGCTGCGTACCGCGTACGAGCACGAGCGCAACGCACTGGCCAAACTCAAGGACCTGGACGAGGCCAAGACGAACTTCCTGGCCACCGTCTCGCACGAGCTGCGGACCCCGCTGACCAGCCTGACCGGGTACCTCGAACTGATGGTCGACGGCGATGTCGGGCCGGTGTCGGCGCCGCAGCGCGAGGTGCTGGCCACCATGGTGCGCAACGCCGACCGGCTGCGCGGGCTGATCGAGGATCTGCTCACCGTCTCCCGGATGGAGGCCAGCCCGCTCCTGCTCGAACTGGCCCCGACCGATGTACCTGCACTCGTCAGCGATGCGTGCGGGGAGATCCAAATGAGCGCCGCCGACCGGGGCCACCACATCGAGGTCGACATCGATGCGCGGATCGGTGAGCTCGTCGCCGACGCCGGGAAGCTACGCCGGGTACTGGCGAGCCTGCTGGACAACGCGGTGAAGTGCACCGAGCCGGGTGGGCGGATCCGGGTGTGCGTACGCCATGCCGCCGGCGCGGCCGAGATTTCGGTATCCGACAACGGGATGGGGATCGACGCCGCCGAGGTGCCCCGGCTCTTCACCCGCTTCTTCCGGACCACTGCCGCGACCCGGCTGGCGATCCAGGGCGCCGGGCTGAGCCTGGCCATCGCCCGGCAGATCGTCGACGGGCACGGCGGGACGATCAGTGTGCGTTCATCGCCCGGCGTCGGCTCGACGTTCACGGTACGGCTGCCGGTGCTCCCGGCCCTGGAGGAAGCCGCGTGAGCGAGCAGGCAGCGCGCCACGTACGCTCCGGGTCGTGGTTCGGCTCCTGACAGCGCGGTGGCTGGCCCGCCACGCCGTGGTACTGGCCCTGGTCGCCGCCTTCGGGGCGCTCACCCGGTGGCAGCTCGGACGGGCGGCCGCCGGCAATGTGCTCAGCTACGCCTACGCCGTGGAGTGGCCGGTCTTCGCCGCCTTCGTGGTGGCCCTGTGGGTCCGCGAGGTCCGGGCCGAGCTGCGCCCGCCGGGCCCGAAGCTGCCCGAGCCGCCGCCGGCCCAGCCGGCCGGGCCGGGGTACGTGCCGTTCAGTGCGGTCCTCGCCCGACCAGAGATCACCGATGACGACGATCCCGAGTTGGCTGCCTACAACCGATACCTCGGTTGGCTTGCGGCTAACCCCGACTCCCGCCCCGATTCCTACCCCGGCTGAGCCGGACCGGCTGAGAGTGAAAGGAATTCCGTGAACTCCGCCCTTGCCCGATACCGGATCCTGGCCTACATCGTCGGCGTCGCGCTGCTGGTGCTCGTCCTGGTGGCTGTGCCGTTGAAGTACCTTGCCCACGAGCCGAGGCTGAGCGCGATCGTCGGGCCACTGCACGGGGTGCTGTTCATGGTGTACCTGGTGGTCGGCTTCGAACTGGCGAGCCGGGCCCGCTGGCCGTGGAGGTACACGGCCCTGGTGCTGCTCGCCGGCATAGTGCCGTTCCTCACCTTCGTCGTCGAGCGCAGCGTGACCCGCCGGGTCCGTGCCGCGGATGCTCCGATGGTGGGTACGCCCTCGGCCGGGTAACCGTGAGCACGGTCCCCTTCGGCGACGGAGAACCCGACTGTTGTGTCATGCCGGCCGCTGCTGGGCTGAGCGGGGTCGGCTACGCCACGTCGTACTGGTACAGGTTGTACTTGACCATCAGGTTGGCGACATCGGTGTAGTACGTGGGGCTGGTGGCGTAGCCGGCTTTCCAGATCTGCCAGAGGAACAGGTTGGCGTCATGGGGTGTGACGAATGCGGGGGCGTAGCGGCTGTTGGTGGTGAGGAACGAGCCGTGGTCGCGGAACGAGTCGTCGATGCTGGCGTACACCCGGAATGAGGCGGTGGCGGGGGCGCAGGTTGGTTCGCATTCGTAGGTGCGGTAGTCGTGGCAGCCGGTGGCGATCGATCCGGCGAGGCCCTTGAAGCACTTGATGCCGAAGTAGTTGTTGTCCTTGCTGGCCAGCGTGCTGCGGCCCCAGCCGGACTCGATGATGGCCTGGGCGATGGTGACGCTCGCCGGGACCAGGTACTCGCGCTGGTTGTGCTGGGCGGCCGGGACGGCGGCGGCGATGAACTGGGCGTTGCTGCCACCACTGATCGGGCCGGGCGTCGGCGTCACCGGGGTGCCCGAGGTGCAGGCCGGCGGCGTCCCGGAGCGCTCGACGTACGCGTCGGACACGTAGGTGCCGCCAGCGAGTGAGTCCCACTGGGCGGTGGCACGCACCTTGCCGTTGACCCACTGGCCGCCCACCTGACAGATCACGCTGATCGGCGAGCGGTCGTTGTAGGTACCCACCCGGGCTGAGCCCGAGGTCGGCGCGCTGCGGATGTTGAGCGGAATGTCTCCGGTGCTGACCGTGGCAGCGATGCCCCTGCCCGGGTCGGCGGCGGGCGACTCCGGAGTGGCCGGTGGTTGCGGGTCGGCGGGTGCAGGGGTCGGTGCGTCACAGGCCGGGATGGTGGCGGAGGTCTGCACGTAGGCGTGCGACACGTACCGGCCGTTGTCGAGACGGTCCCACTGGGCGGAGCCGCGGACGTCACCGCCGATCCACTGGCCGGAGACCTGGCACACGATCGTCACCGTGGCGCGGTCGGGGATCCGGTCGACCTTGTCTGCTGCGGTGGTCGGTCCGGTGCGGACGTTGAGTGGTCCGCTGACCGTGGCGACCGTCGATTCGGCCTGTGCGGGTCCGATGTGGACACCCAGGACCGCGGTGGCGGCGGACAGGCCCAGCAGGGTACCGGACCAGCGTCGGCGCGTGGCTCGTTGCATCAGTAGTGCCTCCCCGGACAACGTCGTCAGCTTCGACGGTCTGCGGGAAGGGTTGACCCTGCGGTGTCCGGCCCGGTGCGGGTCGGTTGCCGGATCCGCGATCGGGTTGCCGGTTCAGTAGTACTCGTGCACGACGCGCCAACGCGGCCCCAGCCGTTGGCCGAGTGCGATCAGGAATGCGTCAGCGAGTGGGGGCCAGTTGTGGCAGGAGACGGCGAGCTCGCCGACCTGGAAGCTGTCCGGCCAGTCGCCCAGCGGGTGGACCACTGCACAGCCGGGGCAGCGCACGTCGGGTTCGTTTCCAGCCAGCCATGGGGCCGCGTACGTCTCATGCACCGCCTCGTCCAGTCGCCGGGCGCAGGCCGGGCAGGCAGCCGGCCGGTACGCCCCGAGCGGGTGGTACAGCTGACGTTCGACGATGACATCGACGCCGTTGTTGACCAGGGTGTAGTCGGGTTCCTGCCAACTCGGCACAGCGGTGCGCACCCCCGGCCCCGGTCGGTAGACGCTGGGCTGCCACAGCTCATTGCGGTTGGGGTTCAGCTCGACGACCCCGGTCCGCAGCAGCCACTCGATCACGGTGTCGGCCCGGTCGGCCGCCACGAGCGGACCGATCGATATCTCGACCACGGTGATGCACACATCGCTCACGCTGCCTCAGCGTAGGGGGCGGTCGCCGGCGCTGCTGCGCCGCACCTCGTCATCTGGTCGATCCGTTGGCTCCGGCGTTTGTTCTCAGCAGCCACCCCGCTGCGGCGATGTAGCGAACATGGCGCGGCTGAGCCGCGTCCCCGTGCACCGGAGGCGGCGATGGCGGTCCTGTTCAGGCGAGAGAAGGAAGAGCCCCCCTCCGTCGTTGATCCGTTTACCGCCCCCGGGGTGGCGGCCGGGGTACGTCGACCCGCCGTCGTGGCGCCGGCCGCGACCCCTGCCCCACCACAGGCGGCGGGGGCCGAGCCGACCATCCAGGACATCGTGCAGGGCCGGTTGGTCACTGCCGCCTTCCAGCCGATCGTGCGGCTGGACAGCGCCGAGGCGGTCGCCTTTGAGGCGTTCGCCCGGGGCCCGCACGGCACCCGCCTGGGCTCGCCCCGCGAGATGTTCGCGGCCGCGGCGCAGGCCGGCCTCGCCGCCGAGCTGGACCAGGTGGCGCACGCCGCGGCGTACCGCGACGCGCTGAACGCCAAGCTGCACCCGTCACTGTCGCTCTTCGTCAACGCCGACGCGCGCCAGCTGGGTACGGCGGTGCCGGACGATCTGCAGGGCGTGGTGGCGCTGGCGCTGGCCCGACTGCGGATGCTGATCGAGGTCTCCGAGCGGATCCTGGTCGCCGCTCCGGCCCGGGCGATGGCCGGCATCGAGAAGGCGCGGGCGTCCGGCTGGGGTATCGCCTGGGACAACCTGGGCGCCACGCCGGACGCGCTGGCCCTCATGCCGTTCGTCCGGCCGGACGTGGTGAAGATCGATGTGTCGTTGGCCCATGACGGCCTGCGCGGGCATGGTGGCCGGGTGGTCAGCGCGGTCGTCGCCTACGCCGAACGCAGCGGCGCGTCGATCATGGCGACGAACATCGAGTCGGAGGCACACCTGAACACCGCCCGGGGGATCGGCGCGATCCTCGGCCAGGGGTACCACTTCGGCCGTCCCGGGGAGCTGCCAACCAACACCAAGCCCCCGCACCAACCGATCACGCTCATCACCGACTACGGTCCCGTCGATCCGCAGTCCACCCCGTTCGGGATCTTCCAGGAGGCGCGGCAGCCGGTCGCCGCGACCCGGGCCATGGTCGAGGCGCTCGCCAACCAGCTGGAGCAGCGCGCGGCGATCGACCCGGAGCCGCCTGTCGTCATCGCCTGCCTGCCGCAGAGTCAGCTGCTCTCGGGCGCACCGCTGGCCCAGCTGCAACTGATCACGCGCAACGCGGGCTTCGCCGCCGCGGTGATGTGCGAGGCCCCGGGCTTCGATATTCCGGGGGTACGGGTGGTGCAGCTCGCCGAGGACGATCCGGCGCGCGACGAGTGGGCCATCGCCGTCGTCGGCCCGACCTTCGCCGCCCTGCTCACCGCCCGGGAGCGGTCTGGTCGCCGGGACGGCGAGTTCGCCTTCCTGTACGGGTTGACCTACGACCGCCCGCTGGTGGAGCGCGCCGCGCGTGCCCTGCTGCACCGGATCACCGATGCCGACCTGACGACGACTGCGGGCTGACCAGCCGGATCCGGCGCAGCTCTGGGCGGCAGGTAGGTCGCGGGGAGGCTCCGCCCAGCCCGGACGGTCGACCTTCGGGCCGGCTGACCGGCACTCCCACCGCGACCCGGCCGACGGGATCGGCTGGTCCGTGGCGGTGCTCGTCGCGTCGATTTCTCGACGCGCTTGACGTTGGTACGCACCGGAGCCGTGTACCGCAGCGCAGCGCCGCCCAGGTGGACGAGGCCAGGTATTCCTCAGCCCGCCGCCGGCTGTGCCGATGGGAGCGCCGGTGAAAGGGGGCAGCCGTGGACGAGCTCGGCGATATCGTCCATGAGTTCCTCGTGGAGAGCCACGAGAACCTGGACCAGCTTGACCAAGACCTTGTTGCCCTGGAACAGCACCCCGGCTCCCGCGAGCTGCTCTCCAGCATCTTCCGCACGATCCACACGATCAAGGGAACGAGTGGGTTCCTGGCGTTCAACCGGCTGGAGCGGGTCACCCACGTCGGGGAGTCGTTGCTGTCGAGGCTGCGCGACGGTACCCAGTCGATGACGCCGCAGACCACCGACGCGCTGTTGCGGATGGTGGACACCGTTCGGCACCTGCTCGCCTCGATCGAGGAGAGCGGCGTCGAGGGCGAAGTGGACGTCGACGCGGTGATCGTCGCGGTGACGGAATGTATCGAGCAGAGCGAGGCCGCGGCGTCCAAGCCGGCCGCTGCGGCCCAGCCCGCCCCGGCTGCGGCTGCAGCGCCGGTGCCGGCCGAGGTGGCCGCCGAGCCGGAGTCCACGGCGAGCGGGCCCGGGCCGGCGCTGGACTCCGTCACTACGGAGCCGATCCAGGACGATGACCCTGACCTGGCGGTGGACGTCGAGGCGATGGAAGCGGCGGACGAGTCCCTGGACGAGGTCCCGGACGAGGTCCCGGACGAGGTCCCGGACGTTGCTGAGGCGGCCCCGGTCGCGGAGTTGGCGCCCCGCGCCGGCGACGCGCCCCCGGCACCGCACGAGGATGAGGCCGGCGCCAGCCACGCCAAGCGCAGCATCGCCGACAGCTCGATCCGGGTCGACGTCGAGCTGCTGGACACCCTGATGCGTCTGGTCGGTGAGCTGGTGCTGACCCGCAACCAAATGCTGCGGGCGATCACCGAGGTGGCCGAGCCGGGACTGAGCCGGACCTCCCAGCGGCTCAACCTGATCACCAGTGAGCTGCAGGAGAGCGTCATGAAGACGCGCATGCAGGCCATCGACCATCTCTGGTCCAAGCTGCCACGCGTCGTCCGTGACCTCTCCAGCTCCTTCGGCAAGCGGGTACGCCTGGTCATGGAGGGCAAGGAGACCGAGCTCGACCGCAGCCTGCTCGAGTCGGTCAAGGACCCGTTGACCCACCTGGTCCGCAACGCGGTCGACCACGGCATCGAAGGCCCGCAGGAGCGCGAGGCCAAGGGCAAGCCGGCCGAAGGGACGTTGACCCTGCGCGCGTACCACGAGGGTGGCCACGTGATCGTGGAGGTCGGCGACGACGGCAACGGGATGGATCCGGCGAAGATCGCGACGGTCGCCATCGAACGGGGCGTCGTCAGCCGGGAGCAGGCTGCCGTCATGGACCGCCGGGAGATCCTCAATCTGGTCTTCCGGCCCGGCTTCTCCACCGCCGAAAAGGTCACCAATGTCTCCGGCCGGGGCGTCGGGATGGACGTGGTGAAGACCAACATCGAGCGGATCGGCGGCGCGGTGGAGGTGCTGTCGACACTGGGCCGGGGCACCACCTGGCGGCTGACCATCCCCTTGACGCTCGCCATCATCCAGGCGCTGACCATCGAGTGCGGCAACGAGCGGTACGTCATCCCGCAGGTCGCCGTGCATGAGCTGGTCTACCTCGACGGGCACGCCGGCCGGCTCATCGAGTACGCGATGGGGGCCCCGGTGTACCGGCTGCGCGGCAAGTTGTTGCCGCTGGTACGGCTGGACGCCACGCTCGGGCTGCCCGTCAGGGAGGGGGACCGCGGGGTGTACGTGGCGGTACTGCTGGCCGAGGGGCGCCGGTTCGGACTGGTCGTCGACCGGGTACTGAACACCGAAGAGGTCGTCGTCAAGCCGCTCACATCACGCTTCAAGCACATCGGGATGTACGCCGGCGCGACCCTGCTCGGCGACGGCCGGGTGGCCCTGATCCTGGACGTGGCGTCGCTGGCGCGTCGGGCGCAGCTGACGACCGGCTCGGAGACCCGCACAGTTCAGGCCGGCGAGTCCAATGGCCAGGCCAAGCGGAGCACCGTGGACCGGCTGCTCATCGCCGGCGTGGGCGACCGTCGGGTGGCGATCCCGCTCGACATGGTCACCCGGCTGGAGGAGTTCGAGCTCGACCGCATCGAACGCTCCGGCACCCGCGAGGTCGTGCAGTACCGCAACCAGATCCTGCCGCTGCTGCGGTTGGCGAACCTGCTCGGCGCGTACTCCGAGCCGGTACCCGGTGAGCCGCTGCCAGTGATCGTGTACACCGAGCGCGGCCGCAGCGTGGGCCTCGCCGTGGACCGCATCGTCGACATCGTCGAGGAGGCCGTCGAGTCGGTCGAGGACTTCGGCGACGCCAGCCTTTCCGGTACCGCCGTCATCCAGCAGCGGGTGACCGAACTGCTCGACGTACGCCGGGCCATCGTCTCCGCCGACCCGTGGTTCGGGATGGAGGACGCCGAGCCGTCGTTTGACGAGGGCTTCGACCACGGGTTCCTGGTGGGGGCCTGACATGACAGGGGAACCGCAGATGACTCCGAGTCCGGCATGACGAGGCGCCAGTACGCCACGTTCGAGGTGGCCGACCAGCTCTTCGGCCTGGATGTGGCACAGGTCCAGGAGGTGCTGTCGTTCCACGAGTACACCTCGGTGCCGCTCGCGCCCAGCTCGATCGGTGGCCTGTTCAACCTGCGCGGTCAGGTCATCGCCGCGGTCGATATGCGGGTACAGCTGGGGCTGCCGGCCCGTGACTTCGCCGGGCCCGCGATGAACGTCATCGTGCGCAGCGACGACGAGTCGGTGAGCCTGCTCGTGGACCGGATCGGCGAGGGCATCGAGCTCGATGACGACGAGGTCGAGCCGCCACCGGACACGCTGGCGGGGCCGAGCCGCGAGTTGATCACCGGTGCGTTCAAGCTGGAGGGCCGGCTGATGCTGGCACTCGACACGGCGCGGGCGGTGAACACCGGCCACGGTCCCGTGGACTGATACCTGTAACCCAACGTGATGTGCGCCGCGCTGGAGTTGCACCAACCCCTGCCCGTTCAGGGGACGCCTGCGGAGCGCGCCGGTTGCAGACTGGGTGCATGTACAGCCTGGTCAGCGCACCCGTCCTTGGTTTCGATCTCGCCCGACTGCTTGGCGGCTCGGCAGTTGCCGACGTTCTGCTCCGCGGCCTTACGCTCACGGAGAGTGATCTCGACATCCTCGCCAGCACCCAGTTGGACGACTGGGAGCGGCTCACCCTGTGGCAGGACGTCGATGAGGCAGCGCGCCAGCGCCAGACGCTGCGCGACCTCTCCGCTGATGCCACCGACCCGGCCGGCACCCTTGCCGTGCTCGAACGCGCCCCGATCGGGACGGTCGACGGCCTGCTGCACTGCGTCCGCCACGACGTGCTCGACTGGACCTGGCGGCCCGACGACGTGCGCCCCACCGGGCAGCCGACCGGCCCGCTCGGGCAGGCGGGCACGCACCCCGCCGGGCAGTCGGGCGGGCGCAGCCCGGAGCAGAGCGAGGCAGCCCGCCGCGCCACCGCCGTGCTGTGTGACGCGGTCGTCGCGGCGTACCTGCATGACCTGCTGCCCACCGCGACGCGGCGCCGGCTGGCCGCCGGCTGGCTGGCCGCCGCCCGCTGGCTGCCGATCCGCAACCCGGACCTCGGCCCGCAGCACTCCGCGGCCAGCGCGATGCTGTCCCGACTGCGCAACCTGAGCCCGGCCGAGCTGAGCCGGCTGGCCCGCGCCGCGGACGTGAGCCGGCAGGCCACCTCGGACTGGGCGCCAGCGGTGCACGCGGCGTCCTGGTCGGTGTACGTCTCGGGCCGGGTCCGGGCCGCAGCCGCCGCTCAGCTGCTGCTGGTCGGTGCGCTGGATGAGGCCGGCGTGACGGTGGCCGAACGGGCTGCCGGAGTGTGGAACCTGCTCAGCGGCACCATGCAGGCGCTCGTGGTGCGCGACGCGCTGGCGACCGATACCGTGCACCGGCTGCTCGACCCGTACCTGACCGCGCTCGGCCCGGCCGGACTCGCCTGACCGGCGTACGCCGGGCAGCGTCGCCCAGCTGCCGGAACGGTCCTCACCACGCCGGCCGGCATCTTCCTCATCCCACCCCGGAATGCGCCGATATGGCCGCCTGAGCGGACTGCCCACAGCGGCGTCCACCGGCCATGAGGGCGGCTTACGTGATCACGGTTCTGGTCGTTGACGACTCGGTCGTCATCCGCCGCCTGATCACCGACGCGCTGGAGGGCGACCCGGAGATCAACGTTCTGGGTACTGCGCCGAACGGGCGCGTCGCCTTGATGAAGATCGAGCAACTGAAGCCGGACCTGGTCACCCTCGACATCGAGATGCCGGTACTGGACGGCGTCTCGGCCCTGCGCGAACTGCGCAAGACCGACCGGCGTACCCCGGTGATCATGTTCAGTACGCTGACCGCAGCCGGAGCCAGTGCGACCCTCGACGCGCTCTCCGCGGGCGCAAGTGACTACGTGACGAAGCCGGCCAACGTGGGCAGCGTCCTGGAGTCGCTGCGGAGCGTGCGCGAACAGCTGATTCCCCGGATCCACGCGCTGTGCGAGCGTCGGCCGGGCCGTCCGGGGTACCCGCCCGCTGGCCCGGGGCGGCCGTCGACCGGACCGGTCCCGGGCGCGCCCTCGGCCGGCGCTGGCTCGTCCGGCCGCCTGCTCCGGCCGCAGGCCCCGGTGCGTCCCGCTGTGGCAGGCGCGGCGGCTCGTCCGGCGGTACCCCGACCGGTGGTCCCGGGCCACATCAGGCGCTAGTGGCCTCAATTGAAAACG
>OBEQ011673055.1_pt1 | contig 18787 bp, 16 predicted proteins | sample 1670901 | NCBI WGS metagenome assembly OBEQ01 (sample SAMEA104232315, study PRJEB22302) | groundwater metagenome | biome: forest; feature: aquifer; material: groundwater | place: USA | collected 2011-08-07 | depth 5.4 m
AGTTTGACACTACGAACACCAGGATTGGTATTAGTACTACAACGCCAGGAGATACTCTAGCCGTATCAGGCAGTGGTATGTTTTTTAACAAGGAAGCAACTACTACCTTGAGTATTCAGTCTGGGAAAGCCAATACGGGCGGTTGTATTGAGTTGAATAATGGGGCTACCGTATTCAGTCTCTATGCCACCACTGCCAATGTAGTGGCAGTCTGGCAGTCTGGTTCATGCAGGTAGGATTTGACAATAGTTTTTCTAGTTTAATACTTTTAAACTTGTATTTATGAAGCGAATCTTTGTGATTTTAACAATTTGGCTTTTACCTGTACTGGTTTTGGCGGTTAATGAAGTAAATGTCTCACAAGATATTACTCTCGTTCTTCCCAACGATAGTTCAAACTATACATTAAAGGGTAGTTCTCAATCTGATACTATAGATATTAATAGCACTTCTTTCGGTTTCGGACTATCTTCAGGAGGACGAGTTGATTTACATTCTAGCGATAGAAAAAAGCTCACCAATACTTTGAATTCGACAGTAACTTGTAGCGATACCGAGTCATCAATTTATATGCAGCTTGACGTTAATGCTGTTGCTGCAACCCACACCGTTACTCCATCTGGTACTTGTACGCGTGGTACTGGCGGTGGTGGCGGAGGCGGAGGCGGAGGTGGTGGTGGCGGAGGCGGTGGTGGCGGTTCGTATGAACCAATTTCAACGCCAGCGCAGAAAACAGTTGATAAGGTTACTCTGTTAAAAAAGCAAATTGCTGATGTTCAAGCAAAGATATCTCAAAAATTAGGTCAGCAAATAGCGCCTGGAGTTCCTATCACGGTTGGTATAACCAAAGATCTTGCTTTTGGGCAACGGGGTGAGGAAGTAAAAGCTTTACAGATTTTGTTGGCGCAAGATAAAGATGTTTATCCGAATGGGCTAGTAAGTGGTTATTTTGGTCCTGCCACCCTAAGCGCCGTTAAAAAATTTCAAGCTAAATATGGTATTTCGCAAATAGGAAAGGTTGGACCTCAAACCCGTCAAAAACTTACTGATATATTTGGAGGTTCTACTGCTGTTCCGCAAGCTCCGGTTGCTCCTTTGGCTCCGTCAGTACCTGTAGCTCCAGTTGCTCCAAAGCAAGTTTCTCCAGAACTTATAAAATCCATTCAAAGTCAAATTCAATCTCTGCAGGCAAAGTTGATTCAGGAACAAATTAAGCTGATTCAGGAGAAAATTAACGCGATTAAAAAATAATAGAAGTTAAATTTTATGAGTAGCAAAGTCTTAGTTATTGCCCTACTTTTACTATTCTTTTTTGTCGCGACGAGCGCCAGCTTTGCTGATTTAACAGCTGTGCAAGGGCAACTTAGGGATCTTCAGCTTAAACTCATTGGAGAGAAGATTAAATTGATTCAGGAAAAAATTTACGAGGTAAGAAGGCCAAAACCGGAGACATTAGCCGCTACTAAAACTATGACCGTGGGTGAGTTGTCTCAAAGTTTGGAGATGCAAATTAAGGCTTTGGAGAGTGTAGTTGCTTCGCTTAGACCAAGAATTTTGGATGAAGAAACAGCCAGAATTGAACAAAGGATAGCGGCCATTAATAGTGAATTGCAAACTGCCAGCGGTACTAGATTGTTAGAATTGCAGGACGAACTTCGAAAAGCGGCAGCTGATTATCAAAATCTTCAGCAAGCGGTGAGAGTGGCCTTGGAAGATTCAATCAAAGAAAGACAAGCGGTGGTTTTACGAGAGCAAATTAGGGCTTTGCAGGGAAAATTGGTCGTAGTACAGGCTGAAGAATTCGGACGCGGGGCCGCTCCGCTTGCTCCTGGTGTTCCTGTTCCTTCTCGGGCGGTTACGACTCCTACCCAAGTAGTTCAAGGTGAGCTAGAAAAAGCCCAGCTTAAACTTATACAGGCTCAAGTTAAAGCTATTCAGGAGAAAATACTGCAGATGAGACGATAAGATAATTTCGAGAATCAAAAAAACCAATCCCGGTTGCAACCGGGATTGGTTTTTTGTATAATTAGAGTATTATGAAATACAAGCTTTTTTTAGCTATTCCTATTCTTTTTTTAATACTGCCAGTCTATCTTTGGGCTGCGGGGTTTGACCGAGATCTATATTTTGGCTTGCGGGGTGATTCCGGAGTAACTATGCTTCAGGAGTTTTTGCGCGATCGGAGTTTATCTTCAGGCCCGGTAACCGGCAATTTTTTCTCGCTGACGCGGGAATCGGTCAAAAAATTCCAAATACAGGAAAAAATCTCGCCCGCCGTTGGCTATTTTGGGACAAAAACACGCGTGCGAGCTAATACAATTCTTGGTGTTGTGGGTGTGTCTGCCGCTCCTGCTGTCCCAGCTAAAGTAATTGCTCCCCTTTCTACAGTTACTAGGGAGTCAATTTTGGCCCAGCTCCAAGAACTACAGGCTCGTGTGAAAGCCTTGCAGGAAAAAGTCGCGGCCGAACAAACAGTTACGATTTCAACCTCCACAACTACTGCTTTAATTTTTACCAAAAAGTCAGGAGTAGCTTCTAGGGGTTTTATAAGTGACCCGCCGCTCGGTGCTCACTATCCATATCGCGTAACGTTTGATTGGGACGTTAACGCCGTTGATCCTTTTGAGGAGTTCATTTATTACTCGCCAATTTTGAAGACAGCTAAGCAGTTTGTCCGGCTTCGTTCCACCGAATACTATCCCGAGCCGAATACTAATTATGCAGTCTCGGTCGAGGTCAAAGATAAATCCGGCAGCAAAGCCATAGGCGATTTTACTTTTCCCACGCCAAGCTGGGTTAGCGTATATGGAAAAGATACTAAATCTTTTCCAGCCATAACTACTAATCCCTTTAAGATCGGCGAATTTAAAGTCTTCAACGGTACTACCACTGATGTCTTGTTTGCTAATTTTGAAACTCTTATTACCGAAGAAATGGATTCAATACCGAATCGTAATAAAAAGGTCTATTTTCTGCTTAGGGACGGTGCCACCCCTACCGATCCACTAATAAGCAAAACAGACTTTACTTTTATTTTTACTGTTCCTGAACCAGGGAAACCTCATAAATCGCCTCTATTTTTACCCTTTGACATTAATTTAAAGCCAGGAGAAGAAAAACTGGTTAGTCTCTGGGTAGAAACATTGGAGTACGTGAAAAGCGGAACCCTTCAAATTAAATCTACCAAAACGGTTACTACTTCTTCCGCAGTTAGTGTTTTAGGATCTTTTGACTTTACCTTGACTAAGGAGCCAAGTGCTTTATAATATCATTAATGATGAATCTAAATTTCCAGAAGATAATAATGGCTGTTTTGGCCGTTGGGATTTTCGGCGCAGCTTTATTTTTTCGCAGTCAAATTAGTGAGTTTTTAAGTTTTGCTCCCACCAAGGGGTCTTTTTCGGTTGTAGAAATTCCAACTCCTTCTTCTAAGGAAACTCCGCCACCTCTTCTTGGCAGCAAAGAGTCTGGGAATAAAGCCGAATCATCTAAAAAAACCTTTGTACCTATCTATATTGGACGCGACCCAGCAGAGATCAGGCCGGTTCCTGAAGAAGTTAAGTTATTTACCGAGTTGCAAAAAGAACAGCTTTATTCAACCCTTAAAACTCATGCTACAGCAGTCAAAAGAAATCCCACGTATTTTGAGGGCTGGATACAAGTAGGGATGCTTAAAAAAACTATCGGAGATTTTGAAGGCGCGCGCGACGCTTGGGAGTACGTAAGTTTAATCGAACCCCTTAACTCTCTATCTTTTGCTAATCTAGGAGAGCTTTACTGGAGATACTTGCGCGATTTTCCTAAAGCCGAAGAGAATTTAAAAACTTCTATTAAGCATAAGCCAAACGATTTTCAAACTTATCTTACTTTATCCGATCTTTATTATTATTCTTATCAGGAAAAAGCGGATCAAGCCGATAAAGTACTGTTGGATGGCATAGAGGCCAATCTTGATAATATACCGGTTAAGAGTAATCTGATGAGGGCGCTTGCCCGTCTTTATGAAAATAAAAAAGAGTTGGCTAAAGCATTGGAGTGGTGGCAAAAAGTTCTGGACACGGAGCCTGGAAATACTGAAGTAGCGGCTACCATTGAAAATTTGAAGAAAAAAATCAATCCATGAGGCCATTGATAGCATCAATTACTTCTTTTTTGGTTTTACTCCCGCTCCCTGTTTTGGGAGCGGGTCTTATTATTATAAATGAGGTGGCTTGGATGGGGTCGTTGCCAAAGAGTGGAGAAACGGCGACTCAAGCGGCTAATAACGAATGGATAGAGTTAAAAAATAATACGGCAAGTTCTATCAATTTGGATGGTTGGAAATTAACGGCTCAAGATGGCACGCCGGATATTGTTTTAACGGGTTCTATCGCCGCTTCTGGTTTTTTTCTTTTGGAGAGGACAGGCGATGACACTGTTTTTGGAATCCAGGCCGATCAAATTTATGTGGGAGCTCTTTCTAATTCTGGAGAGCATCTTCTTTTAAAAAATGCTTCCGGGGAAGTTATTGATGAAGTAAACGCTTCTTCGGGCTGGCCGGCAGGGGATAATAATACTAAACAAACAATGCAGTTTGTTGGCTCTAGCTGGATTACGGCCTCTTCCACTCCTCGCGCTGAAAATAGCACAGTTGCGGCAAGTTCATCGTCGTCGACAGCGAGTCCCACGCCGACTCCTCAAGGTCAAACTATTGGGCAAATTTCTTCGCCGGTAATTTCAGTTTCTTTGCCAAATATCAAAGTTTATGCCGGAGAAGATAAGGTCGTTGCCGCGGGTTCTTTAACTGAATTTATGGGGGAGGCCTTGGGCTTGAAAAATGAGCCCTTGGAAAATCCTCGTTTTTGGTGGAATTTTGGCGATGGGGCGAACCAGGAAGGTCGGATGGCGTCTCACATTTTTCAAGTTCCCGGAAAATATATGGTTGGAATGCACGTATCTTCGGGCAGTAATGCGGCCTCGGACTATCTTAAAATAGAGGTAATAGCAAACCAGATAAAAATTAAGGGAGTTTTAATAGGAGAGGAGGGCTTTTTGACTCTTTTAAACCCGGCAGACGCGGATATTGATATTGGCGAGTGGATTTTGGAAGATAGTGCCGGTAGAAAGTTTTTTATACCCGCTAAGACTAAAATAGGCGCTAAGTCAGAAATTTCTTTGGCTAATAGATTAACTGGTATTTTGCGAGATGGCCTTGGGCAGATTACGCTTCATTACCCTAATTCTTTGCGGGCTTTAGAGTGGAAAGAGGAAGTTTTAAAGATTAGCCCGGTTATTCAGGCCGTCCCCGTATCTCAAAATCAGGTAGTTAAGGCGGAAGTTCAGAAAAAAGAAACTTCTGATCTTAAAGTATCCTCTGCCGCCACTTCTCCGGTCTTGGCGCAAATATCCAGTCCTTCTTTAAATATCGGTTCTAAAACTTTTTTATTTTCCGCTTTTTTAGTCAGTTTTGCCGCCGCCTTTTCATATTTATTTATAAAATTTAGATGAGATTTTAGTGATATGAAAATACTTATTGCCACGCCTCTTTGGCCTCCTGAGATTGGGGGGCCGGCCAACTACGCCCAAAATTTAGCAAAAGAATTTAGAGAAGCCGGCCACTCGGTAAAAGTGGTCAGTTTTGTTAAAGATATTTCGCGAATTGATCCGCAAGATTTAAAACTAATTTTTTTTGTTTCTCTTAACTATTGGAGCGGCTTGCGCCATTTTTTATTTTTTTGCAAATTGTTGCCTAAACTTCGTAGAGCCGATATTTTATTGGCCCTTGATCAGTTTAGTGTTGGTTGGCCGGCGGCAATGGCTTGTTTGTTTTTAAATAAACCCTTGATTTTACGAGTGGAGGGCGATTTTTTATGGGAAAGTTTTGTGGAACGGACCCGGAAAGACATAACTCTCCGTGATTTTTACCAAAACCTCCAGCCCCTTTCTTTCAAAGAGAGTCTTATTAAAAAAGTAACTGGCTGGGTGATAAAAAGAGCGGATTTTCTGGCCTTTTCTTCGGAGTGGAGACGTTCGATGGTAGTCAAGAATTTCGGTGTGCCTTGGGAAAAAGTGGTTATTATCCAAAATGCCTGGCCGAATCTTAATAACCAGTTACCAGTTACCAGTAATCAGAAAATCATCCTTTGGGCTGGCCGGATGCTTTATTTAAAAAATGTTAAGAGTTTAATACGGGCTTTTAGTAAAATTAATGACGGAAGTTATGAATTGCATCTTGTTGGAGAAGGGCCGGAGCGTGAAAATCTTGAGTTGTTGGTGAAAAAAGAAAGTGTGGCGGGGGTAAAGTTTTTTTCATCGCTTACGCGAGAAAAACTTTTAGAAAAATATAAGGAAGCGGCTTTTTTTGTACTTCCTTCGCTTTCCGACGTTGGTCCAAATGTCATCATCGAGGCGATTGCCACCGGAACTCCTTTTATTATGACTAAGGAGTCTGGGTATGCGGAGCGTGTGAATGATTGGGGTCTTTTGGTTGACTCTTTAGATGAAGATGATCTGGTAGTTAAAATCAAAGTTTTAATGGATGAGAAAAAGCGTGAAGCATACCAAAAGCGTCTGGAATCTTTTCATTCATATCGAGACTGGAAAGAGACGGCCGGAGATTGGTTGGGAGTATTTACTAAATTTGTCTCTAAAATATGAAGGTTCTAGTTATTGGCCGCGACCTAAATTTATTTGTGCCCGAGTCAGAAAACTATAAGCGCGTTAAAGAATACGCCGAACTTTTTACTGAATATCATGTCATAAATATGGTGGGGGGCAAGCATCTGCCTATGGTAGATGGAAAATTATTTATCTGGCCAACCAACTCTTTTTTGCTTTTATTTGCTTGGTTTGACGCTTTTCGTTTGGGTTTTGGTTTAGCCGGGAAAAGATCTCTTAAGGTGGTAGATGCTCAAGATCCGGCCGAAGCGGGTCTGGCCGCTTTTTTAGTTGCTAAGTTTTGTCACTTGCCTTTGCGTTTGCAGATTCATACTGATATTTTAAATCCTTATTTTCGTCGAGCTTCTTGGAAAGAAAGAATAAGATATTGGCTCGCGCGATTTATTATACCTCGCGCCGATCATCTACGCGTAGTTTCGGAGAGAATAAAAAAAACTCTTATTGGCCTCGGGATTCCTGGCTCGCGTATAACAGTCTTGCCCATTTTTACCGACGTATCAAGGTTTCTGAAAGCGGCGCGCGATCCAGAAACTGACCAGCGTCTCCAAGAGTACGATTTTAAAATGATCGCCGTAGGCCGTTTTGTTGACAAAGAAAAAAATTTCAGTATGTTGCTAAAAATCATGGCTGATTTAGTTAAAATCCACCCTAAACTTCTTTTGGTTTTAATGGGAGATGGCCCGGACCGAAGTTTCTACGAAAAAGAGATGCAAAACCTAGGGCTTGCGAAAAACGTTATTATAGAAGGGTGGCGGAGTGATTTTCCCGCTTTTTATAAGTCTTTTGACCTTTTTTTACTATCTTCCAACTACGAAGGTTGGGGCAGGGTGGTAATTGAAGCTATGGCTTCCGGTTTGCCTATAGTTATGACCGATGTTGGCCTGGCCGGAGAAATTGTCAAAAATAAAGAAAATGGAATAATCATAGAAGTCGGGAACGCGAGGGCTTTTAGCAAAGCTATTATAGAGATTGCCCAAAATAAAGAAAAAAAACTTCTGTTGGCTACTAGAGCTCTAGTTACGGCAAGATCTCTAAATTTACCGTCCAGAACCGAATATCTTAAAAAATATCGCGAGGTCCTATTTTGCTGTAAAAAATGATGTTAAAAAAACACCCGGAGCTTAAAATCATATTGATTGGTTTTCTAATACTTTTAGTCTTAGGTGCGTTTTTGTTGTTTCCTATTTTTGTTTTGGGAAAAAGTCGTTCTTCTATTTTAAACAACCCTTTGTTGCGGCTGGGCACCTCATTTTTTAGGTCAGTTCGTAAATTTTCAGACGTGGTTTTCTTTCCCTATCTCCTTAAAAAAACAGATTTACCCGTTTATGAACTTTATGTCAAAGCCAAAAAGATGGCTCTTCTTGAGTCCAAGTTGCCTGATCCTTTTTCTGGCAGATTAGAGGCCGAAAATAGAACAGAGGTAAATGCAGAGTTTAGGGCGGGAGAATATTACCAGCCAAAAGTAAAAGTTCGTTATCGGGGTTTTGGTCCTGACCACTGGAATGCTATTAAAAAATCATGGAAGATTACGTTTCCTGATAAAGAGGGTCTTAACGGCATGAAGGCCTTAGATCTTATAATACCCAATGATAGAGGGTATTTTATCGAGCCGCTCATCGCTTATCGGGCTAAAAAGTTGGGTTTGCATGTGCCAGAGCCAAAGTTGGTGCGTTTAAGGGTGAATGGTAAAGATATGGGAGTTTATCTGGCTTCGGAGGGCCGTTCCAAAAAGTGGCTCTCGCGCCTAGGATTACCCGATAACTCCCCGATTTTTACGGTGGATGAAAGTAGAATCTCCGAGCTTGCTTATAGTGAGGGCCCTTACCTGGTGCCGGAAAGGCTTGGCTATTGGAATGATTCTGCTCGTGAAGGAAAAAAACAAGACGTTAAGCCAGAGGATTTTGCGCCGCTGGCCGCTTTAGCCGAGGTGGTAAATAAAGCCGACGATTACACTTTTAAAAAAATAATTCCGCATTTGGTAGATCTTCCCAGATTCTACGCTTGGGATATTTTACGGATGTTGTCCGGTAGCAATCATCAAGCCGATAATTATAATTTGGTGCTGCTTTTTAATATTGATCGCGGTAAGTTCGAGGTCATCCCGGTCGATATTAATATGTTGGATCAAAATGACATAGTTTATACTGATGACGACATGTTGTTAAGCAAGAGAATTTTTTCTACTCCTGAATTCAAGGATGCTCGAAACGCCATGTTGAAAAAATATCTGTCTGAAGAAAACCTGCAAGACGACCTTGCTTTTTATGATCGACTGGATAAAGATTTTCGCGCTGAATTTTTAAGCGATACGGTAAAAATTGATAATAACCTCCGATTTTTGAGTCGGGTCAAAGAGTATCGGGATTTAATTGTCGATAATTTCAAGCGAGCGAGGGCTTTTCTTGATGCTAAATACGATTTTAAGATGATTAAGCAAATAGCTCCTTATCAGTGGCCCGGGGGGTTTGAAAGGTTGCCGGAGCTTGCTTTATCTAAAGACGGATTTCTGGCCAAGTATCCGGAATTTAAGGGGCTGGAGGGTAACTTAATAAGTATCGGGCCGGGTACTCAAATATTACACCAAACAGTAATTGTGCCAGCAGATTTTCGTCTGGTAATTCAGCCCGGCACGACGCTACTTATGGGTAAAAATGTTTCTTTAATATCTTATAGTCCGATTGAGGCGCGCGGCCTGCCAGAAGAAAAAATTCAAATTAAAGCTCTAGATTCAAATCAAGCTTGGGGGGCAGTTCTTATAATTGACGCGCCGCAAAAAAGCGTGTTTAGCTGGGCCGACATTGCGGGTGGTTCTGGGGTAAACTTAGGCGGAGTTGGAATTAAAGCAACCGGTATGCTCGCCTCCCACTTTAGTGATCTTGAGTTTTCCAACAGCCGTCTTCATAATACTGTTTTTAATAATATTAATGATGATGGGCTGAATATCAAAGGCGCGATTGCTGTTGTCCGCAATTCAGTATTTTATGATACTTATTCGGATGCCATTGATTTTGATATCGTTAAACTTGGCAGTCTGGTGGAGGGTAATACTTTTCTGCCGCCAGTGGGTAAAGGGATAGCGGCCACCAATGCTGACGCCATTGATCTTAGTTTTTCGCAGGTAAAGATAATTGATAACAATATTCAAGGCGGTTGCGGAGATAAGGGAGTTAGTGCGGGTGAAAATTCGTACCCTCTTATTATAAATAATATATTTAAGGGTTGTTCTATAGGAGTTGCGGTTAAAGATTTGAGTAGCGCCAGAATTTATCACAGTAAGTTTATTGGCAATGGAATCGGTGTTTCTGCTTATCGAAAAAAACTTGAATTTGGCGGTGGGTCAGCGGTGGTGGTTGGTTCTTGGTTTGACCAGAATAAAGAAAAAACTAAAACCGATGCGTTTTCACAAATAGAAGTTATAGAAAAATAATGACTGAATACCGTTTTGAATTTAAGTATTTGTTAAGTCCGGTAGCCGCGGCCCAAGCCGAAGCCTGGATTCGCTCGCGCGGCATGTTTCCGGACCCGTATGCCCCTTCCGGAAGCTACCCCGTGACGAGTCTTTATTTTGACAATTTCCAAAAAAGCGATTATTCCGATAAGAGCGGGGGTTTTCGGAAACGAGTAAAAATTCGCGCGCGTTCCTACCAAAAAATTTTAGATGAGCATACCGAAAAAGTTTGGCTGGAGCTAAAAGAAAAAGACGATGCTATGATTAAAAAAGTCCGTTTGTCTTTAGACTCGGATTATTGGCGAAATTTTTTAACGAAAGGGCCGGTCTATCTTCTTAATAAGATAGTTGGTCAGGAGCGTGAGGAGTTATATCCTATTCTTTGGGAGTTTGTAACTAAGGGTCGAAAACCAGTCATTCTGGTCCGTTATCTTAGACGGCCCTACTTGGCAGTATTTGAGGGACAAAAAGTTCGTCTTACTTTTGATTCTGGTATTGAAGCTAAGGCGGTGGGGGGGGTTGGCTCTGGGTCGGATTTATGGTATCCTGCGGATTGGGTTTCGATAGAACCGCGTAAGGTCATAATGGAGATAAAATTTGTCAAAACTTTGCCGGGTTGGTTCGGAGACCTTATCAGCTACTTGGAGCTGGAAAGGACTAGCGTATCTAAATATGCTCGTGCGATCGAAGCGGTCCGCTGGTACCAAACTATACCTCGCTAGATTATAAGTTTTGTAAAATAAAAAAACTTTATGAATAATCTTACCAATTTTTACAATTTTACCACCACCGAGCTTAGCTCGGCAGTTATTGCCTTAAATATTCTTTTGGCTTTTTTCGTTGCTTCAGTTATTGTTTTGGTTTATCGCCGAACCCATCGAGGTCTTTCTTATTCGCAATCTTTTGTAGTCAGCATGGTTATGATTTCGGTCCTAGCGGCGGTGGCCATGATGGTGGTGCGAGAGAATATAGCCGGTGCTTTTGCTCTACTGGGCACATTTTCTATGATTCGTTTCCGCACTATTGTCAAAGACGTTAAAGACGTGGCTTTTGTTTTTTTTGCTTTGGTAGAAGGAGTAGCTGTTGGCACTAACAATTATGCCATTGCTCTTATTGCTTTGATTCTTATTTCCGGAGTCTTATTTCTTTTGCATCGTCTTCGTTTTGGCGCGTCAATCCAAGCCGGCTATGTTCTGTTGGTTCAAACCCTCAAAGAAACAGATTTTAGTAAATTGAATTCGTTACTTGTAGCTCAAGTTAAAGCTTACGAAACTTTGCATATAAAAAGTCTGGGAGATTTGAATGAATACTCTTTTGCGATTAATCTTAAAGAAGGAAATACGCCTCAGGATTTGGTGGAGGGAGTAAGAAATTTACCGGGCGTGCGTTCGGTTGATCTTATGACGGGGAAGGAGAGTGTAGAGTATTAAACCAAATGATACTTTTAGTCGTTACGCAAAAAGTAGATAAAGAAGACGAAAATTTAGGGTTTTTTCATCGCTGGCTTGAGGAATTTGCGCGTCATTCCGACCGTGTTTTGGTAATTGCTAATTCGGTCGGCAGTCATTCTTTGCCTGAAAATGTAGAGGTTTATTCTTTGGGTAAGGAAGAGACAAGGGGAAAAATTTTTAGGCTCTGGAAACTTTGGGGGCTTTTTTTTCATCACTATACGAGATCCGATGCCGTTTTTTTTCACATGATTCCGGAATTTATTTTAGCCGTTTCTCCTTTTCTTGTTTTTTTACGTAAGCCCTCGGCTCTTTGGTACACCCATAAAAGCGTCACTGGAAAACTTAAATTTGCCGAGCGACTGGTTAATTATATATTTACCGCTTCCGAGTTAAGTTTTCGTCTGCCTTCCAAAAAGGTAATTTTTACCGGACATGCGATAGATACCAATTCTTTCAAACCTTTAGAGAATAAAACCAGCCGCGGAACGATAAAATTGCTTGCTTTGGGCAGGATCTCGCCCGTCAAAGATTATGAGACTATAATTCGCGCTTGTTCCTTGCTTAAAAATTCTTGGGATAAGTCTTGGGTCCTTTCCATAGTAGGCGGTCCTCTTATGTCACGCGATGACGAATACCTTAGTTCGCTGAAAAAAATGGTCCAGGAAAACGGTCTTGGAGATAGGATTTTATTTTATGGCCCCCGCCCCTATACTGAAATTCCGGAAATTTATGTTGACCACGATGTTTTTATATCTATGTCCTCAACCGGTTCCATTGATAAGTCGGTGCTGGAAGCAATGGCCAGCGGTCTTACGGTGCTCACCGCCAACGAAGCTTTTCGAGATCTTCTTCCCGGCAGTTATTTTTTAGAAAAAAGAAGTCCGGAATTTTTGGCTGAACGGATAAAGTTTTTGGCCGATGAAGCTCGTCCCAATAATGTTTTGCGCGAACTAGTTGTCAAACAGCACAGTCTCGAAAATACCATTCAAAAAATTGTGGAAATTCTGGCCAGGTAGTGAAATTTTGACAGGGCTTTGTCCTATAAAAAGTATTATGCCATACAGTCCCCAGGTTTTAAAAGAGCACTATTTTACCCGTTCTTACTTTACTAAGGATCGCTGGGCTTCTTATTGGTATCAGCTGGAGATGGTGTTGCAATGTTCTCCCCGCACTCTTTTGGAAATCGGTCCGGGGGATCATACGGTAAGTGATACTTTGGAGAAAAGGGGAATTGCGGTGACTACCGCAGATATTGCGAAGGACTTATTTCCCAAAGTAATCGCTTCGGTAACTGATCTTCCTTTTGGCGAGGATTCTTTTGACGCGGTGCTTGCCGCCGAGGTTTTGGAGCATATTGGTTTTGAAGATGTTCCGCGGGCTTTGCGGGAGATGCGCCGCGTTACCAAACGTTTTTTGTTTATTGGTCTTCCTCATGCCGGAATCGTATTTTCTTGCGGATTTAAACTTCCGCTTTTTCGCAGGTTCGATTGTATCTGGAAACTGCCCTTCTTTTGGAAAAAACATCGTTTTCAGGGAGAGCATCATTGGGAGCTTGGCAAGAGGGGATATGGAATTTCCCGCATCAGAAAACTTTTTGTGGAGCAGGGTTTTGTCGTCCGTGCAGCGCGTCTCCATGCGGATGATCCCGCCCATTATTTTTTTATTCTTGAGAAACGGCAATGAGTATTTTGAAAATTCCTTGTAGTGTGGAGATCCTTACTAGAAACTCGGCCCAAACCCTGGAACGCTGTCTTGAGTCTGTAAAAGATTTTGCCGAGATTATAATTTTGGATGGCAATAGTACTGATCGTACTCTGGAGATTGCTAGAAAATATAGCTGCAAGATCTATAAACAGTATGAGATGGATGAGCCCGAAACTCGTATTACGAATTATGCCGAAATCCGTAATAAAGGTCTGCGGCTCGCGAGCTATGACTGGTTTTTATATATAGATTCAGATGAATATTTGTCCGCGGAGGTCGTTCAAGAAATTCGTTCCATTGTTTTAAATCCAAACTCCGAAGTTTTTATTTGGTGGCAGCCCAGAAAATATGTTTTAGCAGAGCGGGTGATTGCTTGCGCCACTACTTATCCTAATCAGCAGATCCGTTTTTTTCACAGGGCCTGGGTAAAAGAATTTATAAAGCCCATTCACGAAAGGATTGAAGTTAAGCCCGGTGTTTCGATGGGCTGGCTTAAAAATTTGGAGTATGTGCCGATGGGGTCTCTCGAATCTTTAAAAGCGCGCTGGTCGCGTTATCTTACTTTGGAAGAACATTTATTGGAAAGGATGGACCGTAAAAAACTTTTACTCCTAATTTTTAGACAGACAGCTTTGCTTTGTTTATATACTTTTCGCTATTTTCGTATTGTATTTTTTTGCCGAGGGACGCGCCTGCCTTTTAGATACGAATTGGCTCGTCATTTTTACACCACAAGATTAATTTTAAGGTTATTAAAAAGAGTAATATGAAGTTAATTTATATTTCTCATTGGCGTTTCCCGGCAGAAAAAACTCATGCCGCTTTTGCGATGAAAACCTGCGAAATGTTTGCGAAAAAGGGAATTGAGGTGGAGCTTTGGACGCCTTGGAGGCGTAATAGACTAAAAGGTAATGACCCTTTTGAATATCATGGGGTAGAAAAACTATTTGCTATCCGTCGTCTTTTTGTCCTTGATTTAACTAGTTTTGTGCCTGGAAGTATGCCGTTTTTTCTGCTTTTAGCGGTTTTTAATCTCTCGTTATTTTTTTATGCGCTTTTGGGTCGTTGGTCGAAAGACACGATTTTCTATTTTCACGATGCGCGGGATGCTCTTTTGCTTTCTTTTTTTAGCAACCCTAAATTTTTAGAAATCCACGATTTTTATAAAAGCAGGGTCGATTTTATTAATCGTTTGGTCTTTCAGAGGATGTCCGGTTTTATTATTACCACCAGATTTAAAATGCAGATTTTGGAAAAAGAATTTGGGGTTTCTCCGGATAAAATGTTATATCAACCCAATGCGGTTGACATTGATTTATTTGATATAAAATTTTCTCGAGATGATGCTCGTGGGGCTCTTCATTTGCCTATTGACCCAAAGATTATTCTCTATACCGGCAGTCTTTTTCCGTGGAAAGGCGTTGATACTCTATTTGAAGCAGCCGGATTTTTATCAAAAAATGAAGTGGTTTATTTTGTTGGAGGAACGGATGAGGATATAGAAAAATATAAATCCAAATGTCAAAATCCAAATATCAAAAATGTCGTGATTATCGGCAGGAGACCGCATCAGGAAATTCCCCTTTGGCTCAAAGCAGCCGATGTCCTGGTTCTTCCAAATACCGCCCAAGATCCCGTTTCTAAATATGAGACCTCTCCGGTAAAACTTTTTGAATATATGGTTTCCGGCGCGCCAATTGTGGCCTCTGATCTGCCATCGGTAAGAGACATTGTAGACGAGAAAATGGTTACTTTTTTTGAGCCGGATAATCCGGGAGATTTGGCAGCCAAAATTAATTGGTTATTGCAACACCAGCAGGGGTTTTATCAAAAAGTCGAGTTGGCCAAAGAAGAGGTTAGAAAATATACTTGGGAGAAGAGAACGATGAATATTTTGAAATTTGCGAATACCCTATTTAATAAATATGAGCAGAAAACATCTTTTTGATTTATTATTTATATTTTTGATTATAGTTGTAGTTGTCGTCTGTTTTTCTCCTTTACTATTTTTCGGCAAGGCCTTTTTCGATGAGGAGCAAATCGGATTTTATTATCCGCAGAGTTTTTTCTATCAAAAAGAACTTAAATCAGGGAGTGATTTAGTTTGGAATAATGCTTATTATGCCGGGGTTCCGGTGGGTTTTGACCAGTTCGTGAGTTCTTATTATCCTTTGCACCAGTTTCTTTTTCGCTGGTTTAATTTTTTTGACGCGCATCACTTGAGTATTGTTATGGCTGTTATTGCGGGTTACTTATTTGCTTATTGGTTTGGTCGAGCCAGCGGTTTTAATCAAGTTTCTTCGTTTGTTCTATCGTTGGCTTATTTTTCAGCCACCAGTTTTGGCTGGCTGGATATAGGGACTCTGGCCGCTCACGCTTTTTTAGTTTTGCCGGCCCTGCTTTTATCGCTTCTTAAAATAAGCCGCGGCGAGCGTCCTTTGCTTTTTATGCTTTTGGGCGGGCTTCTTTTGGGCGTTGGTTTTTTGGCCGGCTTCATGCAGATAATTTTTTATATTTATTTAGTTGCCTTCTTTTACGCCCTGTTTCTTACTTGGCAAAACTGGCGAGAAAGCAGGGGATGGAGGCGTTTTAAAATAATTTTAGGTTTTCTTTTAATCACTTTTATGGCGGTAGTTATCGGCGGTCGGCAAATTCTGCCGTCGGTCTTTTTGATAGATTTGACTATCCGCACCCCCGCTTATGCGTTTCAGCATGCCGAGACGCCGAGCCTTTTTGAATTTATTACTATTGTCTTGCCGGATTATATCAAGATACCGTTTCTTGGTGGCGGATCAGACGGATTTTATGTCGGGGCTCTCGGTTTATTGGCGGCTGTTTATGGTATTTTTTTCTCAAGGACCAAAACTTCTTTGTTTTTCCTCGGTGTCTATGGCCTAGTCCTTGGTTTTGCTTTCCATCTGCCGATTTTTTCTTGGATTAATGAACATCTGCCGCCTTTCTCCCGCATGGGGGGAAACTTTAGGTGGATGCTGGCCGGCGCTTTTCCTCTGGCTTATCTGGCTGCTTCCGGTTTTGAGGGATTGTTGGGCAGAAATGCCAATCCGGGTAAAGCAAGGCTTTTTCTAAGAGTACTTGGTTGGATAATAATTTCGGTCATCCTGCTGATTATTTTTGCCAATTTATTTTTATATTATTTTGCTTCTCGTCCGGATCTTCAGCAAAAGTTTCTCGAATGGTATTTGCGCGCTCGCTCTAAGTCACTGCCCTTGGAGAATTATTTGCCAATTTTGGCCCAAGCCGTAAAAACAGCTAAGGCCAATTTTTCTCTAGTTGATTGGAGGATGGTTTTACCTCTGTTTTGGCTGGCGCTTGCTTATCTTTTGTCTAGAAATTTTTTAGCGGGGAAAATTTCTTCGCGTTTTTTTCAGGGTTTTGCCATTATGCTGGTTACGCTAAATGTTTTTAGCGTCTATGTTGCTCAATATAAAGAAGAATTTGTCCCGCGAAGCGTCTATACGGTAGAACCCCTGCTTTCCAGAGAGATTAAAAGTCGCGAGCAGAATCCCAATAACTATCGCCTAGCGGGTTTTCAAATAGGGGACGTTCTCTTTTGGAAATTATTAAGCAAAACTATGCTCCCGCCCGAAGAACTTGCTTCTATCCAGAGAGAACTTATGGTAAATAACGTCAATGTTTTTCAGGGGATCCAGAGAATAGACGGAATGGAGCCTTACCGGACTCTGCGCAGCAATCAACTTTTAAATACGGTGATCTTTCCCGGCGGTTTTAAAATTTTTGATACGAGTTCGCCAGCCCTAAAAACCACCAAAATGGATAAGGTTGATAACAACGAGGTATTAAAACAGGTTACCCTTGAGGATAAAGTAAAAGACTTTTTAAAACATCTGCCCTTGCTTTCTATGCTAAATGTAAAATATATTTATTCTTTAATTCCGCTTGCTGATCCTCGGCTGGTAAAAATTGAAATGCCGCTTAATCCGGCCCTACCCCTTCCTTTGTATTTATATGAAAACAAAACGGTTATGCCGCGAATTTACTTTGCTCAAAATCCCGTTTTTTTCTCCGGTCGGGACATAGATCTTTTGGTAAAAATGGCCAGCACTAAAGATTTTACTAAAGAGACTTTTATGGAGTGTCAAAATTGCGCGCCGACCGAGACAGCCGGCAAAAAAACCGTTATTATTAAAAAGTACCAAAACGGCTGGCTTGAGTTAGAAACTGCCACAGAAAAAGGCGGATGGCTTGTGTTTGGAGAGTCCTTTATGCCGGGTTGGACGGCAACAATTGACGGCAGGTCTACAGAAATTTATCAGACCAATTATATTCTACAATCAATTTATGTTCCGGCCGGAGAGCATAGGGTTGAGTTTAAGTATATTGATATTATGCAATTAAAATGGCAACAATTGAAACAAAAAATAAAAATTTAATCAAGCTGTTTAGGTGTCCCGCTTGCCACGGAAATTTAGTGATGTGGGAAAACGAGTTAAGGTGTGATTCCGGGCACGGCCCTTTCTTGGTTGATCAAGAAGGAAGGGCGCATTTGACTTTGGGTGGTGTGAGCGAATATCAAGAAGAACATTTAAGGGGCATAAATCGGTTAAAGTCTTTTCTTAAGCGCTGGCCGCGGCTTTATTATTTTGTCTGGTATCTATTTTGTCCTGTTTTGATGTCGGATAAGGGGCCGCGTTCAATTTTGCCCCTGATTTCTAATTCTGATCCCATCATAATAAATTTAGGCTCCGGACCAAAACGCCTTGGACCGGAATTTATTAACGTAGATGTGTTTCCTTTTGAAGAAGTGGATGTGGTGGCTGATGCTCACCATCTTCCTTTTGCGGATAATTCGGTAGACGCAATTTTTAACGAATCTTTGTTGGAACACGTTGCCAATCCGGCAGTTGTTATTGATGAAATTTCCCGGGTGATTAAGCCCGGAGGGATTATTTATACTAGTGTTCCTTTTATGACTCCTTTTCATGCTTCACCCGATGATTTTAATCGTTGGACCAAAAGCGGGCTTAAGTTTATTTTCTCTGATTTTGAACTGGTTAAAGAAGGAGTTGCGGCTGGCCCCTGGAGCGCTTTTTTAGTCTTTCTGGCATATTTTCTGGGTGTTATTTTTTCTTTTGGTTCAAAAAAACTAGCTCCATTTATGGCTTTTATTTTTATGTTGGTGTTAGGGCCTCTTAAAATTTTTGACTATTTTTTTGCCCGTCTCCCCGGCGCTCATGCCGTTGCGGCCCAACTTTTTTTCATTGGCAGAAAAAGATGACTTATCCGGGCAATTTCTGGTTTTACTAGAAGATAGCCAATGTTTAGACGTGATCAAAAACAAGTTGTAATAATAGGAGCCGGGCCGGCTGGGCTTACGGCCTCTTTCCAACTCTCCAAAAGAAAAATTCCTTCTCTCGTGATTGAAAAAGATTCCACGGTTGGAGGAATTGCCAGAACCGTTGAATATAAGGGTTATCGTTTTGATATCGGCGGGCACCGCTTTTTTACTAAGGTGCCGGAAGTAATGGCAATGTGGAAAGAGGTTCTA
>OBEQ012977224.1_pt1 | contig 18784 bp, 23 predicted proteins | sample 1670901 | NCBI WGS metagenome assembly OBEQ01 (sample SAMEA104232315, study PRJEB22302) | groundwater metagenome | biome: forest; feature: aquifer; material: groundwater | place: USA | collected 2011-08-07 | depth 5.4 m
ACTTTATGTGAATGTCAACTATACAAAATTGACTGTTTATGGCATTTTTATAGGTAAAAAAAGGGGCAGAATCCAGTGTTTTGGACCTGACCCCTTCATTTCCATCGATAACGCCGCTATCGCCGTTCCCGCCATTTCCAGCCCCAGCGCTTCACCACCGGCCAGGTCTCCGGATCGGTGATGCCCCAGCGAAAGATCGCCACGCCCCGATAGTGCGGGTAGGCAGTCTTCAAGAACCGCTCCAGCTCAGCCCCTTCCGCCGGCGTTCGCGCCACGAAGGTGTGAGCAGTTGGGATAACTGTACAGGCGATCCGACTGGCCCCACGCTGATGCGAAATTAGCTCAACCGATTGATCCAGTCGTTCAGCCCCGTAGCGATCCCACTGCTGCTGGGTGTAGTGGAGTTCGCCTTCGGGTGTCTTCCTGTGCGTCCGCCAGTACGACTGCGGCAGGAAGTAGTGACAGTGCTGAATCGCCACGTCCCAAGGCAGACCGCGTCGACGCCAGAGGTGCGGGAAGGTACTGAACGCCACTACCTTCCCACGACAACCTCGACAGGTATCGACGTGTTGTCGTACCTCGCCGAAAAGCCGTTCGGCATAATCGCGCCGGTAGCCCTGGGAGGTCAGGAAGACGTCGTCGAAGACGTAACCATCGGCGCCGAGATGGAGCACCTTGATTGCGTACTGCACCTGCATCGGCACTGGGTCCACCGCTCGTTGGTCAATTTGTAACGGCTTGAGACGCGTCGTCCCGTAGCCGTAGCAACGGAGACCGGCTCGATGGAACGCCGCCGGTACCGACTGATCGAACTGCGGCGTCCAACGTCCATGCACCTTCGTCCCCCAGGTTCGTCCGTCGTTCGCTTTGACGATGACGAAGGTGAGGCCGAGCTGGGCGGCGCGACGGGCGAACGCTCGTGGCTTCAAGCCGAGAGCGATCTCCTGGTAGCTGAACATCCCCAAACCGCTGAAGTGCGGCGGGAGACCGATCGGACCAACCGTTTGACGAGATCGCACCAGCAACATCACAGCTACGGTCACGATCGTAACGACTGCAACCAAACGCCACTGTCTCGGCGTGAGATCGCGAAACTTCGCCCGGAACAACAAGAACTGCTTTTCCATGCCTACCTCCTTGGAGACAACTGATATGCTATCTAAATTTTACAATACTTAAAATTTTAGTCAATAGAACACCTCGCCACTACTATCACGACCGTCACTATCTTACCTGACGATCGTACAGTAAAATAGTAATATGCCAGCATCAGCATCACCGCATCCCCAACGAGCCAGACGCGGAGCATTACTGCTCCAAGCCCTGACTGTGATCAACGAAGTGACCACCGAAGCTGTGACGTTTGTTGAGGCAATGATGAGTGCCGGTTACGGTGCTTCGCGCGGACGACTCGAACGAGAATTCAATCGAATAGCCAGAAAACGACGTCACGACGAAGGTGCGGCGACCGAACGGCAACGATATCATGCCCTACTGTATCGGTTGAGGCAGAGTGGTCTGATCGAGCGCCGGACGAATGGCGTATTCGCCTTAACCCATCGCGGAAAAGAACGACTCGTGCTACTTCGAGAACGATTTATTTTTGTTGATACGCCTCGCTATCGAAGCACTCCGGCTACCGCCTGGACAATCATCGCTTTTGATGTTCCCGAGCGAATTCGTCTCGGTCGTAATTGGCTTCGGGCAACACTCCAAATGCTCGAATTCCGAATGCTTCAACGGAGCGTCTGGATCGGAAAACGAAAACTACCAGAGGCGTTTCTCGCCGATCTCCGTCGCTTAAAACTTTTAGAATTCGTTGAAATTTTTGAAATTACCAAAGCTGGGAGTCTACGGCACGTCGCCTGAGCCTCGCCTTCTCGATTTTGGCGTATTTTTCCTTTTTGCGCTATCTTATAAAACGATCGTTAGGTAAGATAGTAAAATTTTAGGCAGTCAAAATCCCCGTGCGGCTGGTCGGAACACCGAAACGATTGAGCTAAGAAACCTTGCAACGAAAACGTTTTCCCTGCCCTTCGGGCAGGCTGTCTCTGAGACTTGTGCGGGTGGTCAAATTAAGCCATAACGATAATCACAAAAACGTTGGTACTGAGGCCGAAATGAATGGGATAAAAAATTGGGTACTCAAAATCCCCGTGCGGCACCTACTCTGCAACCTCTCGGCTACTACCATGAGCGATTAGCTGTTTCACCTGCCTATTCGGAATGGGAAGGGGTGGTACCAGCCAATCTATACAGCCACACAGGGACTTCGATTGGTCCTAGTATACCACAGCTTTATCCTACCAGCAAGCCAATCAGCCAGCCCAGACCAAAAACAACCGTTAGCAGCCAGACGATGCCACGAGAAACGCCGAAGCGATCAGTCCGTTCAAGTCGCTGATAACAAAGAAGGAGAATCATTAAATTAACGCCTAGGAAGAGACTGCCGGTGACGCTGGCGAGGCCAACCAGCCGACCAAGTGGCAAAAAGGCACTGAGGAGCAGCGGCAGCACCACCGCCAGCCAGGCCGTTAATGGTCGCCAACGGAAATCACTAATCAGCCCGCGCTTCAGGTACTCAGCCAGAGCAAAAAGCGTCGTCGTAATATTCATCACGACCAGCAACACGATCACTCGGGCGAACAGTAACGGCAGGACGGCGACGAGATTGCCCAGACTCGCCTCACCTACTCCCGCCCCGAACCGGCTGGTCACGGCAACGGTGAACAAAACATAGAGGACGGCGACGATCGTCAGCGCGATTGCATTCACCCGTCGAAAGGCACGCGCGTCTCGACCGAGCAGATCGTAAACCAACAGGAGCGAGGAGGTGCCGGTCAAGGCGAACAGGATCAGACCATAAGGTAGCAAGGGATTGCCGAAGTGACCGAACGATGAACGAAGCGTGTCGATGACGAGATTGAACGACGTCGTCTTGAGGAGGTAGCTGCTCAGGACCAGCGCCAGCGCCACCTTCAGAAACGACAACCCCGCTTCAATTTTGACAAAGGGATTGAAACGAAGGGCTGTCACGATCGCCGCGAAAACAACCAAGGCAAGTTTCACCGTCAAGGGACTGACCGTGACAACGAGCGGCACGAACTCTCCGAGCGCAATTAGGTAGGCGAGGAAAACTAACTGGAGACTAGCAAAGTCGAACAGCCAGACCGGTAGCTTCCAACGTGGACCGAGCAGACGCGCTGCCAGACCGGGCAGATTATGTCGTTCACCGACTGCAAAAATAATTTCGCCGTAGGCGAGGTGAAGAAAATAAATAGCGAGAATGAGGAAAACAAACCACAGCCAAAAAAAGACGCCACTCTGGGCGAGGGCGTAGGGAAGGAGAAAGACTCCCAAGCCGACGATACCACTGACGATCAAAAAGATCGCCTCAAGTGTTCGGCTCACTGATGTGGCGTTCAATTGCGGGAAGGAAGGCCAGGATAAGTACGGCCAGTAGGGTAACGGCGAAGGCATCAAGATAGAGACGTTGGCCGACGGCGGCGCCGATCGCCGCCGTCACCCAGAGCGCACTGGCGGTGGTGACACCGGACAGATGTTCCTCTTGATGAAAGATAATGCCGGCGCCAATGAAACCAATCCCAACCACAATGTTCGCTAATAGGTGTTCATTTTGGACGATACCAAGCTGAGCGGCGATGAGTGAAAACAGCGTTGCGCCCAGGCCAACCAGGGCGAAGGTCCGCATCCCGGCCTGCTTCCGAAAAAAACTTCGTTCAACCCCAATCAGCGCGCCGAGGGCAGCGCCAAGAAATAATTGATAGAGTGGCTCAATCGCCATACTAAGTATTAGAAGCTGAGAATTCGTCGGTGAGTTGTTCGAGTTTTCTTTTTCTGTCGCAGAACTTTCTTCGACTTCGAGGTACGGAAATGATCGGCGCCGGCGACCCGCCGAATTATTTTGCCTCGCTTCGTTACCCGAATTCGTTTTAGGACGGCTTTGCTAGTCATCTTACTTCTGTTTTACCACATTTACCCAGAGAAAGTTCTGTTCGCGGCGGATCTCCTGACCGAGCTTAACTGGAATGCCAATCTCAACGATGAACTGCTCCAACTTTTGCTTAGCTAGCTCGCCGTGGATCTTCTGACGACCGCGGAGTCGAAGCCGAACCTGGACTGAATGACCTTCGCCCAAAAACTCGGCCGCCTGCTTGGCTTTGCGTCCACGATCGCCATCACCCTCGGTGTAGCTAATTTGGATCTGCTTAAGCTCCTGTTTGACCCGTTTCCGTCCTTTGGCCGCTTTTTCTTGTTCGTAGACAAACTTATGATAATCACCAAATCGAACGACCGGTGGTTCAGCTCGCTCAGTCACCAGAATGAGATCGGTCTCCTCAGCCGCCGCCCGCGCCACTGCTTCCGGGAAGGTCATCACCCCAAGCTGCTGCAGGCCGTCGGCGCCGACCAGGCGCACGTCGGTAGTCCGAATTCTTCGAAATCGTGGGTCAAGCAATGTGCCCTTATTATAGGGCAAATTCAACTTGTGCGATAATACAAGCAGATCAAGGCAACTCAATTTGGAGGTAAAGAACGTGACTGAAAAATGCAGGATCGGCAGAACGAGTCGGGAAGGCTGGGTGTTCCTTGGCGCTATCACGGTTGTGCTTATGATGATTACCGGGATCGGCAGCTCCCTGACGATGCGTTGGTACATCAGCCGTCAGGCGAAAGTCGCCGCGCGGCCAGATCAACCGCGCGTGACCAAGGAACTTACCAGATCTCTCGTTTCCGTTACCCAGATAATGACGGCGTGGACGCACCAGGTTCAGGCTGGCGAGGATCTTGCCAGTATCGTTTCTAATCATCTCGATCGCACTGGGTTGTCGTCAGATAGATTCGAAGACACCTACCGATGCGCCAGGGCGCTCAACGAAGACAAGCTCGACAATGGTTTTCTCGCCGAAGGGAGCATTGTCCTTGTCCCCTTTAAGACTGGGCTGTCTGAAGCTGAGCTCAAGGCTAAGGCTTGCCCGCATGACGCTCCACGAATTGTCGAGTCACGGGTAGACGTCGAGCTCGTCCCTAACTCGAAAAAGTCTGCGACCGCAGATGACGCCGAAGAGGGACCGACAGTGATTAGGGCCGACGTGTTCCGCGCCTATCACCAGGTGCAGAAAGGCGACACTCCCTGGGACCTGACTAAGACTCACTGTAACGACATTAGTAGTAACCAACGACTTTGGGCGACTGATCAGGTGCAGGCCGCCGTTGGCATCGTCGACGCCAGGCGGATCCCGATCGGGACCGAGTTGCCCTACTACGAAGTCCCGTGGAAGGAAAAACCAGTCTCCCTGGCGAAGCATTGTGAGCACGACTCATTCTGGCGTGCGCACATCGTCAACGGCAAGGAGCTTTGGCGAGAAAAGCTCAAGTGACCTAACCGATCGATCGACGACAAAGCAAAAAGCCCTCTCCGTCACCGGCGAGGGCTTTTCTTTTTGTGATGGCTTTCGCTACGTAACCTCCGAAAGGCCAGTTCCGCCGGTGGTGTTAGCTCCACCGGTTTCGCAGTAGTCCCTGATCACGCCGCAGGCTTGATTGAACGCCTTAACGTCGAGGTCTCCACCGTCTTCGGTTGCAAGCTCCTTCGAAAAAGCCCAAGTCTCGACAGTGCCATCGCGGAAGAGCCGCTCAAGCAGCTTTGTTCTGTAGAGGAGAGCAAGCTGCTGATTAGTAGTCGAGGGGATCCGTCCCTGATATTCTCTCAGCTTTGCCTGAAGCTGGGCCACCCGGACGGGATCTACGGGTAAGGTAATGACTGGCGAACATCCTGTTTGGATTGTCATTTGGCGCCTTCTTTCGTTTAGCTGTGGTACGTCTGAAAGTAATTATAAAACAAAAGCGGGTACTCGGAAAAATCCGGGCACCCGCTCCGTCGCGAACTATCTTTCGTTCCGGAAGAATCCAGCCAGTTCTCCAGCAATCATGTGGCCAGGCGAGCCATAAATGTCGCCACATTTATCCAAGATCTTGACCACGATGGGTTGACCGCGCTGTTTTGCGAGACGTTCTGCTATTACCTTTGCCGTCTTTTTCGCCCTGGCCAGCGCCTCTTCAAACGTTGCTTCCATCACGCAGAACGTTCCCTCAAGAGCGTAGGGCTCCTCTCCCCAATGACGACACCGGCAATGCGCAATCCAGTCATAGGCCTCCACGTACAGGGTGGTGTGCTCACCCGCCAACAACGAAAAGAATCCGGCCACAGTGCGCTCTGGCATTTCGCACCTCCTATGTATTGTGGGCTAAACGAATTATACCAAGTGGTGAAGATGGGACAGTCCTTAAAAAGAGAAAGCGGGGGTTCAGAGTAAATCTAAACCCCCGCTCCGTCGCGAACTATTGTCAGTACAACTTGACGTTGTAGCGGTCGAGCACCAGTCGGCCATCGGCGCCAAGATCTGGATCACCGCGGTAGATCGTGACGCCACAGTTCACTGGCTTCTCGGCCTCGTCCATCTCGATGAACCGCTCGTGCGTCCAGCCCTCGAAAATTGAACGAAGTGACAGGATCGTGAGATGGTGAGTGAACACGAGAATATGCTGATAGCCGTGATCACGAACATCCCGGATGATCTTGTCGGAGAAGTCCCGCCCGCGCGACCAGACGTTCAAACTGCTCTCGCCCTGGGGGTAGTGATAGTTCAGCTTCCCATCCAAGAGATAGAGCGCCCGTTGTTCTGGATGAAACACATGCAACAAGCGCCAGTCGTTGTAGACAGTCGCCAGGCCGTGCTCCTGCTCGCGGATGCGGTCATCGTGGTGACATAGCACCTTTCCCAGCTCAGGCCAACTCTTCACCACGTCAGCGTAGGTCTGACGCGTCCGCAGATGGGGCGAGATGAAGATGACATCGGGTCGAGCGGTCAATTCAGGCAACCTGATTCCCGTCTGCTCGGCCTGCCAACAACCCCTGTGAGTCAGTGGCGTATCATGATCGCCAAAGGGCAGCCGGTACTTGTCCCAGACCTTAAGCGCCAATTTCTGCGTCGCGACCGACCACGAATTGTTCCCAGGACAATAGCAGAATGTCTGTGCGTCGCGATTAAAACACTCGAGAAAGCGCCGGTAGAGCGGATCAGCTGCCTTTGCCGTCTTCAGGGCGTTGAACTCCGACTCGCCGTGGCGAACGAGCGTCAGGCTTTGTGGCCATTTCATCGCATACCTCCATTTTTTTACTGATACTTACTAAACCAATTTTATCATTTCTCGTCAAAATGCCGCCACCGCCCCAACTTGGGGCGGCATGATGTTAAAAAGAAAACACTTGGCGAAGGAGTGGAGATGGGGGGAATTGAACCCCCGTCGGTGGTGGCGACGACAGGAACCCCTACGGGTGTAGTCTCGCTCATTGGGGTACCGCAACGCTCAGAACGAGACGAGAAACGTTACGGTTAAGTGAAGGGGAGTTCGATCAGCGAGCGTTCACTTACCGCTCACCGATCTACGCCGAGAAGTTCTGTGCCCGCCGGGATGGTTCTCGGTGCCCAGTCCGTCGAGCCGCGCACTTAAGCGTACGCGAGCGCCATTGGTTTGGCGTGTATAGGTTTCCCTGTTATGGCCGGGAACGCCAACCTGCAGCTCCTGTTCTGCCACCGCCTCAAAGCCGATCATCCCCGAATTGAAAGACTTTAAGTATACCATAAAATTTGTATTTGACAAAATTTGGTATACTTTTACTAGCTAAGGTAATGAAGCAAAGGAGGTGATAGAAATGCCAGAGTGTGAGCACGACAAATGCATTGGGCGACGGGAGCTCCTTGAGCTCGAAGGGGTGCGCTTTAAACTCAGCCTCGAAGGTCAACGCTGGCGGGGAGATCGTTGGGTTGGGTCAGAGTACTGCACGGCCAAACCGCCGCACGATTGGTACAAAGGCATTGGGAAGATCCTCGATGCCGAAACCAAAGCGGATGTTTTCATCACTTTTAGCACTTGGAAGGGTGAACGCGAGACTGAACGACCGCTGATCAATTTTGTACTGATCTCAGATCGGTGGGAGGGTGGACCAATTAAAGAGCTGCCCATCGTAACGAGCTCTAAAAACGCGTTCGTCGATTTCCTTTGTCAGCAGGTGCTGGCGGAGATGAAGATGACTGAAACGGCGCTCCTCCCACACTATTGCTTCAGGCGACTTCCCGATCAGATCTTGATCGAACGCGGTTTCGTCTTCGATCGACAGGGTCAAATCTCCTTGCCCATCGTTGCTGCCGCGTGAAACCATCAGCGCGAGATTATAAAAAGCCCTCTCCGTCACCGGCGAGGGCCCTTCTTTGTTTTTATGAAAACAAAAACTTCATAAAAAGAAAAAGCCGCATGTGTTTGAATACATGCGGGTAAAACGTGCGAATTGTTCATCGTCATTTGTGCGGTAGCGATTGAAGAATTATCCATCTAATGTCATCTGCAATCTCAACCTCTCGGTTAGGTGGGGTTTCGAATGTAAGAACTTCCACGCCCTTCGGGAGGTAACGCCTCGCACCGCGAAACTTAATTTTGCCGACGAACTTGTCGAGTGAGCTTTCTACCACGTTAGCTTTCTTGTCTGCGGCGTGAATCACTGTTCCGCCGCCGGTAGTGATACCGACATGACCGACGCCATTTGCAGGGTCGTTATGGTAGTAGTCAATCCAGCCAGAGACGAACACAACATCGCCAGCGACAAGTTCATCGAGACTAACAGCTTCGCCAAGCTCGCGTTGCTGGATTGATCGCCGCGGTAACCAAATACCGCGCATACCGTAGAGCCACTTCACAAAACTGGAGCAGTCAACGACTGCCGGAGCTTCGGAGGGTTTTGCGCCGCGACGATACTGCGATGTACCGATACACTGCCGAGCGAGCGCGATAATATCCACTTCTACCGCCATAAAACCTTTATGATTCAAAATGGCCAAAGCTTCTTCGCGCGAGATCGGCAAGTTCAGAGAATCAAGGATAACCGCGCAGTGGTTTCCGACGGCTCGGTATTCCATCTTTTATCCTCCTCTATGTATGCCTTGTGAGTCTTCTGTTTGAAATTATAATACGAAATAAAAATTCCGCAAAAAATAAATTTCTACGTGGCACGTGGTGGTCAATCTTTTTTACCGACCTGATCTTGCCCTTTTTAAATACTCGCCTATCACGACGATCGTTTTAATAGGCGAGATATAACATTTTTGCAAAAGAAGAAGCCGTCGCGTAAACTACACGCGACGGCCGACTTTTTCCAAACGATTTGAGTCTACTTCGCCGGCGGATCGAAGACGCGCGTCGCCGCCTGTTTCTTGGCGATGCGGCCCTCTCCGCGCGGGTCCCAGATGTGACAGACCAGACCGATCAGGTCCGTCAGGGAGCGTTTAACTCCCGCAAAAAACCACCCAGGCTTTACTCGCACCTTGATCCCATACCCGAACCGGAAGGTCCACCAGATGCGCAAAGCATGTAGCGCCTGGGCGACGACGGTGATCTCGATATCATCGATCATCAATCCCAACCGGCTGAACTTAGCCAGGAGGCGTTCAATATTCCCCCAGGTGTTCAGAGACTGGATTTCGATGATCATCTTGTCGCAAGAGATGAGATGGTCCTCAAACCACCACTCCATCAGCTTGGCGATGGCAATGGTCTGGATCTCGGGCGATCTGAACACCCCACCGACGAGGGCCAACCGGTCGTAGTTGTCCGCTTGCCAAGCGGCGAGGCCACCCTCGCAGTTCGCGAGCGTGTCCGGTGCGAGCTGGTTTTTGGCTACGACATCCATACTGAAAACCAACAAAATCCTTTTCAATTAAGCACCTCCTGTGCTTGTGTATTCTGTTGAGAATTATAACATAAAATTTTATTAGAGCAAATAGCGCAGCGCACATACCCGCCTCGGGATATTCGCCCCATACCATTCGGTACGGGGTAAACTCCGACTAACTAACGGAGCGCCCACACCCCCGAGGAATCCTGCGCAGGCGAGCGGGCACGGTGTCGACACGCGTTGAGCGTGGCGACGAGCGAGCCGAGGAATAAGCGAGCATTCCACGCTGGGGAATGCGAAGCGGGTTGACGAGGGGGTGCGGGCGCGGAGTCCAGCAAGAGCCGCTACCCCTTCACCATCCGTTGCTTCTCCCTCTCAAAGTCTCTTTTCTTAAGCTTCTCCCGTTTCTCGTATTTCTTTAATCCCTTCGCCAAAGCTAACTCAACCTTAATCAGGTTCCGTAATACAAAAATTTTGAGTGGGATCAGCGTCAACCCCTGCTCTTTCGTCTTACCGATTAAGTACTTAATTTCATTACGCTTGAGCAGGAGCTTCCGTGACCGTTCCTCGTTATAGTCCTTCGGCGCATTCTTCGGCTGATAAGGCGGAATTGAGCAGCCAATCAGGCATAGCTCGTTTCCCTGGACGATGACATAGCTCCCGGCCAGACTGCCCCGCCCGGACTTGATCGCTTTGACCTCATAACCGGCGAGGGCAATCCCGGCGACGTATCGCTCGAGTAATTCATAGTGTTGCGAAACACCGCGATTGTGGATAGTAGCAGATTCTGTCATCGGGGCCGCCTATAATAGTAAGTAATTAGAGATGAAAAAGGCTTTCTCGCACTACCTGGCGCGCGACCTAGTTGGTTTGCTCCTCGTCTTTCTCGGGGTTTTCACCATTGTAGCGGAACTCGGCGCCGGCGGAACGATTGGCCACAGTCTGTCGTTGCTTTCGACTGAACTGCTCGGCCTGGCCAAGTATTTGGCCGCCGCCCTAACTGGCTTTCTCGGTATTCTCACCATCATCGAACGCGAACTCAAACGAAAAATTGAGCTTGTTCTTGCGGCGTTTCTTTTATTTTTCAACCTAACTGTTTATACCCAACTCCTTGGTCACGGCGGCGTTCTCGGCGCAAAATTTTTAACCCTTCAAACCACGCTCGGTCTTAGCGGTCTTCTCCTTCTAACCGTTGTCCTCGATGTCATCGCTCTCTGCCTTCTCTTCGCTAAATCACTCAGTGATCTTGTCGCCGCCTTCCGCGCGCTCCTGGTCATGATCGCTACTGGTTTCCGCCGAGGCAAGCCCTTCGGCCTGGCTCAGGGTAAACAACCCGAGGTGAAAGTGCTTGGTCAGGACCGAGGGGCCGAAAAATTGAAAACTGAAAAAGACGGAGCTGAAGACGATGGCGAGCCGGAGGTCAGTTCATTTGGAAAAAATAAGGATAAAAAAACGAAAGAGGAGGAAATCAAAGTGAAGCGACCGCGACTGAAGTCGCACTACGCCCTGCCGCCAATTAGTCTGCTCGAAAAGAAAGATGAGGTGCCCGAGAGCGGTGACATTCGTACCAACGTCCAAATAATTAAGCGAACGCTCTCGACCTTTGGTATCAGCATCGAGGTCGAGACGATTACGATTGGTCCGACCATCACCCGCTACGGCGTCAAGCTGGCCGAGGGCGTGAAGCTGGCAAAATTGCTCGCGCTTCAGAACGACCTCGCCCTCAATCTCGCCGCCGGCATGATTCGAATTGAACCGATTGCTGGCAAATCACTGGTCGGGATTGAGGTACTGAATCGAAAGGTGGCGAAAGTCCGTCTTCGTAATCTCGTTGAGGAGCCAGCTTTCAGCGAGGCCGAAAGTCTGCTCGAGATTCCGATGGGTCGACAGATCGCCGGTGAGCCCTTCTACAGTGATTTGGCCCTAATGCCACACATGCTCATTGCCGGCACGACCGGCTCGGGTAAATCAATGTTCATCCACAGCATCATTACGGCGCTGCTGCTTCGTAACACACCGGAAACCCTCAACTTCATCATGATTGATCCGAAACGGGTCGAGCTGGTTCGCTATGAAGACCTACCTCACCTAGTCATGGATCCCGTTCTCGACACCAAAAAGGCGATCGCGGTGATGCAATGGCTGATCCGCGAGATGGAGGAACGCTTCTTGGTGCTGCAGCAGCACCGCGCCCGCGACCTCGATTCGTACAACAAACTGGCGCTCAAGGAGGGCAAACCGATCTTGCCCCGGATCGTCCTTTTCATTGATGAAATGGCTGACCTAATGTTAACCCATGGCGCCAGCCTCGAGGCCTCAATTGTTCGTCTAACCCAGATGGCGCGGGCGACCGGTATTCATCTGGTTCTGGCGACCCAACGACCGTCGGTTGACGTCGTGACCGGTCTGATCAAAGCGAATGTGCCGAACCGAATTTGTTTCAAGGTCGCCTCGCAAATTGATTCACGGACAGTCCTGGACTTCGCCGGCGCCGAGAAGTTAGTCGGACTGGGTGACGCCTTGACGGTTGGTACGCGTTTCGGCGGTGCTCGCCGCTTCCAGGCACCGCTCGCCGGCGAAGCTGAAATCAATCGAATTGTCCAGTTCTGGCAGAATCAGGCCGAGGAGGTTGAAGAGAAGAAGGGTGAAGCGGCCGCCCCTCGCCGAATCAGCCTCGAACAACTCGTCCACCAACGAAGCGACACTGAGGTGGACGGCGACGAAGGTGACGATGAGCTTTTCCGACAGGCCTATCGGATCGTCGTTGATACCGGTAAGGCCTCAACCTCCCTGCTCCAGCGTAAACTCCGGATTGGCTACGGTCGGGCGGCTCGATTACTTGACGTGCTCGAAGATAAAGGTATTGTTGGGCCGGCTGATGGCTCGAAGCCGCGACAAATTCTGGTCGATCGTGATGATGCTGGCAGCGACAAACTCGAACCCTAATGCGTGTTGCTCCAACCCTATCGCTGTCGCTCATTTTTTTCTTAGTGATTTTTGCCGTCGTCGCGATTAAGTTTGTTACAATCATCGTGCATCCGAAGCTCCTGATCAGCTCGCCCAGCACCGACATGGTGACAACCGAGGAGATCAGCGTCAAGGGCGCCGTTAGTCCGCAGGGCGAACTCTGGATTAATGGTGAACCGATCACGATTCGGAGCGATGGCAGCTTCGAACAAAAAGCGGTTCTAAAGGCCGGGTTAAATCAATTCATTCTCGAAACAAAAAATTTCTGGGGTGTTCGAACGGTCAAGACGATTAGGCTCATATATCGGAAATGACCAATGATCGAATTCCCAATTAACCCAACCGCTTGAACCATGGCGAAACAACAACCGGACGAAGCGAAGGACAAAAAGGCTGCCACCCTCGAAATTTTTCTCGAGGGGCTACAAAAAGAGTTTGGCGAAGGCGCGCTGATGACCTTCGGGAGTGGACCGAAAATAAATATTGATGTTATTCCAACCGGTTCACCCTCGCTTGATTTGGCCCTCGGGGTCGGCGGCGTTCCGCGCGGCCGCGTCGTTGAAATTTTCGGGGCGGAGAGCTCCGGTAAGACAACCGTCACGCTCGAAATCATCGCCCAGGCGCAGCAGCGCGGCGGCAACGTCGCCTTCGTTGATGCTGAGCACGCCCTCGACATTGAGTACGCCAAGCGTCTCGGTGTTGACGTCAAGAAAGTCGTCATCTCCCAGCCCGATAGCGGCGAGGAGGCGCTTAACCTGACTGAACGAATGATTAAGTCCGGCTTGTTTGACGTGATCGTGATTGACTCGGTCGCGGCACTGGTGCCACGAGCCGAGCTCGAGGGCGAGGTTGGCGATGTCTTCATCGGCCTCCAGGCCCGAATGATGTCCCAGGCCCTGCGCAAGCTGACCGGGATTATTTCGAAAACCAAAACCACCCTGATCTTTATCAACCAGACACGCGAACGAATCGGCATAATGTTCCACGGCGCTGGGACGACCACGACCGGCGGCAAGGCGCTTAAGTTCTACGCCTCCGTTCGAATTGAGCTGAAACGAATTGGCCAGATTAAGCGCGGCGAGGAGTCAATTGGCAATAAGGTCGTGGCGAAGATTGTTAAAAATAAGGTTGCCGCACCGTTCCGCAGCGCCGAGTTCGAAATCTACTTCAATGAAGGCATCTCCTACGAGGGTGATCTGCTGACGCTGGGCGAAAAAAATAGCATCATCAAAAAGAGCGGCATGACCTACAGCTTTGGTGAGACCAAGCTCGGCGCTGGCTTCCAGGCCGCCCGCGAGTTCTTGAAGGAGAATCCAAAGATAACAAAAGAAATTTGGAAGGCGGTGCAGGAGAAGGTGAGGTAAAGCAAACATTCCCTGCTATAATGAAAATCACTATGGAGACTGTAAAGGTTGAAGTGCCTCGTCGTCTGCTCCCACGGATTAGACTGCTCGTGCAAGAAGAGGAGGCAAAGTGGCAACTAGCGAAACAACTGATCGCGAAAAGTAAATTGCAGCAGCGCGATCTGCTGGTAATTGATCGAAAGCTCAAATCCTCTCTGATAAAGCGCTACCCAAAACTGTCGAACCGGTAGATGCCGGAAGAGCGATTTGTGATTGATACGTCGGCGGTCATATCGGGTCTCATCCGCTCAGCTTCGCCATCGCGGGCATTCTTTCACTATCCGCCGGGTGCGCTGTTCGCGCCGGCGGCGCTCTTCGATGAGCTTAGCGACCACCACGAAGAGATCGCCCGAAAGGCGAAGCTTGCCGCTGCGAAAAAGGTGTTTGGGAAGAGACGAAAGACGATCCCGCTGGTAACATTACAAAAGGAACTTGGGCTGGTGCGAAAAACATCAAGAAAATCAGTTCAAAGGAAATCTGGGGTGCAGGAGAAGGTGAAGTAAAAACAAAAGGCCGAGCGCTTGCGCGTTCGGCCTCCCATGCGATCCGCTCTTAAATTTTACTATCTGCCGCGGTGTCAGATAAACCAGGATGCACTGGTCGGCCCTTAACAAGCTCGGGCCCGAGGATGAGCTTCTTCAGTTTTTATAACTCATCCTTTCCCCTTCATTTATGTTTGCGCGGCTATTCGGGGCTCCGCGCTAGGAGCGAGAAGCGCTAAAAGGTCGTGAACTTTTCGCACGACATCCGCTTCTCCGTGGGCGGCACCCGCTCGAACCCGGGGGCGGCGGTCATCCCCACCACTCGGCCTGGGTAGGCCTGAGCGGAGATGATCGAGCCGACGACCAGGGCGTCGGGCGCCTGCGATGTGATCTCCGCCAGCTCGGCCAGACCCTGTTCGGTCTGAACGAAACTGGTCTTGACCAGCGTCGCACTGCCGCGGCGCTCAACCTCGGTCTCCTCCGCGCGGGCGTTGATCTTGGCCCCGCACGGCTCGACCGTCACCTCCGCCTCGCCATCCTTGAACGTGATAGCGTGCGGGGTGCAGTTGAGCAGCTGCACTCCGTTCGACAAGGTGGTCACCTTGCCGAAATCAATCATTGCTAACTCACCTCTTTCGCTGGCGTCAGGCTCAAGGCCGTAATGCCAAAATTACTAATTTGATTATAACAGATTAAAACTAATTTGTCAAGTATACCCCGACTAATTCCCTTCATTTAAGCTCTATTTGAGCCGCCGCTCGTATTGGCCGCGGGACAGAGTTAAAACCACCAAAAACGAGATTAAACGGTATGCAACTTTTGAAGCGCTGCCATCTTTATTTCCTCCTGGTAGGGACTCTCTGCCCCAAAAACCCGTGCCGTCAGACTCTGCGGCTTGAAGCTCTTTATATCTATTTGCTCCAGGAAGCTCTCCTTGGGGATGACCCACTTGCGCCACGTTTTCCCCCAGACCGCGACTATTATTTCCTTTTCATTGCGGGCGACGATGGCGTCGCCTGGCCCCCCGTCGGCGGCATATACGTATCCGAACTGGACATGTAGGTCAAACACCCTAAATCCGTATTTATCGGGCATGGGCAGCCGATACTCTGGTGCCACGACCACCGGCGTGGTGATTTCTATGGTTCTCCCCGTGTCCCACCTTTCGTCGCCGTAATGCTCAGTTACGGCGACCGTTTCCTTCCGGTCCTTGATGACCGGGGAAACAATCAACTCCCGATTCTGCCAGTCGGGAGTGGCCCGGCGGCCATCCACGTATAAATTGCCGGACTTGACTGTGACTTCAATTCTTTCACTTTCCTCTTTTTCAATGTCCGCTCTCGCCTCCACTTCTGAGAGTCGCTTTTTGCCTTTCTCGTCCTTTGGTGACTGCTCCATTTCTAGTAAGGGATTTCGAAATTGTTCAATGAATTTAGTTGCCTCTTTTTTCTAGCTCCTCGATAAAACCTTTCAGTTGGCAAGAACCCCACCCGGTTTCTCTTCCGCCACGAACGACGGCATACTTAATAGAAAAATCATCACCGCTCGAGGTTAATTGGCTAACCCTAAGCAAAACCTCGCCGGCCTGAAACTCTCGCTGTCCTTGTTCTAATTCTCTCCGTGTCTTCTGGAGCTTTTCCTCAAATGATGCTTCAGCTTTGCCGTGATCACATTGGACCGCTTGGGCCTTCACCTTATCGGGGTCAACTTCATGGACGGGTGAACTATATCTAACTTTTGATTCATCGTCAAAAGGGCTTTTAGGAATCCTTGCGTATCCCCCGCCTGTATGGACTGTGGCATCGCTATATTTTCGATCACAGATTAAGCATTCAGCAACGGCGACTCGATGTCGACTTGATCCCTTCCATTCAAAACGGCACAGCTTAAATTTTTTTACTACCTGCTCAAATTCTTGTAACGATAGATAGGCCGAATTATCTCCACTTAAAACCGGCAAGAACCTGAAGCCATCGTTATATTCGTCTTTTTCTTTAACCGCATTGACATAATTAATCCTCCTCGCTGTTTCGGGCTGCCCTGATTTTTCGACCACGAGATATCCTTCTTCATCCTGAGACACATCAAAAAACTCTCCCCGAAATTTTTTACCTTCCCGGAGTAAAGCTTCTGCCGCCTGAACATCTTCGAGAGACTTATGCTCGCTCATCGAAGGCAGCCCTTCAGTTTTTGCCGCCTGATCAAATGCTTCGACGTCTTCCCTTGCCTGCTGCTCCGAAAGACGTTTTTGTGGGGTTTTCTCTTTCATGTTTCTTTAATACGGAATTTTGAAAGGAAGGTAGGGGGGCGTTCACGGCGCTTTTCCCTAGCTCTGCTCTGACGCTGCTGGCTGCTTCGCTTTGTTTAGTGCATTAGCCCACTCGGTTCCGCTTAGCGGAAAAAGCTTGCCGAGATGTGTCAAAATAATAAATTGATCGCCCATCTTCCCCACTAAGATAGCGTTCTCCTGATAAGGTTCGTTGGCACGTTGAATAAGCGTTACTCCCTTGCCGAGTACCCGTGCGATTGAGTTCATATCAGGAGATTGTAGTGCCGTACCTATTCCGATCTCAAGCCCCGCAGCGGGAATATTAGTATCAAGCCCAACCATAATTTTTTTAATTGTTTCTCTTGTTTTCGTGTCAACGGCTTCAATCCTTGTGGCAACTGCTTGCTGTAGCTCCGCTCGAATTTTTTTAGCCTCCTCAACTTCACCAATTGACTCCGCTAGATTAGCTTTCAGCGTCAGACGATCAACCAATCCAGAAACCCGCTCATTGATATCCACTGCCTCGGCCTGTGCGTCGTCAATTGTCTTCGCTTTCTCCCCTGGCAACAAATTTTCAAACCTCTTTTGATCCTCTGGTTTTGAAAAATCGAATTTCTCTGGCATTAGTAATTTCGAATGATTAATGGCGACGATTGACTAGTCTGCTCCATCTCTAATACGGAATCTCGAAAGTGTCAGACTGGGGCTCGAACTCCTCGATCGTGGTTTCGGTTGGTTCGGCTGCCTGCCCTGAGCTTGCCGAAGGGGCTGGCTCGGCTGTGCCCGCCGTAGCTGAAGGCGAAGGCGGGGAGCCCGCCGCAGCAGCTTGACCCTGACTACTCTGACTTTTCGGACCGAAACGGATATTGTCAGCGACGATCTCGGTCGTCGTGCGTTTCTCGCCGTTTGGGGTCAGCCAAGTTCGATACTGGATTCGCCCCTCAACAAAGATCAGCTGGCCTTTTTGGAGGTACTGCTTACAGGTTTCGCCTAACTTACTCCAGGCAACGATGCGGTGGAACTGCGTATCGGAACGCTGTTCACCATTCCGGTCTTTGTACATTCGGTTCGTCGCGATATTAATCGTCGCGACCAGCTGGCCCGACGGCAGTTCACGCGCCTCAACCTCCTGCGAGACCCGGCCAATCAGTAAGACCTTATTAAGATTCATGAAAAAACTAACTGGCGGTAATACTAACTTCTTGATCAGCGGTGGCGTTCATGTCGCTGCGCATACCCGGGCCACGGCGTTCCTTGACCGGCTCGAGCGCATTCTTTTTTCGGCGGAGGAGGATCGAACGGAGAATCGTCCGTAGCTGACGAATCTCTTCTTTTAGGGCCGGGATCATCTCCGGCACCAGCCAGAAGTAGATCGTGCCGAGTGAACCCATCGTCTGTTTTTCGATTGGATAGGCGAGCCGACGCTTGCGCGGCATCACCTTCTCGGCGACTTCGCCGCTGGCTTTCGTGATCAAAGCTAAAAGTTTCTGCTCCTCGGCCTCCGGCTCAGTCTCAAGCCCAAGCCAGTAGCTGAACTCATATAGTTGCTTGTCCATAGATTTAATATACCATATGCGTCAAATGGTATCAAATGAAGGTAATTCCAAGCGTTTGCTCAAGGTCAGCCTGGTCAATGCCACTTTGGCTGAAAAAATCTATGATTCGAGTCATTGTCGGATCGATATCAGGGTACGCCGAGTTGAGGTTCGGAAGCGCTTCACCATCAATAAGTCTGGCGGCATCATCACCGAGCCCGCCCCAATAAATTTCAGTCAGCACTTGCTTCACCTCTGCCGTCTGCTCTGGATTTAACAACCTTGCAAACTCAATAAAAGTTGCGGCTCCCGGCGCCCCAATGGTTCTCGGCCCCTCCCCCGATAAAGCTTCCATTTTCGCTCGCCCTTGCTCGCCCTCC
>OBEQ011836209.1_pt1 | contig 18783 bp, 16 predicted proteins | sample 1670901 | NCBI WGS metagenome assembly OBEQ01 (sample SAMEA104232315, study PRJEB22302) | groundwater metagenome | biome: forest; feature: aquifer; material: groundwater | place: USA | collected 2011-08-07 | depth 5.4 m
AGACCACGCCACCGGAGAACCCGACTGCCAGGGCGCTTGAGAAATTTGAGAAGAGCATCAATGGAATTCAACGTGTCGATCAGCTCAACCACTTTCTCAGTCACGAGCGTAACCGCAGACGACTCTCGATCGAGCACGTTGAAATCATCCAGCGGCGCCTCGAGGCGCTTGCGGGCGAAGTACAGACGGATACACACCGGAAACCCGCGGAAAACTGCCAGAAGCACCTCGACGACTTGCGTAGGAGACTCGGGGATTCCAGTGGCACAGAGGTGCAGCAGAAAGAAAAAATGGACGGCGACGGCAGCCTCGCCGGTCGTCTCGGAGTTGGCGTCGGCGCATCCCTCCTTGGCTTCTTCGGCCTTCGTTCCATCGTGCGCCATGGTCCGGTTGGCGCGGCACAACATGCGGTTGGCGGCGGGTGGAGAGGAATGCTCGGACTCGGGCGCGGCACGGTGAACACCGGCCGTCGGACGGTGGGATTCGCCTGGCGTCATCCGGTCATGGCTGTGTTCATGGGAACAATGGGGGTCGGCGTAACCCAGCAAGTCCGCGACTACTTCCATGACAACAGCGACGCGCTGATCAGGGAAATCGAGGAATCTGCGCGTGAACGCAGCATCCCGCCCGCACAGCGTGCGCGCGATGTAGGTCACCGCATCGGTGACTATATTCGTTCGGCAGGTTCGAGCACGCTTGATACGTTCATCAAAGGAGTGGTCACAGTCTGCGGCGGCAAAATCGATGAAAATGGTGCCATCACACTCCCCCACTCGACGCTGCGCCCAGCATTCTACGTCGCCTATCAGGCAGGACAGCGTTCAAGATTCGCAAGTAGAAAAGTGTGGCGAGATTGGCAAGATTGGATTGGATTTCGAACAAAGGAAAGCAAGATGCTCGGTGCATCCGAGATTGTGGGAAGACAATCAAATGATCGTGCGCGACATCTTGCATTCCTCGGGAAAGAAGCCGACAGGCTCTACCAAACGATCAACAGTCCCACGACAACTCCAGTGGCACGACAAGCGGCTGAAAGGCAGCTGAAACCGATCCTCGAGACATTGAACGGAGAAATGCGCCTGCAGGCTACACCCGGCGAGAAGACCAATCTCGCAAACATGACAGAAGCGGAACGCAAGCAGCGATTGAATACCATCGTGACTGAAGCGGAGACGGTCCACAGGAATAACACCACTACGTTCGATGGCATCAAGAAAAGCATCTTGGCGGATCTCAGCACACTCGAACAAAAAATTCGAAAAGGAGATGTCCCGCCGGGATTGTCAGTTCAAGATTTCAAGGAAGCAGAACTCAACAAAATCAGAAGCCGCGTTGATGCGCACTCTACAAATCTGGAAAAGAGCAAAATCCGCCTTGGTAAAGAATTTGTCGACACATTGAACGCACTTGGAACAAAAAGAATGGATGCGGCGGGCGGCGGTTATGTCGATGCCGCGCGCAGGAAGATGGAAAACGCGGGCGTCACGGTTGCAACATCAACGAAAGCTGGAAGCTTCGTTTTGAAGGCTGCCGTAGGATATACCCTGCTCCCTTTCTTTGGAGAGTTGGCTTCAGCGAGCATGAATACTCTCGAGGGCAACGTGAAGCAAAAACGATTGGAAGAGAAACTCGCGCGCGGCGAGAGACTTACGGAGAACGAACAAAAGGAGCTTAAACGCCTACAGAATCAATGGCAGGCCGTGGGGCTCGATGCCGCTCAGATTGCGGGTGGTTTCATTCCTGTCGTCGGCGAAGCGATGGACTTCAAGGCCGCCATTACGGGCAAAGATTTGAATGGGCGCGACCTCAGTACATTGAGCCGAGTCACGAGCGGCGTCATGGGCACTCTCGGTACAGCCTCTCTCATCCTTGTCCCTTTTACGGGCGGTCTTTCCGCGGTCGGCTTCCGGGCAATTCGCGGTGCACGTGGAGCGGGAAGAGCTCTGCGAAAAACAGAAGGTATCGAGCAGAGTGTCCGAGCAGTACAGAAGAGCACCAATGTCATCGAGCAGACACGAGCTATGGCAACCATCGGCACAGGAAGTCAGACGGCACTCAAAGCGCGCAGTGCGATCCAGACGGCACGGAGCGGTATGCAAGTAGCGAGCTACAGCCTTCTTGGCTATCACCTCATCACGGGCGCAGTCGACTTTGTCCAAACATCAACTCAAAAGATCGCGGGAGCAAAGGAACGTGCAGCAAAGTTTGCCGAGGAGGAGATCGGCGTTGTCGCGAGTCATCTCCCTAGTCACCAACCGCAGGGCCAATCCCCCTCCGAAACGAACTTCCAGCAAGCAGCGTGACCTCGCAACGGGGCGTATCAATTAATGAGTATACTGATACGGAGGCGGGGTGCGATAGAGAATTCCTTTCTTTGCTACAATGACCACCACGATGCAACATCTCCTCCGGACGTACCTGTTCCTCATCCCGCTCGTCGTGATGTTCCTCTCGGAGCTCGCGAAGGTGGTGACGGAGGGCATTCGACTGCGCACGTGGCACGCGGGGATCTTCAAGCCGGGCGGACTGCCCAGCTCCCATTCCGCGTTCGTCACGTCGCTGCTCATCATCGTCGGCCACAAGATCGGGCCCTCGTCGCCGGAGTTTGCCATCGCCTTCGTCTTCGCCGCGATCGTCTGGTACGACGCGATCGCCGTGCGGCGGGAACTCGGAGCGCAGGCCGCGGTTCTCAATAAACTCCAACACTGGAAACACTTCACCGAGCGGATCGGACACTCATTCATCGAGGTGATCTGCGGCATCGCCTTCGGCGCGGCGGTGACGATGATCGGGATTGCGATGTCGAGGTGAATTTTAGAGGTGCCACAGATGGAACCGCGTCTCCTCTTTCAGGAACGTGCGGAAGCGGCCGTCGCTGATCGCGCGGCCGAGGCGGATCATGGTGTCCGCGATCACGGGAAGCTCCAAGTAATCGATCAGGATCGCGACCCATGCAAGCCACACGGGCAAGATGACCGTTTGATGCGTAGGCGCACCGACGAACTGGCTGATGACGAATTCGTCCGTGATCCAGAAGAGGTGGAGCCACTGGACATTGAGCGAGAAGATGAACCACACGTGCCGCCACGAGAAACGCTTGCGCAATTCATAGAGATACAGGATGGACGTCCCGATGAGCGCCGGGATCTCCGTGTAGTCGACGATGATGATCATGTACTGCCAGAGCGGCGTGAGCGTCCAATAACTGACCCCCGTCAGTCGCTGCATCACGACGTGCGCCGTCAGCCAGTAGAGGTGCACGAGTTGTAACGTGAAGAGCGCCGTCGTCAGGGTGAGATTCAGAACATAGTGCCGCTCATACCATCGCCAGAACCGCTCCATGATATCAGCCATAGAATGGAGTATACTCCTTCCATGTTCCTCTCCGGGCTTTTCACGAAAACGCTGAAGGAATCAACCGGTGATGCAAGCAGTGCCAACGCGGATCTGCTGACGCGCGGCGGGTTCATTCATAAAACGATGGCTGGCGTGTACTCGTACCTGCCGCTCGGCCAGCGAGTGCTGCGCAACATCGAACAGATCCTGCGGGAAGAGATGGACAAGATCGGCGTGGAGGTCTTCCTCTCGGCGCTGTCCCCTCGCGAGAACTGGGAGAAGACGGGGCGTCTCGAATCGGTCGACGTGCTGTTCGAGGCCGCAGCTGCGAATCCGGCATCGAAGGCGAAAAACGACGCTCACTACGTCCTCAATTCCACCCATGAAGAGATCATCACGCCCATCGTCCAGCACTTTGTCACGAGCTATAAGGATCTCCCCTGCGCCGCTTACCAGATCCAGACAAAGTTTCGTAACGAACCGCGCCCGAAGTCGGGCATCCTACGCGGACGGGAGTTTCGCATGAAGGATCTCTACAGTTTTCATGCGACCGAGGAGGACATGCTGGACTATTTTTTCCATCGCTCCATCCCGGCCTATCAGGCGTTCTTCGAGCGCGTTGGTCTCGGCGATCGTACGGTGATCGCGCTCGCATCGGGGGGAGACTTCAGCAAAGAGTATTCGCGCGAATTTCAGACGAAGTGCGACACGGGCGAGGATCACATCTTCCACGCCCCGGGAACAGAGATCCACTACAATCGTGAAATCGCGCCGAGCAAAGCGATGCCGTGGGACAACAGCACGGAAGAGGAGCGGCCCCGCAAAGACGTCATCGGGAAGGGCATCATCGGCGTCGAGGAACTCGCGAAGTTTCTCGATATCGAGGTCGAGCGGACGACGAAAACTCTCCTATTCGAGGCTGATGAAGGCCGCATCATCGCCGCAGCCGTCCGCGGCGAATACGACGTGAATGAAGAGAAACTCCGAAACATCGCGGGCGCGTCGTCGTTGAAGCTCGCGTCCGCGGAGGCGGTGCGACGTGTGACCGGCGCAGAGGTCGGGTACGCAGGGCCGATCGGTTTGCCCTCGAGCGTGGCAGTGTACTGGGATGATTCGACGGCGGGCCGCAGGAACTTCGAGTGCGGCGCGAACAAGACGGATTTCCACTCCATCAACGTCAACTTCGGACGCGACGTACCGCTCCCCGATCGATTCCACGACATCAAAATCGCACGGCCAGGCGACCTTTCCCCCGAAACGGGCCAGCCGTACGAGGTGTTCCGTGCATCGGAAGTCGGCAACATTTACACGCTCTACACGAAGTACTCTTCCGCATTCGGTTTCACCTACAAAGATAAGGATGGGGGAAATAAGCCGGTGTACATGGGTTGTTACGGCATCGGGACGACGCGGACGATGGGGGTGATCGCGGAGATCCACCATGACGAACATGGGCTGTGCTGGCCCCTCAGCATCGCCCCGGCACGCTGTCACATCATCCCCATCGCCAAGAAGACGGACGAGGAAGCGTATACCGTAGCGCGCGCGTTGTACGACGATCTCACGCACGCGGGCGTCGAATGCCTTTTCGACGATCGGTTGGATGTCTCCGTCGGATCCAAACTTGCCGATGCCGACCTCATCGGCGTGCCCTGGCGCGTCATCGTCTCACCGAAAACTTTGGAGAAGAAAGGAATCGAAGTGAAACGGCGCGACCAGAAGGATGTACAGATGATGTCCGTAGCTGCATTTCACACCGTACTGGAAAAAGTGGCTTAGCGTTTCTCGCATGCCGCTGGGGTAACCGAACCCCAGCTACGGTAAGACATTCGTGGAGCGTGTCCCGTCGCCACGGGGGGTGTTGGGGTATCAGTGCAGGGAAAATATCCACGAGACCCATTTCTACGAAGGCATACCATACAGCTCCTTATCACGAGACATGAAGGACAATCTCACCATCAAAAGTTCCCATGAAGCATGATCATTGCAGTGGAGGGGTGCTTGGCGGCGGTGCATTTTCTTTGCTACTTTCTTTGTTGGGTAGACAAAGAAAGTAGAAGATGAGGAAAAGTCAGGATATCTAGTATTCTGTATTCCACTCACTTACACTGCTACCACTATGACCCCTCGCACCCTCCTCTCCCTCTCCCTCCTCGTCTTCTCCCTCACACTCAGCGCGTGCGCGAAGCCCGGCAAGATCGGGCCCATCGCAACGAAGCAGGGATCGTCCGCATCAGGAGCATCCGCAAAGTCCGCAGGCTCCGCCGGTTCCAGTACTTCGATGAAGCGCGTCGCGACGCTCGAAGAGCTTCAGGCGAAGGCGACGAAGGGCGATCCGGAGGCGCAGTTCAATCTCGGAATGATTTACATCGAGGGGTCGGGCGTGCCGAAGGACTCGGCGAAGGGCCGCGGATTCCTGGAAGATGCGGCAAAGAGCGGCTTCCCGCAAGCGATGTTCAACATGGGCGTCATTTATTATCAGGGAAGCGATGGCGTGAAGCAGGATCTTCCGAAGGCCCGGGAGTGGTTCCAGAAGGCGGCGGATGCGCAGGATCGGTTGGCACAGTTCAACCTGGGCGTCATGCACTACCGGGGGGAGGGCGGAGTGAAGAACTACGCGAAAGCGAAGGAGTACTTTGAGCTCGCGACGAGTCAGGGCTACGCGGAAGGTGCCTACAATCTCGGCGTCATGTACGCAAAGGGTGAAGGTGTGACGCGCAACACCATCGAGGCAGTCGCCTGGTTCACCATCGCCGGAGCGCAAGGCCACAGCGATGCCGATAAGGTCGCACAAGATCTCAAAGCCCGCCTCACGAAGGACGAGCAGAAGGAAGCCAACGCCCGCTCCATCGAGCTCGCGAAGGAAGTCGAGGCTAGAGCTCACGCTCCGGCACCTCGATAATCTTCGCTCTGTGCCCCGTCACCGCGAGGAATTTCTCAATGTCTTCCTTCGCAATCACCAGCGTCGCCGTGTTGACGAGCGGGTGGCAGCCAAGGGCATCGGCTTCCCACAGCGCCGCATCGATGATCACTTCGACTCGATGATCATGATCATGGATGAGCCCGAGCAGCGTCACGGCGCCGGGCGTTACACCAAGCATCTCTTGCAGGCGCTCCGGTGATCCGAAGCTCAGTTTCTGCACGCCGAGAATCTTCTTCAACTGCTTCAGATCGACATTCTTATCGTGACCCACCGATACCAAGAAGAAACGCTTCCACTTGTCATCGCGCAGGAAGAGGTTCTTCGTATGCATGCTTGGCATCGGAGGAACGAGGCGCTGCGATTCTTCGCACGTGAAAACCGCGGGGTGATCGAATCGCTGAAACGCGATGCCGTGCTCCTGTAAAAATTCCTCGATGTCCATGTGATCAGTGTACGCGTCGGCTCCAAGTATACTTTCCATAACATCTCTTCAACACTCTGACAATTTGCTCGACTCGTCAAAGCGTGATGCCGTACGAAACGTCTTGCAAAAAAAAGACAATAGGTTCTGGAAAAAAATCTCTGCTCTGCTCTGCACGAAAAAGAAAAGTCCCGATGCAGCAGGGCAGTCTCTCTGAAAACGTGCAAAAGAAATCTTGCGTCGACCTCCTGGGTCTCAGTACGTTCACTCCCTTTCACTTTTTTTCCACCCGGGCTCGATGGACAGCCGGTCACCGCATCAGGCAATGACGAGCATCCTCATGGTGATGGCTATCGTAAGCCTCGTGTGGTACGCGCTGTTCCTCTTTGCGCCGTCGCACATCGATCATCCGGTCTCGTATACGCTTCTCGTCATCGCCGAAGTGATCGGCATGTCACAGCTCCTCGGGATCTGGATCACGATCCTCTGTACGCCACGCCATGGCCACGATCCACACATCCTGCAAATGAAGACGGATCTGCGAAGCGGTCGACTGGCGACGCCGCCCGTGGCGGTCTTCGTTCCGGTCGCGGGGGAATCGCTCGACATTATCCGCCCGACCGTCACCGCTGCGCGCGACATACATCTCCCGCACCGCACCATCATCCTCGACGACGGTTCCTCCGATGAGGTACAGCGGCTCGCGGCGCAGCTGCACGTCGACTATCTGCGTCGCCGCGATCGTCGGGGCAGGAAAGCGGGCAACATCAATCACGCGCTCGCGCAGACGGACGAAGAATTCTTCGCCGTCTTCGACAGCGACCATGTGCCGCATCCGGACTTCCTCGTCGAAACGCTTCCGCACCTCCTCTCCAGCACGCGCCTCGCCTACGTCCAGACACCCCAGTACCACGGCAATCGTGATCACTTCATCAGCGGCGGGAGTGCGCAAATTCAGGACGTCTTCTACCGTCACATCCAGCCGGGGAAGAACGCCTTCCGCGCCGCATTCTGCGTCGGGACGAACGTACTGATGCGCCGCAGTGCCGTCGAGAGCATCGGCGGGATCTACGAAGAATCGAACTCCGAGGACATCTGGACGTCGATCCTGCTCCACGAAAAGGGGTGGGAATCCTTCTTCCTCCCCACCGTGCTTGCGGTCGGCCTCGCGCCCGAAACGCCCGACGCGTTTTTTCGCCAGCAATTTCGGTGGGCGCGGGGCGGCTTCGAGATCCTCTTCCAGCACAACCCGCTTTTCCGTCGCCTGAGCCTCGATCAGAAGTTCCAGTACCTGCTCACGACCACCCACTACTTGAGCTGCATCTGCATGATGATCTTCTTCATTCTGCCGCTGCTCTACGCCTACTTCGGGATCCAACCGCTGCAGTCGCCCGAGAGTCCGACGACGTGGCTGTACCGCTTCATTCCGTACTACGCAATGATTCTCCTCGCCACAGCGCACCTGATGGGACAGCGTCCGCTCTGGCGCAGTTTCGTCGTCTCCATGACCACGTTCCCCGCCCACTGTGCGGCGCTCCTGTCGGTGCTCTTTCGCATCAATCTTCGCTGGAGCGTCACCGGCGTCATCCGCCATCAGCGCGATTACATCACCGCGGTCGCCCCGCATCTGCTGCTGCTGCTCCTGTCGCTCGGCGCGATCCCGCTGGTGTTCTTCAATGAACGGGACACCCTCACGAACACGACGGTGATTGGGTGGCTCCTGTGGAACATCGCGCTCCTCACCTCCATCTGCCGCCGTGCGATTCCGGGTCGCGAACGCGGCGAAGAATCCGCTCGCTCGCTCGCACCCGCCTACCGATTCTCCTCATGAAACGTTCCTCCTCGTTCACACTGGCGGTCGTCGTGATCCTGTTCGTGCTCATTCAGGGGTGGGTGATGAAAGAGAAATTCTTTGGGGCGAAGCACGTCGAATCGACCGAAGCGATGCTCATGGGGGAAGACATCGCCGTCGGCAGCCCCGTCGCCGGCTTCATCGCAGACGTCTCCGCCGCCCACGGTCAGCGGGTGCGGTTGGGCCAGAAACTCTTCACTGTCGTCCCACAATCCCCGCTCGAGCCCTACGGCGGGGAGCCGCATACCGTGTTCGCGCTGCGCGACGGCATCTTCGCGCATGAGTCGCTCACGGTCGGGACCTTCGTGCAGGCAAGCCAGATCGTGGGGCACGTCCTCAATAACAATCCTGATTCCCTCCATGTCCTCGCGACGATTCCCATCAAACCGCAGCTGCTTTCATCGATCACGCCGCTGCTCACGGCGACGGTCAGGAGCGACCTCCTCAATGACGGCATGCCGCTGCGAGCGATCGTAACCACGGTCGGCTCACAATACGATTGGAAGAAGCGCGCGATCACGGTGCGGTTACGACTCCTCGACGACCCGTCGCAGCTTCCCTCACCCGCGAGCGGGTTGCCCGTGACAGTGTCGATCGCCCTGCGTCCGCGCGCATGCCCGCTTTCGTTCTTCGCCAACATTCTCTGCGCACCGGCTTCCATCTTGCACGCTCAGAAACAATGAGGAACACTCCTCCCATGATTGCGCTGTCCATACTCTGCGGCTTGCTCGTCGGCTGCAACAGCTTCACGGCGCAGTCGCGCGTGGCACCCGGCATCTCGACTGTCTCTGCTCAAGGAACGCCATCGTCGCGCTCTTCCGCACCGTCGCCATCCTCCGCATCCGCCGATCGAACCCGCATCGGAAAGCTCCCTGCGACGCTCCCCTCCACGCTCAACGTTCCCGTGAATCTCCGAAAGCCCGTCCCGACGAACACCTGGTGGAGCGCGGGACTCCTCGAACCGTGGCCGTCCCCGCTCTTCGCGTGGCCGCTCATGGGAAAACTCTCTGACGACGGCTTGATGGTCTCCGCTCCGGGGACAGAGGTCATCCCGACCGCCGTCATGCATCGGCTGCGCGATCCTCTCACCGTCACCGTCCCCAACCGCGAGCTTGCACAAGGCATGGTAAAGTCATGGGGCGATTTTGACGTTACGGTTTCAGCCCTCGACCCCTCCGGCAAGACCGTGTTCGACGCGACGTTCATGGAGGGGAGTCCCTTCGCGTTCGTTCATGGATTTGCAGGCGCGCTCCAGCTCAATCTACCACCGGGAAGCAAGCTGACGCGCGTCTCGTGTAAGGATCCCTGCGACGCAGCTCTCCTCATCCAGGCAAAGGAGGTCACGTATCTCATCACGGGCTCCAAGACAGCGTCCTTTGGGATGAACAATGCCACACTCACAGCATCCTTTTCGACTGCGAAGCCGCTCCTCTCGATTGCAACGATTGCACCGAAGTCCAGCTATGAGAAATACCTCCCCTACGCGCTCACGCTCATTCAAGGAACCGCCGTGAGCGCCAAAGTCTTCCCGGATCGCATCGAGACGACCTATCGTTTCCCCCAGACGACGCTCTACGGTGTCTTCCCTCATCAATCACCCTTCGTGGCCGGCAAGCCGAAGGAAGTCATCGGCGTCTACCCAACACTGCGCGGAGAAGTAAAACTCTCCGCAGGCACGGACTTCACGACGATCCTGCCGCGGCCGGTGCTCCTCCCGGGTCTCCCGATCGCAAGCGACTTCGCGCGCTCCTCCTCCGTGCGTGCCGTCCTGACGGCGGAATTGCAGGATGTGCGACCGCACCATGGCGATGTGTACGCGGCGGCGAAAGACCTCCTGCGGTCCGCACAACTCGCCGAGATCGCGGACGGTATCGGGGACGCGGATCTACGAGCCCAGGCAGTCGGAATTCTTCGCACGAAGCTGAGTGATTGGTGCACGGCATCAGACGGGGAAGAGGGGGAATACTTTGCGTATGACGATCGCCTCGGGGGACTCATCCCCGTGCCGCCCGCGTTTGGGAGCGAGCACTACAACGATCATCACTTCCACGCCGGCTACTTCCTGCACGCAGGAGCGATCCTCGCGCGCCTCGATCCGTCGTTCGCCTCCGAGTACGGGGAGTGCATGCGGCTGCTCGTGCGCGACATCGCGTCGCCGAACCGCAACGATCCCATGTTCCCGTACCTGCGCCACTTCGATCCCTACGCCGGGCACAGCTGGGCGAGCGGGCTGACCGCGTTTGACGACGGCACGAATCAGGAATCGACCTCCGAGGCAATACAGGCGTGGTACGCGATCGCGCTGTGGGGGAAGACGACAGGCGATCAATCACTTGAAAATCTCGGTGTGTGGTTGCTTGCGCAGGAATCCCAGTCAGCACGCACGTACTGGCTCAACATGTCCGACCCCCCCGTGCTCCCGCGCGAGTTCTCGCACCCGCTCATCTCCATCCTCTGGGGAGGAAAAGCGGATTTCGCGACGTTCTTCGACGCCTCCCCCGCCGCGATCCACGGGATCCAATTCTTCCCCGTGACGACCGCGCTCCTTCCCGTCCTCGATGCCAACGTGCTCTCACGCCTGGTCCTCCCCCCTGCTGCGCAGAGCGACCCCTCCATCTGGAAGAGCAATTTATCGCTCGTCTCGCTCCTCAGTGGCAAGAACGCCGTCCCACTCCCGCCCGACGCGCCGATGGATTTCGTCTACAGTCGCAGCTACCTCCAGCACTGGACGCAATCACTGCAGGTCCTCGGCGCCTTTGATCCCGATTGGCGCTCCCCGTGCTCCGGTGCAGTCTTCAAGAGCGGTTCCGTCACGCGTGCCGTCGTCTATCGCTTCCCGCAGGACGGGACCTCCTGCACGCTCGAGCAGATCCGTCGCAAGAAAAAGGTCACCATAAGTGGGCTTTCGGTCGGATGGAACGTCAAGACATTCTCGGAATAACGCAGAGTACCATCGTCTTCCTATGCGCCTTGCCTCTCTTCGCACCATCGGCCTCCTCACGATCGGCTCGCTCATCATCGGCTCCGTGCCTTCGTTGATTGATGCGCAATTCCTCACGAGCCAGACGCTCGTGAGCGGCAACGGTACAGTGGGGAGCACTGATCCAAATAATGAGATGAGTTTGGATAACGGTCTCACATGGAACCCCGCGGTGATCGTTACGCAAGGACAGAATGGATACCCCGCCTCGATTCCCTACGACACGATCCCGGGTACGAATTACATTTCGACCGCGGCCGATGGTTCCACGCCGCAGTTCTCCACAGCACGTTATCGAACGTTCTTTACGCTCCCCCCAAACGCACAGTTCGCATCGATCCTCGTGAACGTCCACGTCGATAACCTCGTGACGATCCTCCTCAACGGAACCGTCATCGGTACCGAACCTCTCAACACCTGTTGCCCGGCTGCGTACTTCCAGAATCCGCCGGAGAGCTTCGGGAGCGCAAATCCGGCTCTCTTCCTTCCCGGGCAGAACACCTTGGAGTTCTACGTCTACAATCATTCCAATCGCTCCGCACTCGATTATGAAGCGCAGATTTCGTACGCAACCGTGAATCCGCCGGGCATCAACCCGTGCCCGAACGCGGACATCAAGGGCACCCCCGGCAACGACGCCATTATCGTTTCAACAGGCCCACACGTGATTGACGGCATGGGCGGCAATGACGCCATCGTCAGCATCGGCACCTTCAACGACATCATCTGCGGCGGCACCGGGGATGATGCGATCGACGCGGGCGGCGGTAATGACATCGTCTTCGGGGGTCCCGGCAACGACTTGATCTCGGGCAATTCTGGCATGGATGTTCTCCTCGGCGAGCAGGGTAACGACCAGATCAACGGAGGGGCGGGTGTCGATGCATGCTTCGATGTCCAAGGAACGAATACGTTCAGTCAATGTCCGTGAAGATATTTTATGGCACCGCTCCCACATATCAGCATCATCGTCGGCAGCACGCGCCCGAACCGCTTCTCAGAGAAACCCGCGCAGTGGATCTTTGAGCTGGCGCAGAAACGATCGGACATGACGACCGAGCTCCTGGATCTCCGAGACTACCCTCTTCCGTTCTACGACGAGCCGACGTCACCGTCGATGATCAAGGGAGAGTATCCGAATGCCATGGCGCAAACGTGGGCCCGAAAAATCGCCACATCCGACGGTTTCATCATCGTGACGCCCGAGTACAACCACGGCTATCCCGCGGTCCTCAAGAATGCACTGGATTACGTCTACAGAGAGTGGAACAACAAAACTGTGGGGTTCATCAGCTACGGAGGTGTGGGCGGAGCACGAGCGATCGAGCAACTGCGGCAAGTCGCGGTCGAACTCCAGATGGCCCCCATCCGCACGTCCATCCATATCCCGTGGTCGACGTACATGGAAACGACGAAGCAGGGCATCCGCGCACTCGATGAATTCTACGAGAAAGCGGAGCAGCTTTTGACGCAACTCCTCTGGTGGGCCGCTGCCCTGAAAGCGGCACGGGCGCGATAGCACAGCTATTTGCAGGTATGCATCGTCAGAAATACAGCCTTCCCATCCGTGAAAAATTCATCTCCTGAAAAGTTCCTGCCGAGTGTCGGCGATACGAGAGAAATCTCCTGTATGTCATCGACGATCCCCCCGCTTTTCAAATCACTCACGAGGAGATCACGCTCCGTATCGATGTCCGGCCCGATGGTGTGCGTCACGCCGCCCCACTTCACGCCCGTATCGAGACTCACCGTCCCGACGAACAAGGAGGAACCGGGTGCCGTCTCATAGCGCGTCTTCCAGAAACGCGCATGATGACGGGAGCGGACCGTCTGCTTCTCCGTCTCTTTCTCGAAGCCAAGATCATGCGGTCGCGTATCGTAAAAGGAGGGTGTCATGGGAGCAGTGGGATAGCCTTGGTTGAGCAAGATCGCCTTCGCTGCCTGTTTCAGCGAGTGCAAAGACACGATATCTGCAAGCATCCAGTGAGCGTTGGAGAAACCCTCGATGAGGCATCTCTGTGGAGTAATGATCATAAGATTGATGGGTTCCTGATGACTGCCAATAATCGTTTCAGTGTAGAGCGGCAGCGTCCCTTTCTGAAAGAGTTGTGGGATGACATTCGCCTCGATATGCTCGGTGTTCGGCGTCTGGGCCTTTGTCCAAGGAGAGGGAGCGAAAACGAACACCGTGATGACGGCGCACAGTTCGATCATCGCCATGAGGAGCAACGGAGAAAGCAGTTGAAGCGGCCTGTCCTCGTGCCGTTGCCACAAGAGCCACTCTGTCACGCTGATCGCGAAGATGAGTGCAGACAGTCCGACCAAATCGCCTGCGAGGACATCACTCAAATAGTGCACTCCAAGGTAAAGACGACTCACATCAACGAGCAGCACTATCATGACCGCTCCAAAGAAGGCACAGACTTTGACTGTCCATGATCGGTGTGTACGAATGATGAGGTACGCCAGGAAGCCGTAGAAGGCCATCGCCGTTGTCGCATGGCCACTTGGAAAAGAGAATGAATCCTCCACAATCGCCCGCACCAATTCTTCCGGCCTCAATCGATGGAAGAGCAATTTTCCCAAATACGTTGTTCCTTCACTGACAATGAGCGTCAGCCAGAGCGAGCAGGCGAAAACACGCTGACGTTTCCGCCAGAGTATCCCCGTGAGGAACAGCGCCACCGCGATGATGATGCCAGATTCCGCAAAGAGAGTGATGAAGTAGAACAACCGCAGGAGTGTGGGGCTACGGAACGCAAAGAGCAGATTCGCTAGTCGCTTGTCTGCCTCGATGAGCGGATCACCGGAAAGATAATCTTGCACAACCCCAAGCAGCAGGCTCGTGGTATACACAAAGGCAATCACAAGAAGAGTGAACGGCAATCCAAAGAAATGTTTGGTCGTGAAGCGCTCTCGCAAGAAGCGAATGGCTTTTGGGTAACGCTCCATCCATTTCCGTACCGTGGGATGTTCCACGAATGTCGTCTTCACGGCGCGCCAGAGGGCATCGAAGAGTCCGCGAATCTCTTCTCCATGCCGCAAGATACGTCGCCAGAGCCATGCGACAATGGCAAGAAGGAGAGCCAGGAGAGCCAGGACGAGAACAACACGCGATGACCACAGCAGCGCGAGTTGCCACGCGGCACCAAAAACGTAGCCGAGTCCCAGGTAGGCAATCGCCCATGCCACAGCACTCACAATATTGGCGGTATAGAAACGGGGGCGTGGCATCTCCATTGCTCCTGCAATGAAAGGAACGATGGGACGTATCCAGCCTATGAAACGCCCAAGAAAGATGCTTTTCCCTTGGTGACGCAGGAAGAACTTTTTTCCGCGTTCTAACTGTCTTTGGAGGAAGGGTCTGTGTTTGATGAACGATTTTCCTCTATGTCCAAGCTCATAACTGATGCCATCACCCACGGCTGCTCCGATGGAAGCGAAGAGCACCAAATCCCAAAAGTCATAGATACCCTGGGCAGCGAGGCCACCTGCAATGACGACGAGCACCGTCCCTGGAACGACCCATCCTGTGAAGACGAACGCCTCGGCAAGAGAGAGGAACAGGACAAGCCAGTATCCAGCAGTGCCAAGGTGCTGGAGATTCGATAAAAGCGACGATAGAGTCACTGTCTTCCAGATTACTCTTTCCCATGGGAAACTGGCAGCCCCACGGGCCCGACTCCGTTTGCGAACTTCGCCGAGGCTCCCGATATCCTGCCAATCTCGGCGTAGTACCGAGCCCGCAGCGAGGTACGTAGCCTGGATGGCAGAACGACGGGGGCTGACAACAAAATAGTTGAGTCCCAGACAAGGTTTTTGAGGGGGTCATTTTGAGCATCCCGACCCAAGCGGGTCAGTCTGTCATCTGAGACATTTGAACGCAGCTCACGAGCAGGGTAACTTTTTTTGTTTGAGTAGGCTTCGCTCAGATTCTCGTCCCGCTTCTACAATACGAAGAACTTCTTGATCAGCTGCGATCTCATCCTGGAAATATTCTGGGAATTCATGAATGCAATGTTCAAGCGTGGCTACTTGGTTTAGTAGCTCGTCCAGATCACGAGGTTGCGATGGGTATTTTACCGCCTCGATATCCAAGTATGTTGATTCTTCATTATTCATACATCCACTCTACAGATAAGACTGATAAATAATAAATCGGAGCAGGTTACGAACTTGTGTCCATGACTAGCCACCCTTCCCTCGCAACTTTCGCCACAGACCGGCAATGCCCAGAGATTTGGCGGCGTTCCATGCCCCTCGAATGCTTTGCTGACGTAGATGATTCGTCTGATAATGGCGATCCCATCCTTGCTCACTCCATTCCAACACCTCAACGGGGCTGCCGACGGTGATCGTGTTCGGCTGCTCCACAAGCACGTTCTCTGAAATGATCGGTTCACCTGTATGAGGATTACGGAATTCGGGGTGGTTTTTTAGAACATCGAAAAGATCAATATCGTCTTCACCAGTCTCCTGATTAACGTTGATCGTATTGCAGCGGCCACAGGGCTTGGCGGCTCTTCCGATAAATGACCCGATGCGGAAACGAGTCATGCGGTTTTCGTCCTGCTCTTCGCATTCTGCAATGAGCAGATTGTAACGGTAGCGGTTCCCCTCAATGGCGGAAGGCAGCGCCGCGCGTTTGGACTTCTCAATAGTTGCCTCGGAAACCATCGTGAGGGGAAAACGATCTGCAAACCCGACTGTAGCTTCCTCAGGTGCATAAATGCTATTCACAGGGCGATCTCCTGCCTGCCGCACGAAGAGCAGTTTTTTCTTCATAAAATCACTCATCCATTCCGAAGCATTGGCATGCACCACGCCTGGCACGTCGGCATCCCAAATCGTTGTTGTGATCTGCTCTCCTGACTCATCACAAGGCACCGAGCAGTCTTGCATGTCTTCGGCCCGAAGAGTCAAGATACCACCTGCCAGTTCTGGCCGAACGAGGGCAAGACGACCAAAACCCCTGTGACGTTGAGTGCGAAAAATGTGCTTGGTTCGATCTGCGACTTGCCATCTTCGTTGATTCACGGGACCTTCCTGATCAATCGGAAATTCATCGCCCTCGCGGTATATCTGCGGGGCGCAACCCTTGACCAAGTAATTGCGTGCTTCAACGAGTGTGATCTGCTTTTCCATAAACTAAGGGAATTATCGCCAACTACACTCGCTTTACGAGTGAAACCGCACGACTATTTTCAGTAAAGAGTTCGTGCAGTGCTTCAAGTATTGCATCAGCGGTTTTTTCTCCTACACCCTCAATTTCTAGGAGGTCATTTTTGCTTAAACCTAAAAGATGGCCAACTCGCGAGTAGCCCTGCTGTTCCAAATTATAGGGTGAGCGGAGGTCAAGAGATTTGATAGGCAATCTTGCCTTGCCGATTTTTCTCTGTGCATCTTCAGTAGAAGGATCTTCGATCTTGAAGTGCTCCACCGCCTTGCAGGTTGCCTCCTCATTTAACAGGCGGTCTTCGATGACGCCATGAACATGATAGGCAAGATTATGGACGTTCACTCCTGACTGCACCGAGACAAGCACCGCTTGCGTTTCCCACGCTTCACGAGCGACCCTATGTAAGTCAGGCCTACTGAGGAATTTGTTCATCAAATCAGCGTCATCTGCGTGTTGAATATCCAATATGCCTGCTTTTACTAGAATTCGTAAATACTGATGCAGCTTGCCACCTGCCATTATTTGCTCAAATGTTTTGCAAACATCCCAAAAGCCATCTCTATTCCATCGCTGATCGGTCATATCTAACGTATCTCTTGGCTCAGACGATTCATTCATATGATGAATATATTCCTTTTTCTTATCTGGTCAAGTTTCAGACTTTCCATTGAGGCAGAGCAGATTGCCCGCAATGGCATAGGATTCATCTGACGTATAGATCCCCTTTCATTAGCTCATAATTTCTGATAATATGAGCTATAGAATATTCCCCTATAGCTCACAATGTCTTGGAACTGGCAGCAGAAACATTGGCCCAAATTCACCTACGACGCGGAACAACTGGAACCCTTGGAGCGAGAGTTTGCCCGTCTTTTGGGTACAGTGACGGGTGCGATGAAGCATCTGGAAGAACAAGAGAAAGACCAGATCGTCGTGCAGCTTCTCTCTACGGAAGGGGTGAAAACTGCAGAAATCGAAGGAGAGCTGCTCAATCGAGACAGTGTGCAGTCGTCCATACGGCGTAAGCTGGGACTTTCGACTGTCAAACGGAACGTGCAGCCCGCCGAGTCTGGCATGGCCGAGATGATGGTGACGGTGTACCAAGACTATGAACCTCCGCTGGCAAAAGGCGAGCTCGATCGTTGGAATGCGGCGCTGCTGCAGGGAAGAACGGATTTGGAACGCATCGGTGCCTACCGAACACACGAAGATCCAATGCAGATTGTGTCGGGCGGGATCGGCGATGAGACGGTGCACTTCGAGGCACCGCCATCGAAGGATGTACCTCGCCACATGAAGGAATTCATTCATTGGTTCAATGACTCACTCAAGACGCTGCCCCCGCTGACGAGAGCGGGCATCGCTCACGTGTATGCCGTCTCCATTCATCCCTATGAAGACGGCAATGGACGCATGGCGAGAGCTCTCGCAGAGAAAGCACTCTCGCAGTCCATCGGAGCACCCGCGCTCAGCGGAATCTCACGGCAAATTGCTGTGAAGAAATCGATGTACTACGACGCGCTTGCGGGGAACAATCAAGATCTGGAGATCACCGATTGGCTTCTTTATTTTGGCAAGACGCTCATTGCGGCAAAGACATATGTGCTCGCCTCCGTCGAGCGCGTGCTGCAGAAGGCTACGCTCTACAGCAAATTTGCTAAAGATTTGAATGAACGCCAGAAGAAGGTGATCGATCGGCTCTTCGAGGCGGAGCCTGAGGGCTTTGTCGGAGGACTCAGCGCTGGAAAGTACATCACCATCACGAAAGCCAAGCGTGCGACTGCCACACGAGACTTGCAGAAACTGGTGAGTCTCGGGATTCTCCGTAAGACCGGGCAGCGACGCCATGCGCGGTACTGGCCGCCTGAAATAGCGCGATGAAAGAGGCTATTGCATTTATTGGAGAGCTTTCACAAGTCGATTTTTCACTTTGGCTGCCCCACTATCCTGCCAATCTCGGCGTAGTACCGAGCCCGCAGCGAGGTACGTAGCCTGGATGGCAGAACGAGCGGGTCTGACACCAAAAACTTTGAGTCCCAGACAAGGTTTTTGAGGGGGTCATTTTGAGTACGCCGAAGCAAGCGGGTCGGTC
>OBEQ012676679.1_pt1 | contig 18783 bp, 16 predicted proteins | sample 1670901 | NCBI WGS metagenome assembly OBEQ01 (sample SAMEA104232315, study PRJEB22302) | groundwater metagenome | biome: forest; feature: aquifer; material: groundwater | place: USA | collected 2011-08-07 | depth 5.4 m
AGGGGCGGCCCCGAAAAGCCCAAACAGCGCACCATGCACCCGCCAGTACACGGCTTATTTCCGCTAGGCACATACGCTGGCAAAACTCGAAGCATAGCCAAAGCAGTTAGAGAATTGAAAAACAAGGGCGAGCGGATGATCCAAGTTGAAGTTTCGATCAGGATGTGCCCAAGCTGCAAGTCAAAAACACCTGTACCGCGCTGCACAACCTGTTCAAAAGACACTATACTCGCAAGGCAATGCACTGAATGTGGGTCGCTGTGCGTAAGCGAAAAGTGCCCACGGTGTAAAAAACCTGCAAAAGAAGCGGAGAAACAAGCAATTGACCTACTCTCAATGCACGAAGCAGCGGCGAAAAACGTCGGCTGTGAAGATGCAAAGGGAGTCATTGGGTTAATTTCCTCGAGGAAAACCTACGAAATAATTGAAAAAGCCCTACTCCGCGCAAAGCACGACGTCTACGTGTTTCGCGACGGCACATGTAGGATAGATGCAACTGAAATTCCCATCACTCATTTTATCCCAGCGGAAGTTGGCACAAGCGTTGAAAAGCTGATTGAACTCGGGTACAAAACAGACAACGACGGTAACCCGCTTACGCATGAGCAGCAAGTAGTGGAGCTAAAGCCGCAGGACATAATCATCAACAAAACTTCCGCGGAATATGCTGTGCGCGTTGCAAATTTCGTTGACGACTTACTAGTATACGTTTACGGCTTGCCTGCGTTTTACAACGCGAAGAAAATGGAAGACTTAGTTGGCCAACTTACAATTTGCATTGCGCCACACATAAGCGCAGGAATTACAACGCGCATAATTGGATTCACAACAGCACGCGCCCTCCTAGCGCACCCATACGTACACTGCGCGTGCCGACGCAACTGCTTATCGGCAAAAACAATGCTTTACTACAAAGACAACAAAAAACTGCACAGCGAAGAATTTGAAACTACGTTTGAAAAATACGCAGTAGCAAATGGAATTGAAAAGGACAGGGGTATGGAAGTGGTCAAATTAACTGGAGAAATAACTGCTTTTGGAACTGACGAATTTGGAAACTATCAAGAGAAAAACATAATAAAACTAATCAAACGACCTTACAACGGAAAAATGTTGAGGATAAATTGCGAAAACAACCAAGAAATAGAAGTAACCCCCGAACACAAGCTATGGGTAATGCAAAACGGCAAACTAGTTGAAAAAAGAGCAATGAAATTATGTGCTAATGATGAACTAGTATCACTGTCAAAAATCGAACTAGAAAATCAACCAACCGAAATAAATCTCATAACTGAACTCTCAAATCACCCCGAAGCGCCTAATATAACCGTGCGAACAAGCAAAGAATTTTGCCAAGAAATAAAAACTAAGCTAGGCGGATGGCGCAAAATAAAAGAAGAACTTAAAATCACAGATAGGGAAGTATCAAACTGGATGCATAGGGGAAAATATGCAATTCCACTTCATTTTTACTTAAAGCTACGCGAAAAAATTCCGCAGATAAAAAACAGGGAAAAAGAGTTCAAAATAGGCTTCAAACGGAACTTTGGAGAAACAAAAATAATTATTCCAGTAAACGAAAAATTAGGCGAATTTCTCGGGCTATACGTTTCAGAGGGATGGTGCTGGAAATCCAACGTAAAAGGAAAAGAATCTCACCACGTTGGAATAGCTGCACAAAACCTAGAGCTAAGAAAAAAAGCCGCTGATTTAATTACAAGCATATTTGGGGTCAAAGCTACTGAAAGCACTAAAGATGCAGTTCTAACAAATAAAATTCTCTATGAACTTATTGGAAAGCTATGTGGAAATAATGCTTATGAAAAAGTTGTACCTGAAATAATCCTAAACAGCGATAAGCAAACAATGCTTGGTTTCCTTGCAGGTTGCTACCAAGGAGATGGCTCCGTTGCTAACAGAGAAATAAAATACACAACAGTATCAGAAAAGCTAGCTAGCCACCTATACTTAATACTAACTAAACTAGGGATGCTACCAACTTTCAAAAAAGAGAAGGATAAGAAAATTACTTCTGGAATAGTTTTTGAAAAATACAAAGCTAAAGGCAAACTACCGCCAGAGGTGACCCTTCATTACGTTTGCCTATATTCAGAAGATGCTAGAGCATTTGCTAGAGAAGTGAAGCTCGTCGGCAAAAAGCAAGAAGGATTAATGAATTTATTAAAACATAAGTCTGGCACAAGACACATAAGAAAACAAAAGGACATCCGCATTGCAAAAGTGAAGCAAATAGAAAATTTCGACTATAATGGTTTTGTTTATGACATGGAACTAGATGGCACAAGTGAACGCATATTCAGCTGTGGAAAAGGCATGCTTCTTTCGCATAATTGCGACGGCGACGAATTGGCTTATATGCTTCTTGTAGACGCGCTTATCAACTTCTCACGGGAGTTTCTTCCAGCGACACGTGGGGGGAAAATGGATGCACCGCTCGTTTTGTCTTCTGTGTTGAACCCAAGTGAAGTTGACGACGAAGTACACGCGATGGACGTTTGTGAAAAGTACCCGCTTGAATTTTACCGCGCTTGTATACGCAACGCCTCTGCAACAGAAATCAAAGTAGACACTGTTGCAAGCAGGCTTGGCACTACAGGTGAGTCAGAGGGGTTGAAATACACTCACGCCGCCGCGTTGCAAGGGCCGGTTGAAACTGCTTACGTGACGCTTGGAAACATGAAAGAAAAAGTTGCAGTTGAGCTGAAAATGATGCAGATAATCCGGGCAGTCGACGCTGCAGGCGCTGCCGAGCGCATAATTTCATCACACTTCTTTCCCGACTTATACGGTAACCTACGTTCATTCGGCAGGCAGATTTTCAGGTGCGTGGACTGCAACACGAAGTTTCGGCGAGTACCGCTACGTGGAAAATGCGCCAAGTGTGCAGGGAAAATAATCCTCACGATTAACAAAGGCGGAATACAAAAATACCTCGAACTTTCCAAACAAATGGTAGCTGAATTCCAACTTCCAAACTACCTAAAACAACGCCTCCTGCTTATTGAACGCGACATCGCTTCACTATTCGAAGACGACAAAAGCAAACAATTTTCGCTGGCGGAATATGTTTAAAACACTCAAAAAAATCAGAACCGTAAATTTGAGTTGAATGGCTAAAAACAAGTTTTAAATTACGGGAAACCTACGCGAGGTATAGAAAGAGCAGCTGGCGTAAGCTGAACATCCACTGTAAACAAGCAGCTATCGTACTCAACTGTGACGTTAGCTTGCTTTTCAACTGCGTTTCCACTATTCGAAACTACGTAGCTCGTGTTTATTCCAGTTAGGGTTATGTTGGCGCTGTACGCAACTGTATTACCAATTTGCATTAAAAGCGGAAAACTAGATGCAGATAAACTATCAGTTACATTCAACATAACTCCGTTTTCAGTTACGTCGGACAACTTAAACGATGTATTTAGCCCAGAGTAACGGGAAACACTAAACTGGTTAAGCGCCACAGGCGGATTGACTTTAAACTTGAGGGAAACGTTTTTGCTTCCTTGGCAAGCAGTTGGATTAATAATTGAATTCAAAGCAGCCCCAGTAGTTCCAAGCGAAGAACAGTAAGGAGAAGCCGCTAACTCCGCAGGAGTTGTAAACGGTGGAATCGCAGCGGTTGTTCCACACAAGTAGCCATTGAATAGCCCCGGACCAGCAGGAGGAATTACCCCACTGAACAACGCACCAGTACAAGATGGGCTTGCAACACAAGAGCCATAACGGCTCGTTAGTGCATCGCAAGTAAACGTGCCCCAGCAATGCGTTACGCTGTCGCTGCAAACGCGCAAGTTTTGAGCCGCATTAGCCGGGTTACAAGTACAATCCAAGTCACCAGCTGCAGAGTCGCACCAGTTTCCACAGATTTTGCCATCCGCAACGCCTTGAACTGGAGGAGAAACAGGTGCACCAACTGTATTGTCACAAGTGTCTTCATCACGGCAAGACTCCCATGTGCCACCTATTGCACAAGTTTTCGACTGAGTGCCATTTGCTGCAAGGTAACCAACATCTATTGCAGAAGTACAAGCCACAGTAGTACCAGCAGTGCACCCGCTTACCATAACTGAAACAATTGTCGATAGTGAACCGCTTGAGATGTTAAGACTAGCTTGGCCAATGCCAACGCCTTTAATTACGCCACCAGGAAGTACAGTTGCAATTAAAGCATCTGCAGGCGCGTCAAAATGAAGGCTAACTCCACCAGCAGGCAACGGGCCAAACACGCCGTTTGAATCGCGTGCAACTATGAAAAAGTCAGCGTCAAGAGCCATTTGCTGGCCGTTGCTAATCCTAAACGGCGAAAGCGGGTAGACAATTAACTGCGAGGGTTGGAAACCATCAGCTGAAACAACGCGGACACTAGCGTTTGCAGCAAAGCCGCTTCCAGCATTTGCTTGGATTGTGCCGTTTCCAACTTCGTCTACCAGTAGAACAGCAACTCCGCTTTGCTGGTTGGGAGTTGCTGGAAAGCGCAGCGTACCTACATTTGTACTCCAAGTAGTGGAGTCGACGTTCACGCGTTGCTGCGTTGCGAGGTTCAGTGCAGTTGCTTTCAAAATAGCTTCTCCACCAGCTGCAATTGTAACGTTCTGCGGCTCAATGCGATAATCAGTAATTTGTACAACTGAAACCGAAGCGCTTGCAATTAATGGACCGTGGGAAACCCAAACCGTTGAAAAACCGCCGGTACAGTTAGCACATGCTGTGAACAAACCAGTTGTTGACAAGTTGCCATAAGAAGGAGAAGCCATTGACCAAACTAACTCATCTGTAAGTGTAACAGTTATACCAGCTGGAGTAACACCAATTACCGTGAACTGCACTTGTCCACCAAGCGGCACAACTGCATGATCTGGATAAATTTGAATCGACGTAACCTGGCTATAATTAGAGTTATTCGTGTCAACTTGCGGCCCGCCGCCATGAACTTCAGTTATAGTATTGAAACCAAGTTGACAACACTGGTTAACAATAGGTTCACCGCCCTGCTGGAAAGAGCATTGTGAAGAGCTTTCAACTTGGAACCCAGATTGGCAAGTTGCGTTTGCACTGCATGTAACCTCCTGTGAAACGTGGCAGTACTTAACTGACCCGCCAAAAATTGCGCCTAAACCTAAAAACCCGCAATCTTCAGCACCATCAGTGGCAATGTCGCGCGTGAACCCACTTGGACACACGTTACCCTGTACAAAAGGCCACTCTAGCTTAAACCCACAACCCACGTTTTGCTTCTTAACACATGAAAGCTCCCTGCCTTGCATAGTCACAGCACTTCCATGCTGCTCTTGCGGAGTGCATAGTTGGCCAGCGGCGGAACAAGCCGCGGGGCAAGTTGAACCGCAAACTGGAGAGGCAGATACAACTCCAGCTAAAGCTACCACTACCATTAACGAAACGAACAACGCAGACAGCAAAACTATTTTTTTCATCATTTTATTTTTCATCACTACATCAACTTACTAATATGAAAATCCCAATTAACCCGGCAACGCAGTTGCGATTACTACTCTATCTTGGCAAGCGCCGCCAGTAGTGCAGTTAAACGAACTATTCGTCGAAAACGTTACGCCTACGCGGTAAACCCCGGCTGTAAGCGGGACATTTGGAATTGAAAAGCTGAAAAAGCCGTCACGGTTAGCGAAAATATTCGGATAAATACCAACAAAGTTTCCGCGGGTTGAGTTAAGCACAGGTGGCTCAGTCGGAATAGCTACATGAATCCAGTTAACCTTCGCAGCTCCAATTGAATACGGCGTACCAGCTGGAGTTTCCAAATAACCATAAACATTAAGGGAACGTGGATTAGGGCAAGCGGAGCTGTCTACACTGTTTAAATCATGCCAATAAGTATCACGGAACAAAGGCGGAATACCGCTTGGAGAGCAGGAAAAAATCTTAATTGGCATTTCACCAACTGCAAAAGAACCGCTTAAGTCGCCACGAATGTGGTCAGGTAAAGCAGTTACAACGCTGTTTGGAATCGTAAGCGACGGCGCGCGAATAGTCACTAAACCAGCGGACTGAATTCTAAATAAGGTTGAATCTTGAACCACTAAATTACCAGCGTTTATTTCAATTGCATTTAAACGCGGCTGGTATGGCGCGGGTGGAAACCCAGGCGTACCAGAGCTAGGACTATTATATGTGCTTAATCTACCTTTGATCAACATATTTCCATTTGGAAAAGATAATAATATACTAGGCAAATTTGGTTGTGGAACAGTGGAAAACAAATCAGAAGTAGAAGACACCCAATTCTCTGCAGTTAAATCCGCAGCTTGCTCAATTGTAAGAGAACCCGCACCCGCTAGAACAATATTACCTTTAACGCGGAGAGGCGCTCCGGCAAAAATACACCATGAACCACACCTTGCAGTTGGCGGGTACACATCAGTAGAATCACTAGCTACGGTGTTTGAAAACGCGTCGATATCGTCTTTTATTTCCATGTATCCGCCCGAGTAGATCGAAATGGTTTTGCCGTAAATCGGCCAGTAGCGATATTGCCTAAAGTCACGAGTGGCTACGATTGTTACATTAGTTGCACCCGCACCGCCGTGGCCAATTGACCCACCAGTACTACTTGATGAAAGGCCGCTACCAAGGAAAACATCCTTTCCAATTATTTGAATCGTACTTCCATTTACATTCCGGAGGTAAACATCCGAATTATCACCGCGAATGCGAATAATAGTTGCATTTAACCTTCCCAAAAACGATATTTTGCCTAAAGTAGCTGGAACAGGCTGACTACTTATGCCGTCGAAAAGGTATATGCCACGCCCAGTTACCACCGTATCACTACTAGCATTTATAAACGGTGCAACAATGTCAACTGACACTGACCTTGATGAGTCAAACGTTTCTATTTGGACATTTTGAAAATTAACATAAGTCGAATGGATCTTTGGAGAACGATCAATAGCTAAATGTGAATTACTTGCATTGAAAAAACGAGTTGGATAAACCCCGATTCCACGTTGAGTAATTGTAACCGTAGTATTTTCTAGGACAATTGAATCAAAACCACTAAAGTTAAGGAATATGTCGTCAGCAGTGATCACTACGTTACGCAGTACAAGAATAGTGTTTTCAGAAGGTGTGCGGATTCCGTCGATAATCTTTTCATTAATGTGAACATGCGTCCCAACGTCAACCACTCCAATCATACTGCCCAAAGTTCCATTGTCAACAATACAACGCGTGTAGCCGTCATGCGTAACGTCGCTTGAAGTGCAATGGACTGTACCAGTAATGTCAACTAAACTTGCAGAGGGATGTGAAGCGCCGACTGGAAACAAGAAAAGCGCAACAAATGCAAGTAATAAGAGTTTTTTCATTTTGTAACTTTAACCATCCACTGGCGGAACTTCGCCTTGAATTGCCTCTGCAAATTCAGGGTGACCGTCCCTTTTTAACCTTTCAATCTCAACTGCAAGCTGCTGTCTAGCTTCGTTTTGCACCTGTGCCTGTGAAACAGTATCTGCAGTTGGCTCAAGTGAAACAATTACTCCAGTTGACGAAAGGGAAAATCCTTCAAGCGGCACACTCTTGGAAACGTATCCTTGTCGCGAAACCTGTAAGCGAAGCGGCTTAACTGGAATACCAACGAACCCAACTCGGCCAGTGAAGTCAGAAACCCCAGCTGCAACTTGCAAAGCGGAATCGCTTCCAGTTGTTGTAAACACCAACACAGTTGCACCTGGAAGAACGGCGCCTTGGGTATCTTGCACAGTTAAAACCAACGTCCCGGTCGGCTGAACCGCGTGTGAAAAGAAAAACAACACGGCCAATGCAACCACGAGTAAAATTGAGTAAACTGGAAAGCTCGGGTAACCCGCGTCTTCAATTGGGTTGACAAACGTTTTGTAAACCGGCGCGTAGTTGTCAAGCGCGTCGAGAAACTCGTAGTAAGCCGATTCAACGTTGAAATAAAGCTTCAAAAGCAAAGCGCGTAAGTCCATTGGATTTAAATTACCAATTTAGTTACGCTGGAGACGTTTTTAAACTCTATTGCTGAATTGTAATAATAATCAAGGGTAAACCAAGGAGAAAAACAAGATGAAAATAAAAACTAGACATAACCTCAATTTCAAAAAGCTACACCACGGAGACAAGCTGGCGCTACTTGCAATCCTAGTCGCAATCATAGCTGGGCTAGCGCTTTACGCATACTTGCCCGAACAAGTCGCGAGCCACTGGAACCTCGACGGGTTACCAACCGGATTCATGGACACACCGCTCTTCCTAGCTGGATTCCCCGCGTTAATGATCTTGATATACATCGGAATGTCACTACTACCACAAGCAAAAGAGCTAAAATACGAAATGGAACTCTTACACCGCGAATACGCAAGTTTCAAAGCCGCAATTACAGCGTTTCTAGCATATATTTACATAATTATCCTATACGCCAATTCGGATTTCAGCCCATTGAACATCTCAATATCACAACTCGTGTTTCCCGGCATCTCTGTGTTTCTCTACTACGTTGCAACTGTACTTCCGCGGTTAAAACGCAACCACTACATCGGCATCAGGACGCCATGGACAATCCACAGCGACGAAGTATGGCACCGCACGCACGCGCTTGGCGGAAAACTGTTCAAAGCGCTGTCAATAGCGGTGATGCTCGCCACGCTAACAGCGTCGACAGTGTCAACTTGGCTGGTTGTTGTGCCTATACTTGCAGTTGGTGCAATCCTGCTAATTTATTCATACCGGCTTTCAGCTAAGCTGAAAGGCAAACCAAACGCCAGCGGCAAGAAAACTAAGAATTCAAAAGCGAAAAAGAAGAAGTAAACCTAGAAGAAAAATTGAAACAAAAAGAAGGCGCTGGAAAAAAAAGTTAACTTACACCCCGAAAGGTGTAAGGCCTTAAACGAAGCTCGTTTAAGTAAAAAATAAAAAAGAAATTAATTTTGTTTTTATAAAAGCTAGTTCTCTACTTACTTTGAAGAGAGGCTTTTTTTCTTGATGAATACCCACAGTTTCTTAGTCATTTCGCTCGGGGTGACGTTTCCAGTTCCGAAAACTTCTCCAAGAGTCGAGTCGCTAACTGCCTTAAAGGATATCGTGTATCCACCAAACGGTTTTTTCGCTGCCATATTTTATTCTATCACCTATAATTTAGTTAGACACAAAAACGAGCGCTGCAAGAACCCCAAAGGACTCCGCCACCCATTCTGCGTCTAGAAAAGAGTAAAACACAGCTCCTTTATAAACCATTGCCCTCTAGAAAACGCAAAAAGCCCAGTTTCAGCGGTACATATATATGCAGCAAATGCGTTGAAAGTAGAACAAACAAGGCAAATAAGGGAGAGATATTACTATGCAACCTGAAGAAGATGGAGACTACGAAGACCGCGAAGGCGAGAACATGTACGCTGAGGTAGAAGACCCTTACATTACTGATAAGGAGTACAAATGTGAGAAGTGCGGCAAAAAGAAAAAGGAAAAAAGCGGCACGTTATTTGCACCGTTTTGCTGCGGTAGGCCAATGAAACTACTACACCGCTTGGAGCACAAGTTTGACTTTGAAACCATCACTAAACGCTCTATTGAAAAGGAAAAAACCATGTTTCCTGGAATTTCTAGAAACAGCGGCAAAAAAGACGGTAAAGCTTCAAAGGCGAAGCCGGCGAAGAAGAAAACCGCCAAACCAGCTAAAAATAAAAGCGCAAAGAAAATTGGCGGCAAGAAGAAGCGAAAATGAAATTCTTAACAGGTAAACCGGCTTGCGTCGTTGGCAAAAAACTCATTCTAGCTGAGCTGCACTTCGGCATTGAACTTTCCCTCCAGCTGCGCGGGGTAAACGTTAAGCTGGAGCCGGCGAAGTACGCGGCTACGCTTAATGCGCTTCGAAAAGAAAGCAAAGCCAACGAGCTAGTTGTGATTGGCGACTTTAAGAATACAGTTACTGGTTTTGACCAGCGTGAGCGCAACGCGTTCAACGAGTTTATCCACGAGTTAGAATTTGAAAAAATCACGGTTGTCAAAGGGAACCACGACTCGCGGTTAGAGGAAATGGCTAAGCCGTTTCCGCACTTTTTTGTCGAATCGGCAACTGGCACAATTTTTACTTACCGCGGCGTTAACTACGGGTTGTTCCACGGCCACGCCAATGCATCTGAACAAGTTATGGAAGCGGACGTGTTGATGACTGGGCACAACCACCCAGGGGTACAGATTGGAAGCGGGGAATTTGGCAAAACATTACCAGCGTGGATAGTTTCTCCTTTTCGCAAGCATCAGAAGCTAATTGTGTTTCCTTCGTTTAACCCACTTTCAGGTGCTGTGCCGTTCAACGTGTTAAAACAACGCGAATTGCACGGCCCGATTTTCAAAAGCGAAAACGCCGACCTCGAGAACGCGGAAGTTATTTTACTATCGGGACAAAGGATTGGAAAATTGAAGCATCTGCGAATAGAGTGAGGTTTAAATTGTGCTAAATTTACATGATAATAGGCGATTTCTGCTATATGGAAAGAAAGAAAATTATTGAATTTTTAAAAAAAGTTACAATACAAAATGGGATCAAAAAAGCATTTTTGTTCGGTAGCTTTGCACGGGGAGAAAAATACCACGATATCGACATAGCAATTGAGCCCCCTGAAGGTTTCACTTTACTTGACTTGTCGCGCGTTGCTAATGAGATAAAGGACAAGATCGGAGTTGAAGTGGACTTGATAACTACTCGCAGCATCCACCCACTTTTGAAAAAATCAATTCAACGTGAGTTGATGGCAATATGAACAAAGATCCTTCTCTCTATTTAGGGCACATACTAGAATCGATTAAAAAAATATCAAGCTATACTTCAGGAATGGATGAAGATGACTTCTTGGAAAATGAACTATAGCAAGAAGCAGAAGTAATCCGAAAAATGCTGCTTCTTGCTAGATAGCAATCTCATACAATTTTGTCGAATTACTTTATGAGATTGCTATAGTTAAGGATGGAGTTGTCCGTAACATCGAAATAATTGGAGAAGCAGTGAAGAACTTACCTGAAGATTTTAAAGAAAAACATCCAGAAGTTCCATGGAAAGACATTGCTGGAATGCGGGACAGAATTGTGCACTTTTACTTTGGCATAGACTACCAAATCGTTTGGGGAACTGTTCAAGAAGACATACCGGAACTCAAACAAACTATTAACAGATTGCTAAAGTAAACTCTGGCCTATAGCAATCTCATAAAGTATCAGCACAAACCCACGAGGTTTGTGTCTGAGTCACAAGGCTGCTGCCTTGTGCTCAATTCGACTGAATTGTATGAGATTGCTATCAGCACAACCAACAGGTTGTGACTGAGTCACAAACGCAGCTGCGTTTGTGCTCATCTAGCAAGAAGCAACATTTTTCGTATTATTTTTGCTTCTTGCTATAAGTAAATCTTTCTCAAAGGGCAAGCCGCTTTGAAAGCGGCACTAATTCATTGAGATTAGTTATAACGTGGTGCGCCCCGCTTTGCCTCAGCATTTCCCCTGGAACTGTGCCAGTTATTCCAACTGCAATTGCGCCTTTTGTTTCCCGCGTTTTTTTCATATCAAACAAACCATCGCCGACGTAAACCAACTTAGCACTACGCGGAACCCCCTTCTTAACAGCTATTCGCCTGGCCATTTCATTATGGACAACTCCTTTAATGAAACGCGGGTTACGGTCACTGTACCCAAGAACACCGTCAAACAAGCCACGTATGCGTTTCCTTTTCAAAAGCGCCTTTAACTCCAGCGGATAAGAAGAGCTAGACACTACAACCACGTGGCCAGCTCGCCTCAATGCTTCCAAGGTTTTCCTTGCCCCGTTTCTTAGCTTAACTTTTGGAACATCCCGCTCCCACTGCCGCTTTATCCTATCGCTTGCCGCTAGTAAATCAGCTTCTAAAACGGTTTTTCCATGCTCTGCAAACAACTCGTGTGCAACAGTGCGGTGCGGCAAACCAACAGTAAGTAGAAAACGTTCAAGCGCCTGTTTTTTCGGAATTCCAAACCGCGTCATCTCACGTACAAACGGCTTAGCCTTTAAACGTACATTGTCCACAAGCGTGCCGTCCATGTCAAACACAAAAATTAAAGGCATGGGAAACATAACCACTTCAAGGATTATTATGGTTTTGCCAATTAAACAACTGAAAAAACTCTACGGTTGGAAACACGTAGATAAGTGGCACATTTTTCCAAGTGGCCACATGAACAACAACTTCTACGTCAAAGCAGATGGCAACGAGTACAACGTACGGTTTTACAAAACGCGCAGCAAAAAAGAAATCGAATTTGAGCTGGAAATGCTTGCTGAACTAGACGTAAAAGGTTTTCCCTGCACTAAGCCAATAGTAAGTACAAGCGGAGAAAAAATGGGTAATATAAATGGGCTAAACGTAGTTTGCTTTGTATTTATCCCAGGGGTTACAGACCAACCGAAGACATTGGCAAACGTCCGAAAAGTAGCTAGGAAAACAGCTGAACTACACTTGAAAACACAGTGCGTTTGTATTTCAAGCAAAAGGTCTGGCGAAACGCTTGCTGAGTTTAAGCGATTTGTTGTAAAAACGAAAAGTGAATTCGCAACATTGATGCCGCCATTCACTGGTAAAGCGCTTGCATTTGTCGAAACTGAGTTAAAGACGCTTAAAATGCCACGTGGCTTGCAGCAGGGATTAGCGCATGGCGACGTAAAGCCTGAAAACATCGTATTTAAACATAATGGTGAAGTTGCGGGTTTTCTTGACTTTGACTTAGCGTATTGCGGCGACTTGCTTGGCGATGTTGCATCTGCAGCGCTTTGGTGGAGCATTACACCCTCTGGCGTGAAAATACAAAACTTAACCGCTTTTCTAGCGGAGTATAACCAAGTGCGCCAAATGCCTCCAAGTGAAAAAAAGCATTTTAAAACCGCGTTGCTTTTCCAAGCTCTACGGCAAGTTTACCGTTATCCCTATTTCGTACGCTACAAGCCAAAAGTAGCAAGCTTCAAGTCTGCAATGTTCCTAAAGGCGGCTAAGCAAATAAAAACAATGCGTTTGCGTATTGTTTAAATAACCTAGCCGTCCAAACAAATAAAGTTGATTTTATCATATGGCTAGAGGAAAAGAGCGTCAAGTAATTTGTGCATCTTGTAAGCGCTACTGCCGGCGCGACAAGGCGGTTTACATTGAAAAAGTAGTTTTTTCAAACCCAATTGAACGCAAAGACACAACTGAACAAGAAGAGTACCAAGCAGTGTTTAAACGCGAAGTCGCCTACTGCCCAGGATGCGGCAAGCACTTACGCATCTATGAAAAGAAAACCGAAGAAAATCGCCGCAACAGGGAAAGGGCAATTGAACGCGCGTCACAACAGCCAACATTCCGAGAACAAACCACTAACAACAAACCCACTAGAAGCAGGACAGGTGGGTACAAGCTAAACGAACCAACACAACCACAATCCCCATCCGCAACTGCAAGGCAATAGCTCCACAAACTAAAAACCGCGAATTAATCCAAGACTAAGAACAAACAGCTTAAAAGTTTCGCAAAACTTCTAATTTTTTAACCTAATTACGCACAACTAGTTACCACCCTCAGTGATTATCGAAGTCGCTGTGAGGTAAAAGCTTCAAGCCGCACTTGGGCCCGTAGTCGAGTGGTAAGACGTTCGCTTTACACGCGAAAGACCAGGAGTTCGATTCTCCTCGGGCCCACTAAAAAAAAGAATTGAAAACCAGATGGTGATTTTTAGTTATGAAGAATTCAGTTGTGCATTTTGAGATTCCGGCAGACGAAGTTGAACGAGCGAAAGAATTCTACGTGAAGACGTTTGGTTGGGAAATGAAGCCTTTCGAGATGCCTAACGGCGTTTACTGGGTTGTCCAAACAACTGACGTTGACAAGGACATGAAGCCAACTAGTCCAGGAATCAACGGCGGCTTAATGAAGCGACAAAACGCTGGCCAGCCTTTCATGAATTATATAACGGTTGAGTCAATAGACGAAATGTGCAAAACAATAACTTCCAACGGCGGAACGGTAATTATGCCAAAGACAGAAATCGGCCAGAACATGGGCTGGATTGCAGCTTTCAAAGACACAGAAGGCAACATAATGGGGCTACACGAAGAGCCTAAGAAGAAGTAATTCAAATTCCCTAATTTTCACCGCTGCAGGAGGAACATGTAAAGCGGCATTTTCACTGCGTCTTCGCTGTGGGAAATTGACGTACCTGAGTGGAGAACTAGTTTTTTCAAGTTTTTATCGCTGCTTTTCTTAACTTGGCTGAAATCTTTACTTGCACCAATCTCAACCAAGAAGCCATTGTAGACAAAGTCAACTTCGGAAAAGAACACTGGGTCAAAACTAGATGCGAAGATATCCTCAAGCATACTACCCGCAATGGTAGACTCAGGCACAACTAACTTATGGGCATATAGCTTACGAATCGCCGGAACTTGGAAAAAGTACTTCCACTCCTTCCTCACTCCTGTTTTGCCTTTCTTGAATGGATAAACCCGCTTAATGATGTCAGCTTTTTCCAAGTAGCCAAGAAGCTGCGAAACGCTGCTTTTTGAAACGCCCAAGTCTCGCGAAAGCACTTCATAAGTAACTTTACTAGAAGCAGAAAGCAATAGTACTAGCCGTTCAAGCTTTGAAAGCGTCCCTGAATCCAAATTAGTGCTTTTGGCAATGTCGATAAAAATCGCTTTTTCAACCAAGTCCTGCAAAGTATCGCGGTTACCTTCCAACAAATAAGGCAAGTTAGCCTCGATGTACTCGGTTGTAATAGAAGCCAGGTTCAAGCCGCGGAGTTTTTCCTTGAGGTAAATGTCATACTTAACCGCCGACCGCAGCAAATCCGCTTCAATTGGAAACGGGTCAAGCAATACGCTGTGCTTCAAGTAGATGAATTCACGGAGTGAAAGTGGCTTCAAGTGAAAATAATGCGCACGACGAGCCAAATGCTCCTTTGAATCCAAGAGGTTAATTGAAGATGATCCACTTAACAAAAACCGACCAGAGGGGTACTTATCAAAAGCTATTTCTACATCCTTAGCCCAATTGGCAACTTGGTTAACTTCATCAATAAAGACATTTACATCGGCGCCAAAAAGGTAAACTGCAGCTTCAATAGCTTCAAGCACAGTGGTTTTTTTCAAAGCAAGTTCCACGCCGTGAAAGTAAACTCGTTTTTCTCTAGGGGCTTCCAAGTAGTTCTGGAACATCAACGTGGTTTTGCCAGCGCCGCGAATGCCGTAAACTACGTTCAGCCTAGCGTCGAATTTTGCAACTTCAAGTCGCTTTTTGAAATTGGAGTAAAACAAAGCAGTTTCCTCGTATTCGCCCTTGCTCTTTTTTACAAATTCAAGCACATCTGCATCCATAACAAGATAAAGCACCGCAAAACCTTTTAAAGCTTGTTCTTTTGAACGAACAAAAAGTGCTAGTTTTGTTCTTTCCAGCGAACAAAAATGGCCTGTTTTGTTCTTTTGAAAAAACAAAACGCTAAAAATCGGGAAAAAAGGGCGAAAATGTTCTTTTGAAAGAACAAAGCACGATTGGATACTGAACGGTATAGGGTCTCCGGAATCCGCTTTTTCACATCACGTGCTTTGCGAAGAATCGCCTCTTGGCTATTTCTGCTGTTGCGAAGTAAGCGCATAGTATTACTGCAACGAGCGCTAGCTGCGTTGTCGGTATGGGAACGAAGTTGAAGTATTGACCAATTGCTGAGTAGGTTATCACTACGCTTATTATACCGACGAATATTGACGAGAGGATGAGCAAGTGGCTTGGTGCGCTTTTGTAAAACGAGGATTGGGTCCTAATTGCAAATGTGACAATTATCTCGGAGAGGACGGATTCGATGAACCACGCGGTTCTGAACTGGTCTTGCGGCGCTTGTAACCAGTATAGCAACAAAAATATGGTGAGCAGGTCAAACGCGACGCTTAGCAGGCCAAAGTACACCATGAATTTAGAAATTAAGTTTAAGTCCCACTTTTTCGGCTTTACAAGGAAGGTTTTGTCCACGTTGTCAGTTGAAACTGTAAGCAAGGGCACGTCGGAAAGCAAATTGTTAAGCAAAATTTGAGAGGGCAGCAACGGGATAAATTTTAGAAATAAGGAGGACAGTGCAACTGTGAACATGTTGCCGAAGTTGCCGCTTATAGTGTTTAAGATGTACTTGGTGACGTTGCCAAAAGTTTTTCGGCCAAGCGTAACTCCTTCGAGGATTGTTTCAATGCTCTTGTGCATTAGTAAAAGTGAAGCGGCGTCTTTAGCCACGTCAACCGCGTTGCTAACGGATATCCCCACGTCAGCTGCACGCAAGGCAGGAGCATCGTTTACCCCGTCACCTACAAATCCAACCACGTGCCCGTTGCGCTGGAGGCTGAGTACAATTGCAAATTTTTGTTCAGGTGTAACGCGGGCAAAGACGTTGTACTTCTCGACAAATGCACCTAATTCAGATTCACTGAGAGTTTCAAGTTCTGAGCCAAGCACAATCCTACCGCCTTTTACTGTGAAGTTAACGTCGCTGCATAGCTTCTGTGTAACTAATGCGCCGTCTCCGGTTAAGATTTTAAGCTCAACTCCAGCTCGTTGCAATTCGCTAATTGTCTTGGCAGTAGTTTTCCTTGCAGGTGCAGCAAATAGGAGGAAGCCAAGTAACGTGAGCATTTTTTCGTCGCTTGGTGAAAAACTAGCTTTGCCAGTTTTTGGCTGAACTGACTTAGAAGCAACTGCAAGTATGCTGTAACCTTGCTTGGCGTACTGTTGAAGCAACGCATTTACCTTGGCGTGGTTTATCCTGCTGATATCTTTGCCGTTTACGCGCATCTTTGTACATACTTGCAAAACACTTTCAGCAGCGCCTTTTGTAACCATAACCAAGCCGCTTTTCTGCTTTGTAACTACACTCATGCGCTTGCGGTTAAAGTCAAAATCAACAACATCAACGCGGTTTACAGTTGCTACTAAAGCGTGTAATCGTTTTGGCGCGAGTTTTTCCTCGCCGTATTGGAAGATGCCCTGGTCAAACAAGTTGCGCGTGTCAAGCTTGCCCCACTTACCTACAACTGAAGTTGTACACATAAGCGACTTTTCAACCAAATCTACGGAATACGAATCGTCAAGGTCAACTGCTTTTTCCAAAATGAGTTTGTTCTCGCCGAGCGTGCCAGTTTTATCAGCGCATAACACGTCCATGTTGCCTAGGTTTTCAATTGCAACGAGTTTTTTCACAACGACTTTTTTACTAGCTAGCTGGACTGCACCAGTTGAAAGCGCAACGGTTATGACAATTGGCAACGCTTCTGGCGTAATCCCAACAGCGAGGGCAAGTGCGAATAAAAACGACGAGAGCAAGCCGCGGCCAAGCAAATAGTTTACAATAAACACGAAAACTGTCATCAGCACAGTTATGCGAATAAGCATGCTGCCGAATTTTCGTATGCTTCGTTCAAAGTCGGTTTCTGGCAAACGCGCGCCAAGCGAAGAACTCGTCTTGCCAAGCATAGTGTTTGACCCAGTTGCAGTTACTATTCCAATGGCGTGTCGACTTGTAACAATTGCACCCATAAGCCGCATGTTCCTGATCTCAACAGCGGATAAGTGGCTTGAGCCGAGCAATGCAAGAGTTTTAGAAACTGGAAGCGACTCACCAGTAAGGGTAGATTCGTCAACTTGAAATTCTTCGGTTGAAAGCAAGCGCATGTCAGCTGGGATTTTATCCCCAATTTGTACAAGCACCAAGTCGCCTGGAACCAACTCAACTGAATTAATCTCTTTTTTTACGCCGCTTCTCATTACAACTGAATTGAATGAAATGTACTTCTTGAGTTTGCGAAGCGCGTTTTCAGACTTATGCTCTTGGAAAAACCCCATTGCGGCGTTAAGCCCAACTATGAACAAAATAATAGCCGCTTCGATAGAGTCACCTAAATAAAACGCGACAAGCGCCGCAGATACCAAGAGGTAAACCAACGGGCTCTTGAACTGCGACAGTAGAATCCTAGTCGCGGTGCGCTTGTCCTTTTCAGCTAATTCATTAGAGCCAAACTCTTTTCTACGCAACGCGGCTTCTTCGTCAGCTAACCCGCCATGCGATGACCCTAACAATGAATAAAGCTGCTTTTCCCCAAGCTTCCACGGCGTTTCAACAACCAACGAATTCATAAATAAGAATGTAAATAGCACTTACTGCAGCTGAAAATAAAAAGGGCGGCTAATGAAAACAGTTTATATATTTATTTTAAGTTAATGTAATTGCAATGGCTGATGTACCGATTCGAATAGAGGCAGTTAGGCGTAGTGTAAGCAGAATAGTTGAGCGGCTCGTTCCTGCGCCAATGCAGACTCGAGCTGAAGAAGCTGCACACCTTGCGGTTCTACGTTGGTTTGGTGAAGAAAAACAAGCTAGACGCGATACCAACGTCATCCCTTACAGGAAGTTTATTAGTTTAGTTAAAAGGCACATTGCCGAAGTTCAACGCAAAACGCCTGGGCCAGATGCCAACCTGCCAGTTACATTTCGTAATCTGGCAAAAACGCGGCAGCCTGATTTGCTTGCAGTAGCTGAAAAACTGGGCCAAAAGCATTTGGACGTTGTTAAGCTCGGTAGCAAAGGAAAGGGGACAAACGCAATTGCTACTGAATTGGGCATTACTCCCGATGAAGTAAACAATTTACTGACTGCAGTGAAGTTTCACTTAAAGCATTTTGACAACACTGGAAAACTGCCGGAACTGCGAAAACCAATGGAAAAATGCTGGAGAGA
>OBEQ011978151.1_pt1 | contig 18781 bp, 19 predicted proteins | sample 1670901 | NCBI WGS metagenome assembly OBEQ01 (sample SAMEA104232315, study PRJEB22302) | groundwater metagenome | biome: forest; feature: aquifer; material: groundwater | place: USA | collected 2011-08-07 | depth 5.4 m
CGCAATCAGGTTGCTAGCGCACGCCAAAGCCATAATATCGGCGCGCTGGGTGAGGCCGAAGGCGCGTTGCGGCTTGGCCTGGGGAACCTGTTTGCGGGAGCGGAGGCCTATCCCGAACTGAAAACCGACGAAACCTTCAAGCATTTGCAGGCGCGCATCAGCGGCTTGGAAAATGCCATCGCCGATCGACGCGAGTTCTACAACGAGTCGGTCAACGTCAATAACGTGCGTGTCGAGCAGTTTCCCGATACGGTCGTCGCGCGCTTGTTTGGCTTTGGACAATTCGAACTGCTGCGCTTTGCCGATACGGAAAAATCCGACGTCAACATCGCACAGCTGTTTAATGGCTGACGCCGCAAGCGATGCCTGAAGGCTGGCGCCACGACTACGCCAATTGGGTGCTGGGTGGCAGCAATCTTTTTTTGCTGGCGATCGGGTTTCACCAGCAAAGCCTGTTCGGCTGGAATCTCGCGCTTGGCCTGATCGGCGTGACCAGTTTCTGGGCCTGGTATGCCAACCTCAAGCGCTATCGCCTCGTCTCCGACACGCCCACCGCACGCATTGCGTCGGCGCCTCAGGGTTATATCGAAATCGCTGGGCGCGGCAAGCAGCCTCCTGGCGATGAGTTACGCAGTCCGATGACGGGCCTGCCTTGTCTGTGGTATCGCTATCACGTCGAATGCAAAGAAGGTGATCGTTGGGAAACGGTCGACTCCCGGATATCGCACGATACCTTTGGTCTCGATGATGGCACCGGCATGATGCTGGTCGATCCGGACGACGCCGAAATACTGACTTCCCGCAAACAGGTTTCCCAACGGGGCGATTGCCGCCATACCGAATGGACGCTGATTGCAGGCGAAACGCTCTATGTGATCGGCGAACACATCACGCTCGGCGGTGCGAGTGTCCAGCTGGATTCCTCCGCAGACATCGCGGCCATGCTCGCCGAATGGAAAAAAGATCGTCCCACGCTGTTGGCGCGTTTCGATCGCAACCGCGATGGCGAAATCGATATGGACGAGTGGGAAGTCGCGCGTCGCGAGGCGGCCGCCGAAGTCGGCAACGCGCATTTCGAATTACGCCAGAAAGACGGCGTGCATCTGATGCGTAAACCGGCGGATCGGCGTCCATTTCTGATCGCTAATCGCAAGGTCGAGGCGATGATTCGTCACTACAAAATGTGGAGTGCGATCCATCTGCTGCTCCTGTTCGGTGCGCTGGGCGGCATCGTCTTTCTCGTAAGCACCCCCAGCAGTTTCTGAACCCGCAGGCCCGATAACCAAGCTTATTGCGACTTCACCACGCTCATTGCGCCCGCGATCAGCGAACTCAAATCGGCCATGTTCGACGGCACGATCAGCGTATTGCCGACCTTGGCGATCCCGGCAAACGCATCGACATATTTCTCGGCGACTTTTAGATTTACTGCCTGAATGCCGCCCGGTAACTCGACCGCCTGCGCGACGCGCGCGATGGCTTGCGCATTCGCGTCGGCAATTGCCTTGATTGCCTCGGCCTCGCCCTGGGCCCGATTGATCGACGCCTGACGGTCGCCTTCGGATTGCTGGATCGCGGCCTCACGTTCGCCCGTGGCGAGATTGATCTGCTCCTGCATGCGCCCTTCTGACGACGCGATCAACGCGCGCTTCTCGCGCTCGGCGGTAATCTGGCGCTGCATCGCGTGCAAGATATCTTTCGGCGGTGTCAGATCCTTGATTTCGTAGCGCAGCACCTTGACGCCCCAGTTGGTCGAGGCTTCGTTTAACGCCATCACCACGCCGCGATTGATTAACTCGCGCTCTTCGAAAGTCTTGTCCATTTCCATCCGGCCGATCAACGAACGCAGCGTGGTTTGCGCCAGCTGCGAAATCGCCGAGATGTAATCGCTCGAGCCGTAGGACGCCATTTTCGCGTCGGTCACCTGAAAATACAGCACGCCGTCGACCGCGAGCTGGGTGTTGTCCTTGGTAATGCACACCTGGCTCGGCACGTCGAGCGGAAACTCTTTCAAGGAATGTTTGTAGGCAATGTTGTCGATAAACGGAATCACCAGGTTCAGTCCGGGTAACAAGGTGCCATGGTATTTACCTAGACGTTCCACGACCCAGGCGCTTTGTTGCGGCACCACCCGCACACCTTTTGCAACAACAATGGCAACGACTATCAATATGACCAGCGCGACATAATCCATGGCGTTTTCCTCAGTTACCCAAAATTAGCGTGCTGCCTTTAATGGCACGTATGTAAAGCGAACGCGTCACATCCACTTGCGCCGACTCCGCTTCGGCCTCCCACACCGCGCCGCGATATTTCACCTGCCCGCGACCTTCATTCCATGTTTCGAGTTTGACGCTCTGCCCGATGTCCATGCCCTGCAATCCGGAATCGTCGTTGAAGTTATGGTCGCGGCGCCAGCGTCGCAATGCATAAGTGCCGCCTGCCGCAATCAGCGCGGCGACTAGCAACTGAATCACCAGACTCGCTCCTAGCCACGCGGCCAAACCCGCCACCGCAGCGGCAACGCCATACACCAGCAGATAAAAAGTACCCGTTGTCAGCTCGATGCCCACCAGCACGGCCGCAATAATCCACCACAGAAACCAGGCTTGCATCGTCACCTCCGCAGTAACACAGGCTGATTGGAAAGTTCGTTCGGATTATTATCGTCAGGCGGAAAATGCCTGACCAGCAAATGTGTAATCGCGCGGATACCGGCCAGTGCGCCCTGCTCGAAATGCCCCGCTGCAAATGCCTGTTCCATGGTCTGGGCGATCTGATCCCATTCGCGTTGATCGACGCGTGCCGCAATACCGCGGTCGGCAATGATTTCGATATCGTGATCCGCCAGCAATAAATATATCAGCACGCCGCTATTGGCCTCGGTATCCCACACGCGCAGCTGTGAAAATACTTCGAGCGCCCGCGCCCGGCCACGCATGCCTCGCCACAGCGCCGCGAACGGCAAGGTCGTTTCAATCGCAAAGCGCAGCTCTCCGCTGTGCTGTGTTTCCGAAGCGGCGATTTCGGCTTCGATGGCTTGCAATACCGCCGCCGGAAACGCGCGCCGATAGGTGCCGGGCAAAAAGAACAAATGCGCGAGTAAGCGTTTGATATTCACCATGATCCCGACGCACCTCCGCCACCAAAGCTCCCGCCTCCGCCAAAGCCGCCTCCGCCGAAACCCCCGCCTCCTCCAAAGCCTCCGCCGCCGAAGCCACCACTCGACCAACCGCCGCGCCGATTCCCCATCAGCACACCAAAAAATACAAAAACAGCGATGACTAGCGCAAAGATGCCGGCGCCCATCATCAGCCAGCCGATGAGGCCCGTACCAACTGCGGCGACGCTCCCCCCCAGGGGGCGACCCAAAAATAATGCGAGGATAAAGCCCACAATCACACCGCCAATCAGCAGCGGCAAAAAGGCGTCCACACTCCCGTCCTGCTTGGGGGCAGCCTCGGGGACCGGCAAGGCTTCGCCTTCTATCAGCGCCATCAGTTGCGTGACGCCCGCGTCGATGCCACCGTAGAAATCGCCCGTCTTAAACTTCGGCTCAATGGTTTCGCTAATGATGCGTTTGGTGATTGCGTCAGGAACAGCACCCTCCAGACCGTGCCCCACTTCAAAACGCAGCTCGCGATCATTTTTTGCGACAAGAAGGATCACACCATCGTCTTCCTTGCCACGGCCAGTCTTCCAAGCCTCAGCCACGCGGATACCAAACTGTTCGATTTCTTCCGGCTCGGTGGTCGGCACAATCAATACCGCGATCTGGCTGCCTTTTTGAGATTCGAATGTCGCGAGCCTGTTTTCCAGCGCGTTGCGCTGTTCCGCACTGAGGGTTGCCGTGAGGTCCACAACGCGCTGCGAATAGGCTGGGATAGCCACGAGAGCGCTGGCGCCGCTGGATATAAGCAGCAGGCAAAGCGTCAGCAGCCACATCTCTCGCCAAAATAGGCGACGAGATTGTTTGTACCTGGCTTCAGCCAAAGTGGGCAAGGCTTAAGGGGCAGGCGTCGGTGCAGGAGCAGGCGTAGTGGGAACGGGTGCCGGTGCAGTGGGAGTGCCGAAATCCACCTTGGGTGGGATCGCAATCGCGCGTTCGTTTTCAACGGTGAAGCTGGGCTTGGGCTTGTGGCCGAACAGCATCGCAGTGAGATTGGTCGGGAACGAGCGCACGATCACGTTGTATTCCCTGACCGCATCGATGTAGCGGTTGCGCGCGACAGTGATGCGGTTTTCGGTACCTTCGAGTTGCGCTTGCAGATCCCGAAATAGCCCATCTGCTTTCAATTGGGGATAATTCTCGGCAACCAGCAGTAGCCGCGAAATCGCGCTGGTCATTTCACCCTGCGCGGCGATGAATTTCTGAAACGCCGCTTCGTCGTTGATCAACTCGGGCGTCGCCTGGATCGCCCCCACCCGGGCACGCGCTTCGGTCACCTGGGTCAATACTTCCTTTTCGTGCGCGGCATAGCCTTTCACCACATTGACCAGGTTCGGTACCAGGTCGGCGCGGCGCTGATACTGATTCAGTACCTCGGCCCAGCTCGCCTTGATATTTTCGTCGGTGGACTGCAGCCGGTTATAGCCGCAACCGGAGAGCGTCAATGCCGTACAAGCGATGATCAACCATTTGAACATTTTCATCTCCTCAAGATACTCATTGCGAGTCAGCCGTGCTTGACTCTTTCTACGAAACATCATTAAAACATATCATACTTTCCGTATGCGGTTTTGGACCGGGATATCCGCATCCGCCATGTGAGTACGTGAGTAGCGTACTCTTATAATGCGTGACTTATACAAAACCCTGCCATATCTAAAATGCGCTATCCGAGTTTCATGCTCCACTCTCAACACCACCCCTCGGCGATCTTGCTCATGGTGCAACTGCTCGGCATGGTGCTCTATCCCTTTATCGAACACACCCAGGCAGGCCCGGTATTTTTCAATGCATTTGGTATCGGGGTGCTGGGCATCACGACGTATATGGTGCGCCGCACGCCGGGGTATATGTGGATCAGCGCCAGTCTGGCCGTGCCGATTATTGTATTGCTGCTGTTGCAGATCGCCTTTCCCTTGCCGCAGTTGTTACCGTGGTCGTCTGCGCTCGAGGCGGTATTTTATTTTTATGCAGCGTTCAGTCTGGTCGCTTATGTGATGGAAGACCGCATCGTGACCACGGATGAATTATTTGCGGCAGGGGCAACTTTTACGCTGCTTGCGTGGGCGTTCACGCATTTGTTCATCCTGGTTCAGACAGTGGCACCCGGTACCTATGCCTCGGCGGTCAATGCTGCCGCGCCACGCAGCTGGACTGAGCTGAATTATTTAAGTTTTGCATTGCTCTCCAGCACCGGTATCGGGGATGTGATCCCGCTCACCTCGCACGCACGCGCGTTAGCCAGTGTGGAAATGTTTGTCGGCCAGTTTTATCTCGCCGCGGTAGTCGCACGTCTGATTGGCTTTACCGTGCAAACGAATAAATAAACGCGTGTCATCGGACTTGGCGCTCAGTAGTCAGTCATCCACACAGCTATGCCTGCCCCCAAGTGGCAAACAATGGATCAGACTCTTGGAGTTGGTCCGCATACCGGTCATCCTTGGGACGCTTGAGCCCTCGCTCCAGATAAGTCTCCATTTTTTTGCAGCCGGTCTGCTTGATCATCATGCCGACCCAGGCCATGCGTTCCATCGGATGCAACTGCGTCCATAGCTTGATCACTTTGGGGGGAAAGTAGCGATTCGACATCGTTACCACCAGCATGCCACCGGGTTTTAACACGCGTTTGGCTTCGTTGATCACAATTTGCGGCTGAGTGAGATATTCGATCGACACAGTGCAAACCACCGCGTCGAAGGACGTGTCGGCAAACGGCAGTATGGGATTCACATTCAAATCCTGCACGATGGATTCGTTCAACTGCGGGTTGTCGCGCATCTCTTCGGCGTTCATGCCCAGGCCGACCGCGGATTTCATCGTATCGGGCAGATGCGAGCGCCAGCCCGCCATCAAGTCCAGCACATGCGCGTTTTCCGGCAACACGGTGCGGTACAAGGCCTGAATGCGCCGTGCGCATACCGCATCGACGTGAATGAGTTTGCGCGGCTGCGCATAGAACTCGGTATCGGGCGTTTCGTCTTCGCGGCGAAACATGTCAGGTCCACTGAAATCCGTCGGCGTCAGCATCTGCGTTTCCATCCCGCTCCATTCGAGCAACATGTTGACTTTGCCGATGGGCTCGGTGGATACATCGCTTTTGCCGCTATCGATACTGAATATACGGTCGCGCAGCGGATGGCTGAAGTTGGCAGTGAAGGTTTCTGCATCGATTTTCATCACCCGAAACATCGGCGCAGGCGGATCTTCTGCGTCGAGCAGTTGTGCGGGATAAAAACGCCCAACCTTGAGCGGCGCGATATCGTGGCGGAACACATCAAGCGGGATCGTGTGCTCGATTTTTTCGCCCAGATCAGCTTGCGCTTCGACCGGCGGCGTGTCACCCGGCGCCCAGACCACCACTTGATGGCGCCCCAGATCGGAAAAATAATTGACGCGAAAACGGATGGCCTGATGCAGTAACTTCATGCTGAAATCACGTCCGACTGCATGGGCGTTTCTGACTGGACAGCGGCATAGGTTTGGCGCGCCAAACACAAGTCTTCCCACGCTTTGGCCTTGTCGGCCAAAGTGCGCAGCAGATACGCGGGGTGATAAGTCACGATCAAAGGTACTCCCTGAAAATAATGCACGCGGCCGCGCAAACTCGCGATGGCGTCTTTGCTGGCAAGCAGATTTTGCGCAGCGAAGCGACCCATCGCGAGAATGATTTTAGGTTGTAATAATTCGATCTGTTGTAATAAATACGGCATGCACGCCGCGACTTCGTCTGGCTCGGGATTACGATTACCCGGCGGTCGCGATTTGAGCACGTTCGCGATATAGACGTTGTCGCCGCGCCGCAAGCCAATCGCCGCGAGCATCGCGTCGAGCAAGCGTCCGGCCTGGCCGACAAAAGGTTCGCCTTGGGCATCTTCGTCGGCGCCGGGCGCTTCGCCGACAATCAGCCAGTCGGCGTGCTGATCGCCGACACCGAACACGCCCTGAGTGCGGGTCTTGTGCAGTTTGCAGCGCGTGCAGGTATTGACCGCTTCACGCAAGGCGTCCCACGATAAGGCGTCTTTCAGCCTGACGGGTACCCTTTGGTTTGCGCACGGGGCATCAGTGGGGATTTCCTGCGCAAGGTCGGCTTTGGTGCTGCCGGCAGGCGCATCACGCAGGCGCCAGACTGGCCACAAATCCAGTTCCTTGAAGATATCCTCGCGGCTCAGCGCAGGTCCGCTACTCATACCATGTCCCGCTTCATGATCACTGCGTCTTCGCGTCCGGCTCGCCCGGGATAATAATCAGGGCGCACTGCAAGATCGACAAACCCGCTGCTCGAGTAGAGCGCGCGAGCAGCGGTATTGGATGGGCGCACTTCCAGAAACAGCGTTTCGGCGCGATGCGCGCGCGCAGATGCGAGGCAGTGTTCGAGTAATTCTCGTCCCAGTCCATGTCCTCGCCAAATCGGTGCAATGGTCATATTCAGCAGATGCGCCTCGCCCGCAGCGGCCATCATCACGTAATACCCTATAACCTCCCCTTCTGCTTCGCGCACCCACACGCTGTAACCCGCGTGCATCGAATCGCGAAAATTGCCCAAACTCCACGGATAGTCGTAGCTGGCCAACTCAATGCGATGAATGCGCGCCAGATCGGTTTCGCGCATCGGGCGCATCAGATGTTGCACCGTATAGCAGTGGGGTCCGTCTACGATGCTCATGCTGCGGGCACCAACGGCGGGTTAGCCTTAAGGCGGCGCTCGTCGGCGGTCAATGCGACTTTATCGCGCAAATAAATGGGTGCGGCCAGCGCTGCGTCGATACCTTCGCCTCGGGCAAACGCGGGTGCGGCGAGCACGGCTATCGCAGCGGCGTCGGGCATGATTTCGGGATACCGTTCCGAGAGCTGCACGGATGGAAGCAAATGCAGGCCATTGCCTGCTCCGATCCATGACCGATCGTCTGGAAGCGCGATCGATTCGGGCTTGCTCAGCATCGGCTCTGTCAGACATTCCCACCCTTCGGCCATACGTTCATACGCCGCCCAGTACACTTCGCTCATGCGTGCGTCGAGCACCGTCAATACGCGCGCAGCGCGCGTCTGTTGCGCGATCGAAGCCAGCGTAGACACACCCAACACCGGCAAATCTGCACCCAGGGCCAGACCCTGCGTGACCGCACATGCGATGCGCAAGCCGGTAAACGACCCCGGACCTGCACCGAAAGCAATGCCATCGAGTTCACGTAAATGAATGCCCGCCTGGGCCAGCAAGGCATCGACCATTGGCAACAACAGCGCGCTATGGGCTTGTCCCGCCTGTACGCGCTCAGCCCGTACGTCTCCATTCAACCACAGGGCGGCGGAACAATATTCTGTGGACGTGTCGATCGCCAACAGTTTCATTCCGCCATTATAAAGGGATCGACCTAATGCTTGATCCTATTGAAGCCGCAATCGGGAGCGGATTATCGTGAACCGCGATATGCAATCCGATAAATCGCGCCCGCCAGATCGTCGGAAACCAGCAGACTGCCGTCGGGCATGACTTGCACATCGGCAGGGCGACCCCACGCCGTTTCGCCTTGCAGCCAGCCGCTGGCGAAAGTTTCATGCGAGGCCACGCGCTGGCCTTGCAAGTGCACGACGGTGATGCGGTAGCCAATTTTGCGCGAACGATTCCACGAACCATGCTCGGCGATAAATATCGCTTGTTGATAGCGTGCCGGAAACTGCTTGCCGCTGTAAAAGCGCATGCCCAGCGCAGCGACGTGCGCGCCGAGATTCAGTGCCGGCGGCGTGAATTCGGTACAGGCGCGCCCGTTGCCCAACTCCGGATCGACCAGATTGCCGCCGTGACAATATGGGTAGCCAAAATGCTGACCCACCTTCGTCACACGGTTCAATTCATCGGGTGGGAGATCGTCGCCGAGACCGTCACGGCCGTTATCGGTAAACCAAAACACGCCGGTGATCGGATGCCAATCGAACCCGACGCTATTGCGGACTCCGCGTGCAACCACGTCGATTTTGCCCGTGCTTACGTCAAGCCGCGTGATGTTGGCGTAGCGATCAGGGTCAGGCGCGCAAATATTGCACGGCGCGCCTACCGGTACGTAGAGCTTCCTGTCCGGTCCAAACGCGATAAATTTCCAGCCATGATGCGTGTCACTGGGATACTGCTTCGTAATGACCTCGGGGCGCGGTGGACGATCGAGTTTATTTTCGATATCGCGCAAGCGCAGGATGCGACTGACCGCGGAGACATACAAGTCGCCCGCCTGAAACGCGACGCCCACTGGCATCGTGAGACCTTCGGCTATCACTATCGGCGTGCCCGCACGGCCTTGTTGCAAAGGAATGGCGTAGACCTTGCCTTCAGTCATGCTGCCGACAAACAGCGTCCGTGTTCCAAGCGCCATTTGCCGTGCATTCGGCACCGTCGCAAATCGGGTAATTTCAAAGCCGGGCGGCAGTTTGATCTCTGCCAAACGATCCAGCTCTGTTGCAGCAACGGGTAGACCCAGGCTTAACAGCATCATGAGCCAAAAACAGCGTGCATTTCTCAGCTTCATCGGGGGGCCTCGCGTTGTGGCGCCAAAATTTCGAAACGTACCCGTGCCCAAGGATCGCGCGATTGTGCGAGACGCGAAATGCGGGCAACAAGCGGGACGCCATGATCCATCAAGCGGGCGATATCGGTATTTTCCCGCCGGGGGACATAGCCGATATGCTGGCCTTGCCATTCAACCCGAATCGCTCGGCTATCGTGCACATTGTCGGGTTCACGGATCAGGCTCAAGCTATCGCCTACGCGCATCTGTGGCCATAATTTTTTGCCCGCATGAAACTGGAACCCCGCCAGAGGCGAATCCTGCAACAATAGATTGGCGTGGATTTCGGCTGCCTGCACGGGCAAAATCACCAGCATCCCTGCGCATAGCGCGAGCAAAACGAAAGCCTTTGCGCCCGGCATGAAGCGCATCATTCCACCACCGCCACGACAGGTGGCGCAGGGACCGCATCGAAAAAGCGCTGAACCACTTCGATCTTACGCGTGCGCGTCATTGCCGGCAGCGCATTCAACAATAACTTGCCGTAGGGCTTATCGACGATACGGGTGTCGCACAATACCAGCACACCGCGATCCGTTTCATTGCGTATCAATCTGCCGGCGCCCTGCTTCAATGCAATCGCTGCGTGCGGCAGTTGCGCCTCCATGAAGGGCTTGCCGCCGTTGCGTTCGAGATGGGCGATGCGAGCGGCGACGACGGGATCATCGGGCGGCTGAAACGGCAGCTTGTCGATAATCACCACGGACAAGGCTTCGCCCGGCACATCGACGCCCTCCCAGAAACTCTGGCTGCCCAGTAAAACGGCATTACCCGCCTGCTGAAAACGCCTGAGCAATTCATTTTTCGGCGCGTCGCCCTGCACCAGCAAAGGATAATCCCAGCCGCGCTGTTTAAAGGCTTCGATCAACAAATCACGCGCTTTATCCAATGCGCGCAAACTGGTGAACAGCATAAAGGCACGACCGCGACTCGCCTCGATCACCGGTAGGGCTGCCGCGACAACGCCCGCGGTGAATTCCGGTGTATTAGGCGCGGGCAAGTCGCTCGGGACATATAGCACGGCCTGACGCGGATAATCGAATGGGCTATCCACGCACAGGGTTTCGGCCTCGCCGATGCCGAGGTTCGATTTGAGATGGCTGAAATCGCCGCCCATCGCGAGCGTTGCAGAAGTCATGATCCATGCCTGGGCGCGCTCGGTCAGTTTGGGGCCAAACATCGCGCCTATCGATAGCGGCGTCGCATGAAGCAGTAGCGAACTCATCGTCGTTTCAAGCCAGCGCACGCGAGGGTGATCGGAATCGTCCTCGTACTGCCAATCGCACAAGACCTGCTGCAACGCTTGTGCACGCGCAAAGCAATTGTTCAGCTCGGCATCGCGCTGGGTCTGTGTTTCCAATAGCTTCACCAGCTCATCGAGCTGTTCGGTAAGTGCTTTCAATGCGTCTGGCCATTGCCGATAGCGATCGAGATCCTTTTGTGTGGCTTTTAGTGGATTGACAGGAAAAACCAGACGCGCATCGCGCGTTAATTTGACCACGGCTTCGGCCGCGCGGCGCAGTACCGGAAAGTCGCCCGCTTTGACCGCGGCAATACGCTTCGTGTCCCCTGCCAATTCAAGTAGCTGCGCGGTAGAAACCGTCTCACCAAAAAATTGCGCAGCGGTTTCGGCAAGTTGATGCGCTTCGTCCAGAATGACCGTATTGCATGCGGGCAAGAGTTCGGCGACGCCTTCATCTTTCAACCATAAGTCGGCAAAGAAAAGATGGTGGTTCACTACGACGACTTCAGCGTCCAACGCAGCTTTACGGGCGGCCATTACGAAACAGTTTTTGTAATGATTGCATTCGCTGCCCAGACAATTATCGCGGCTCGATACAGCGTAATGCCAGGCGCTGGCATCTTCGGGAATACCCGCTGCCTCGGCGCGATCTCCACTGGTGCTCGTTTCGGCAAAGCGCGCAATCTGGGTGAGCCATGCCGCATCGTCGCGGTTGGCAAAGCGCCCGCCTGCCAGATTCTGTTCGAGATAATGTTGGCAAACATAATTGGCTCTACCCTTAAGCAAAGCGACGCTCACCGGTGACTTCAACGCACGCCGGGCCGCGGGCAGATCACGATGAAACAACTGGTCCTGCAAAGCTTTCGTGCCGGTGGAAATAATGATTTTGCCGCCAGATAACAGCGCGGGCATCAAGTAAGCCAGCGTTTTTCCAGTGCCCGTGCCCGCTTCCGCCAAGAGCACGCTGTTGGATTGGATCGCTTGAGTAACGGCATTCGCCATCGCTAGCTGTTGCGAACGGGCACGCCAATTCGGCAGCGTCTGAGCCAACGCGCCATGTGCGGAAAATACTGCGGTGAGCTCGACCATGTGGATTTTACGAAGAGAATTTATCGACTCATGCTATCAACGAAAGTCGAAGACTACATTTAAACGCCAGGCTGCCGTTATGTACATTTGGCCATTTCCTCGATTTTTCATAATGATGCACATGTAATAATTATAGGACCATGCGCAAAAAACCTCATTTTTCGATACGCCATCTCACCTGGATATTTACGCTAAGCCTATTCCTGTTTACCGCGTTGATCGGTGGATTTTTATATGCCTCGACACGGCAGGAACAAAACACCTTATTTTGGCCTGTTATGCAACAAAACCCGACGCTGACGCTGATCGGTTTGTTTGCACTGCAGATCGTCGCAGCCATCGCAGTGTTTTTTACCAATTATCATCTATTGATCAAGCCCCTGCGCAAGCTCTCGCTTCAAATAGACATGATGCAGCACGACAACCCTGTACTGGATGCGGAGCTTGCCAAACCGATGCAACTGGAAGAAATGGAAAATGTGCGGCGCTCACTGCATCTTTATCAGCAACAACTGCGCGAACTGCACGGCACGCTGGAAAACCAGAACAAGGAGTTTCATAGCCAGGCTCGCCACGATGTGCTGACGCGTTGCTACAATCGCCGCGCCTATGAAGAAGACTGGGCGCAATTGAAACAAAGCGTGGCCTCCACGCCGCGCAACATTGCCTATCTGATTTTTGATTGCGATCGTTTCAAGACCATCAACGATACCTACGGACACGCGACTGGCGACAGGGTATTGATCATGATCGCCGACGCGCTGGTGATGGCTTTGCGCGCGAATGACCGCTTGTATCGGCTGGGCGGCGACGAATTCGCGACCTTGCTGGCGCAAACCACGCCCGAGCAGGCCAAGCAAGTCGCACAGCGCTGTCAAATGCTGATCGAAGCTGCCAACTTTACCGATTTGGGCGTCGCGGAACCCGTCAGCGTCAGCATCGGCATTGCATATTGCGCGGCGGACAATAATGCACAGATTGCCGCATTGCCCAAGCAGGCCGATATAGCGATGTATACTGCCAAACAGCCCGGCCATAACAAAATCGCGTTTTACAACAAGGATACCGACGCGGCGATCGATACGATGTATGCGAGCCGTGAATCGAGCGCGCTGTATCAAGCGCTGGCGAATCCCGGCATGATCCAGATGCACTATCAACCCGTCACCTCGTTGGCCACCAATCAGATCGAATATTACGAAGCACTCGCACGGATCAAATGGCGCGACGAATTGATCATGCCGGGGGCATTTTTGCCAGTGGTGAGCGGCCGTCGGCTGGAAGCCGAATTCGATCTGGCGGTCCTGTTGCAGATAGACCAGGATTTGGCGTCTGGGCTATTGCCTGAGGGACATGGCGTATCGATCAATTTATCTGCACAAAGTCTGCCGCGTGCAGAAATCGTCTCGCAACTGATGGAATTGTCACGGTATGGCGAAGCGCATCCGCTGATTCTGGAGATTACCGAAACCTCATTGATCACACAAATGATCGAGGCGCACCACTATCTCGATTTGCTGCGTGCTGCACATTTCCGCATTGCGATGGACGATTTCGGTACGGGCTATTCACCGATGCGCTATCTGGTAGAACTTCCGGTAGATATCATCAAGTTCGATATATCGCTGATCCAAAAACTGGAAGAAGACGACAGGGCCGGTCGTGTCGTAGCCGATTTTGCACGGATGATGGCCGATGCAGGCTATGATCTTGTCGCCGAAGGCGTGGAAAATGAAATTGTGCTGGAACGTGTCCGCTCATTGGGTTTTGGGCATGTACAGGGTTATCTGCTCGGGCATCCCCAACCGCTTTCCGCAATGGCCCCGAATGAGCCGTTGCTCCAAGAAGTCTCCTGAATCCCTGGGCTCTCCAGGCTTAAAAACTCTCCACAACGCGGCGACGCGTACTTTTTTTGCAAGTTCGCCCGTTATTGTTTTCCTGATCTCCAAATGGAAAATATGATCCAGAGGCTGTTCACGAACGCTATCAGGAATCCTAGCAAGCCAAACAAAGGCAAACCAAACAATTTCGGGCCACCGCTGACCGTCATGATAATACTAGAACCGACCACCAGCGCCGCAGTCAGGATACCCATCGTAATACGATTGCTGGCCCGATCAAGTTGATGCCCAAAATGATCAAGTCGTTTCAGATCGAAATCGATTCGCAATCTACCGCGTCGTGCCTGACGCAGCAGCTTGGAAACATCATGCGGTAAGTCGCTTAACAGATGCAGCGCTTCCAAGACAGATTGACGGCCTCGGGTCCACATTGCTTGTGGCGTTAAACGGTCGAGAATAATCTGCTCTACAAAGGGTGCAACCCGATCGATCATCCGGAAATCAGGGTTCAACTGCCGACCTAAACCCTCCAGCGTGATCAACGTCTTGAAAAGTAGACTTAGATCAGCAGGTAAAACCAGGTTATTATCGCGCAACAGACGGGCAACGTCATTCAATAACGCTGCAAGATCGAGATCCTTCAATTGAAGATCATCGTAAATAAGCATCAACTCGGCCACTTCGTACGCAAGCTGCGATTCGTCAGCCTCATGATCGCCGGCCCAATCCTGCAACACCTGCAAAAAAGCCGTTTCGTCTTTGTCGATGAAGGCATGCAATAAATCGACAATCTGATTGCGGCGCGTTTTGGTCAGCACGCCAATCATGCCGAAATCAATCATGCCAATCACGTTATTCTGCATAAAAATCACATTGCCGGGATGCGGGTCAGCGTGAAAATGACCTTGCTCAAGAATCATATGCAGCACGGCATCAGCGCCACGTTCGGACAACACGACGGGATCAAGTCCGGCCTCGGCTAATTTGGCGGTGTCAACTCCTATCACGCCAATCAACTCTTCCTGGACATTTAACTGGGCGCTACAGTATTGCCAAAATATTTGCGGAATTTTGACGGTGGCGTCATCGGTAAATTGACGGGCAAACTGCGCCACGGTGCGCGCTTCTCTGGCCAGATCCAGTTCGCGTTGAAGCGAGCGACGAAATTGGGCAATGATATGGATGGGATCATAACGGCGGGTATCCGGTATTTCGCTTACTAACAATCGTGCGATGTGATCAAGTATCCGCAAATCAGCGTGGATAATGTCCTCAATGCCGGGTCGGCGAATTTTTACGACAACGGGCGCGCCATTATGTAAGCGAGCGCGATAAACCTGCGCAATCGAAGCAGCGGCGATTGGAACCGGATCGAATTGTGCAAAAATCTCGTTGGGATCGCCACCTAACGCTTCCACCAGATGCGGGTGTAGCACGTCATACGACACTGGCGGGACATGGTTGTGAAGTTTCTCGAACTCGGTAATCCATTGTGGCGGAAACATGTCAATCCGAGTCGAAAGCAATTGGCCCAGTTTGACAAAGGCAGGGCCCAGCTCTTCCATCGCCAGACGGATACGGACTGGCGTATCCATGTGATTGATATCGCTGCTGACCTTGTGATGTAACAACCGCCCCGCACGCTCCAGTATGTTGGCGATACCAAGCCGCCTTACCAGATCACCCCAGCCATATCGAATCATCACTGAAGCAATATGGTGCAAGCGCGGCAAATCTCGAACGACTGTAAGGGTTTCCCGAAGCATAGGTTGGATAAGTGATTACATGCCCGGTTTAAGCATAATCCATTCTTTGCAAGCGATTACCATTCGGCGGCCATGAAAACTTGCATTTACCGCAACGAGCTTTCCGGACCAAAACTCGAATGGATCTTTACGCCATGCATAATCTCAGCGCACTTTGCCAAGTTTGCAGCCGCAGCCCGAAAGTCTCTTGCAGTTTTGTATTGTCGAGACGCGAGTTGCGTGGTCGTTGCGCCGGCGTCGAATACTCTGTGCTGGGAATGGCAATCAGTTGCTTCAGTGTGCACATTTCGCTGGGAATCATGCCCTGAATCGCCTGCGCAAAGCCATGCCATGAAGTTTCACCTGCGTTACACATGTGATAAACCCCCCAAGGCACTTCATTTTTTTTGTCACGCAAGGGCCTGAGTTGACTGAGGATTTGCGCGGTCGCTTCGGCGAGATCGCGGCACCAGGTTGGTGCGCCGATCTGGTCATCGACGATTTTCAATTCTGACCGTTCGCCCATTAAGCGGCGCATGGTCAGAAAAAAATTACTGCCGCGCGCGCCATACACCCAAGACGTGCGAAAGATTAGGTGGCGACAACCGCTGCGCTGAATCAATGATTCGCCTTCCAGTTTGGTGCGGCCATATACGTTGAGCGGGTGACATGCATCTTCTTCTCGCCAAGGCACAGAGCCACTCCCATCGAAAACATAGTCGGTGGAATAATGCACCAGCAACGCGCCGGTATTGGCGGCCTCTTCCGCCATGACGCCTGGCGCAATCGCGTTGACCGCCTGGGCACGATCCGCTTCGCTCTCGGCTTTATCTACCGCGGTATAGGCAGCCGCATTCACGATCACATCCGGCATCAAAGTCTTGAGCTTGGCGCGCACATCCGCAGCATCCGCAAGATTCAATCCTTGCGCATCGAGCGCGACGACTTCGCCCAGACTGCTTAAGGTGCGTTGCAATTCCCAGCCTACCTGACCGTTGGCGCCCGCGAGCAGAATCTTCGGCCGGGTCATGCGTAAGTTTCCGCATCGCGAAATCGGGGTAAGACCTGATCCTTGGCCGATAATGTCGGCACGTCTTGCAAGGGCCAGTGCACACCGATATCCGGGTCATCCCAGCGAATGCCGCGATCCCATTGCGGCGCGTAATACGCAGTGGTTTTGTATAAAAAATCCGCGTTCTCGGAAAGTACCAGAAAACCGTGCGCAAAGCCGGGCGGTATCCATAGCATGTGCTGGTTATCGGCGCTCAGCTCATGGCCCGTCCATTGCCCATAGTGCGGCGAACTGCGCCGCACATCCACCGCAACGTCATAGACTGCGCCGTTTGTCACACGAACCAGCTTGCCTTGCGGCTGATTCAATTGGTAATGCAAGCCACGCAATACGCCACGCTCCGACCGGGAGTGATTGTCCTGCACAAAATCCAGATCCAGGCCCAGATCGGCAAAAGTCTGGCGGTTCCAGCTTTCCATGAAAAAACCACGCGCATCGCCAAAAACTTTTGGTTCAAGCAATAGCACATCAGGCAAACGCGTCGCGATCACCTGCATTTAAAAAACCCGTTCGTTAAGCATATTCAGCAGATACTGTCCGTAAGCGTTTTTCTTCAGCGGCTCGGCCAGTTTGGCAACTTGCTCTGCGGTGATATAACGCTGGCGATACGCAATTTCTTCGGGACAGGCAATTTTGAGTCCCTGACGTTTTTCGATGGTTTCGATGAACAATGACGCCTCAAGCAGGGATTCGTGCGTGCCGGTATCGAGCCACGCATGGCCGCGACCCATGATCGAGACATTCAACATGCCCGCTTCGAGATAATGCCTGTTGACGTCGGTAATTTCCAGTTCGCCGCGTGGCGAGGGTTTTAAACTCCGCGCAATATCGACGACCTGATGATCGTAAAAATACAGGCCGGTTACGGCATAGTGCGATTTGGGCTGGGGGGGTTTTTCCTCCAGGCTGATCGCTTTGCCGCTTGCATCGAACTCGACTACGCCGTAGCGTTCCGGATCCTGCACGCGATAGGCAAATACGGTCGCACCAGTTGGCTGTTGGCTGGCCGCGATCAAGTCCTCGGTCATTTCGTGGCCATAAAAAATATTGTCGCCCAGCACCAGCGCACTGGGATCGCGGCCGACAAAATCTGCGCCTATGATGAACGCCTGCGCAAGTCCATCGGGGCTGGGCTGTACTGCAAAGCGCAAATTCATCCCCCACTGACTGCCATCGCCGAGAAGTTGCTCGAAACGCGGTGTATCCTGCGGCGTGGAAATGATTAATACATCCTGTATGCCCGCCAGCATGAGCGTCGTAAGCGGATGATATATCATCGGCTTGTCATAAATCGGCAACAGCTGTTTCGAAACAGCCAGCGTCGCGGGGTAGAGTCGCGTGCCGGAGCCGCCCGCCAGGATAATGCCTTTACGCTTCACGACGCGCTCCGTTCCAGATAATTGATGTCGAGCCATTTGCGATACTCGCCACTCGCAACGTTGTCGACCCAATCCATGTTATCCAGATACCAGCGCACAGTTTTGCGGATGCCTGTTTCAAACGTCTCGGCAGGCTTCCAGCCCAATTCGTCATGAATTTTGCTGGCATCAATTGCGTAACGACGATCGTGTCCGGGGCGGTCTTTGACATAATTCAATAAGCGTACATAGGGCCCCGCTTTGTCGGGGCGCATTTCATCGAGCAATGCGCAGACGATTTTGACGATGTCGATGTTGGGCATCTCGTTCCAGCCACCGATGTTGTAGGTTTCGCCCAGGCGACCGCCTTGCAATACGGTTCGAATCGCCGAACAGTGATCCGTTACATAGAGCCAGTCGCGCACGTTCATGCCGTCGCCATAAATCGGCAAAGGTTTGCCCTGCGTGGCATTCAATATCATCAAGGGAATAAGCTTTTCCGGGAACTGATACGGACCGTAATTGTTCGAGCAATTGGTGGTCAATACGGGTAAGCCATATGTGTGGTGGTAGGCACGTACCAAATGATCGGACGCTGCCTTGCTAGCCGAATAGGGGCTATTAGGCGCATACGGTGTTGTCTCGACAAATGGCGCATCATTCACGCCCAGCGAGCCGTAGACCTCGTCGGTGGATACGTGCAGAAAACG
>OBEQ010640325.1_pt1 | contig 18780 bp, 19 predicted proteins | sample 1670901 | NCBI WGS metagenome assembly OBEQ01 (sample SAMEA104232315, study PRJEB22302) | groundwater metagenome | biome: forest; feature: aquifer; material: groundwater | place: USA | collected 2011-08-07 | depth 5.4 m
CTTGACAGAGAATATGACGACTGCGGGCAAACTGGACGATATCGTAGACCGTTAGAAAATAATATTCGTAGACCAACTCTTTGATGAGGTGTAATTCCTTCTCGATCTGTGCTTGTATGGGCGATGGCACACCGTCGGGCCAACGTATTTTTGCGCCATCCACCACGAGCGCCCTTAAATACGCTGGCGGCGATAAGTGACTGGGCACCAGTTCAGCGGGATATTCATAACGCAACTGATCGAGTGAAAAATTGCAGAGGTTGCTAATCTTCATGGTCTCTTGCAGAAGTGACGCCGGGTAAATTTTTACGAGCCGCTGGAGTGGTCGCAGATAGCGCTCACTGTTACATTGCAATTTGGTACCTAATTGCTGCACTGGTGTATTGTGTCGGATTGCGGTTAACGTATCTTGCAGCATTTTTCGCTCGTCAGTGTGCATATGCACGTCGTTGCAGGCCACCAATGCGATGTCGTAGGTTCTCGCTAACTCCAACCAATCAAAATACCGGCGCTTATCGTTGCCTTCATAAAAAAATTGCACACCCAGCCACAATCGCTGACCTACGTAGCGTTTTAATACCTTGCCATTGTGAAAGTTGTTGGCTTTATCTTTACTCGGCACCCAAATGACGAGGCAATTTTTTATGTTAAATTCCAGGTCTTTTAGCTCCAGGTGATATTCACCCTTGGGGCTACGGCGGCGAGCCAGGGTAATCAATGATGAAAGTTCGGCATAGGCTTGTCGATTGGGTGCAAGAAGGACTAACTTCAGTTGATCCGTTAAGTTGATTTCACTGCCTATTAGCAATTTTATATTATAATGTTTAGCGGCAACATGGGCTTTAACGATACCGGCCAATGAGCACTCGTCTGTGATCGCAATGGCATGATAACCAAGTTCTGCGGCCTGCTGGACAAGTTCTTCTGGATGAGACGCACCACGCAAAAAACTAAAGTTACTGATGCAGTGGAGTTCGGCAAAAGCGATGTTAGATTTAAATCGAGATTCCATTCTTGTTCCCTTTATCCGGTTATCCGAACACGCCCTGCAAATACCATTGACGGCTTTTCAAATCTCGATACACCCAGTAGAGTGAACCATTTTCATGGCGGGCAATAAAATAGTCCCGTCGTTGCCGTGGTTTCCACCACTGGCTATCGAAACGTTCTGGCCCATTTAACAAAGTTAATCTTCCCTTCCAATACAGAGAACGCTTGTCGTTTTTTAGCAGTGCGGGTTGTTTGAGTAACCACAACGGTCTAGTCGATTCCGGCTCACACTTTTTAGCGCTGATGTGTTCAAACCGAATAAGTTCTTGGTCGTTTACCGTTTGCCATGCGTATTCCGGCAAATGCTCGTCGCTGGTTTTGATGCCGTAAAAAATACTGCTCCCCAATCGAGCAGACAGTTTGTCGAGCAATTTGCTGGTATCAACTTGCTCTTGAAGGTCACTAAACAGGTCCTGCGTTTTTAATTCGGCAGTAGCAAAATTCTCGGTTTCCAGTATCAGGGTTTCAATGGGTTCTGTTACGGTGAGGCTTTCCAACTTCAAACGCGTCAACGCGAGAAAGTTTTTATATTCATTCTGTGGACACAGTAGTTCAATATCGATAATTTTTTCCTGTTTGTTAAAAGAATATAACAACCAGGACATTTTCCGGCAGTGTAATTGACGTACTGTTAAAAAATGGGAGAGTTCGATCAGCAATCTTTGCATAGGAAAGAGCAACATGTCGCTGTTGATGATGCCATCCATAAAATGCAGACTGCTGTGAAATACCTCTGTTACTGTGATAGCTCGTTGCGGGTCGGGACAATGCCCCACTAATTTCTGTAGGTAGAGTAAAAAAGATTTACCTATGCGTTTGCCCACGGCTGCCTGTGGCAAAGCAAGCATCTCACCCAGCGTACTGAGTCCCAGGTTAGCCATTTTTTCCTTTTCGTTGTCACTGATATCCAAGTTTTGTATGGCAACTCGATTAAGACGATGCAGAAGCTTTTCCTGAAACAGGACTTGATGTTGATGATCAAAAAAATCCATTTCATCTTTTTCACACGCCAGTACCCAGGCGGCTTTAGGCGTATGGGCAAGGCCAATCTGACAGTGGAACTGTTTGATCTGCGCATCTTGCTCAATACAACGCAACAAATTGCCCAAATCCCTGTAGAGTTTGAGTGAACCCTGAATCTCTAACAGCAAACTATCGGGCGGATACACTGTCACTTGTGGGGTAAATTGATAAGTGCACTGTGCAAGTTGCTGTAAGGTTTGTTCTTCTAGCCCAGGTGTTCTCTCAATGGCACGGACCTCTGTTGACAGCGCATAGACAGTTGATAATGCCATGCCAGGGATCATGCCCAATTGCTCTGCTACTGTGTTGCCCATTAGAACACGGTGCTTTTCGGTAATGACTATAGGTACCGTTTCAGGGATTGAGGATGCCGTTGCAGAAGGTTCTGTTACAGCATCGATACTCGAAAACATCCCCCGCAGATAGATATCAAGTGGCAGTTTAGGAAATCGCAGACAGAGCCACAACATAGTGTTACCTAGAAAATGCGGTTAATCCTTTACATTTCAACATTAAAACAATCGATTATTGCAATGGCGGTGCCGCATATTCGTTTGCAGCGATATCTGTCTGATGGTAATGCGTGGTAGCTTGCAATGGATTAACAACATTGTACGTCGGCAAATCGTTCACGGTTAAATGCGATTGTTGCAAATGATCTTCCAAATTGAGTTGCAATGTTTGCCCACTCTACCCACCCCGCTGCTTTAAAATCGTTAATCGGAGATGACTGTCGCTGAAAACGGGATGGCGTTCCTGTGATAATCGAATACGCAAGGCGGATGGCGAGGCGTGTTGCGCAACGCTGGTCGGTCGGTAGAGTACGCCCAAGCAATTGCCATGCTGTGCCGCCAATTGTAAACGTCGCAAATCTGTCGTGTTAATTTTTTCTTGTGGCAACCAGGTGAACACTGCGCAACAGGTGTTAGAACGCAACGCTTGCTCCGTTGCCCACAGTTGGTCTTTCTGATTTTTAGGGTGCACTAACAAAATATGCGAGACATTAACACCACGTTCAGCCAAGGCCGGTGCGTAAGGAATGTAAGGCGGTGCTATAAAAGCAACCCACTGTTGTCGTTGGCTGAGTTGGGTCAGTGCAGGTATCAGCAAACGCAATTCACCAATGCCCTGTTTATCGGTTAATAATTCCGTGATCGCTCCGGTTGGCCACCCCCCACTGTGAAGCTGACGATCTAATTGGGGATGGCCGGTTGGAATACCGGTGTTTTTTTTTATATTTGCGGACGCTTGCCAGAGATCGGCGCGTTGCAACAGTTTATCGATCGTGACCTTCTCTTTTAACGCCCCGTTCATGGTACTCATACGCCCCGCCTGTCGCACAGTGTTTATTGATATGATTATGCATACACACTATAAATATATACAGTATTTTTGAGCTTAGCAAAATATTTTATAGCTCAACACTAAGGAAATTAATTTTTCCTTTATTCACAGATAAATAGCGGAAAAGTAAATCCTAGGAGGAATGAGAAAAGAACGTCAGGCAATGGAATAGTCATTACGAAAGTTCTAACGATTAGTTAATCCACTAAAGTGTGTGGATAGGTTTGAAGCAGGTAAGATCAAAAATCTGAACATCGTGTAGACGTCAAAAACTGAGTCAGCACAGGTCATCAAAAAAGAAACGCAATATGCCTGAGAATATACCGGCACAGGTCGTTACATCCCCCAGAGAAATCCTGTAGTGCGTCACACCAAATTAAACCACAACGCCACTGCTGAGTAGTGTCATTTCACATTGAAAAGCCCACGTACAATAACGCAATTGCGCAGAAAAATTCCTACCACGTGAATTTGTGTAATTGCTCTTGCGCCACTCATCATCTGCTCCTTGAATTTTTTACGGGACATATATACAGTACTGTTCATAATATCAGTATTTTGAAATATTAACAATCTCAGAAATAGGTCAGTCATGAGCAATTATTGGTCACCCACAGCGGCTTCCCACCTTCAATCAGAATCTTCGTTCAGTACTCATGTTGTTCCCACAACCGAGTACGAATGGATTCGCAATTGGCATCACACCCGTGAACTCGTCATTCCTTCCTGTCAAAATGAAGAAGCGCTTGTCACCGTGATCGCAGACTATGTGAGCTTGTATGCGGATGATCATGGCAGAAAAGTTTCCGCTCTCGTGAGTGGACATAATTTTGCGGCATTTTTTTTGTATTTTTGCAATGATAACAATATAACGCCCTTTTCGCGGGACACGTTAATTATACCCAACAATGATCCATCTCAAGGATGGTGGTTGAAAAAAATAGATCCTCTGCATTTTAATCTGTAACACTTTACTAAATTTGTAATAGTGAGATTAAATTTTGAATCGGTTTTCTACTCAGAAAATATTTCCATGAAATGAAGAAGGGGTCAAAGGAGCCTGAACACGACTGGTGGCACTCATCCGTGAATTGGCGCTCTTTCGGCGAATTTGCGCATGGAATTACATGGCAGCAATATTTTGAAGTGATTTGTTCAATACACTGAGGACTACTAACAATATAGGAATTAGATGGGAACAGCACATATTGTTAGCGACCCAATTATCAAATAGCACCGAATCGGTGTTAGCGGATATCACTGAATTAATTTTATGCGTTTTAAATACGACGTGTAGTACTCTTTCGACAACTTTTCATCAAGCAAATTAGCAATTTCGATAAGACTATCCTTTGATTCAATGCTTGACCGTTCGGTAGTGACTACAAATGTATTCTTTATTACATTTGTTTTATATTCATCATCCTGATTAACAATTACATCTGCCCCAGAGCTTATCAGCTTACTGACAATCTTTGGGTTCTTTTTGCTAATTCCCAACGTTAACGCCGTGACTATACGCTTTCGATCATCTTTACCAAATGTATTAGGTGAAACGCCATGTTTAAGCATCATGTCCACAATAGGTTCATTCTCTAAATAGACTGCTAACATCAACGGCGTACCTTCAATTCCATAGGCATCAAATTTTCTCGTATACTCAAGATCGTATTGTTGGAACTCTGGTGGTGTTTGCATTCCTGAACCCATATAACGAGTAAAGAAGCGGAAAGCCGCATCAGGTATATTTCCTCGGATGTAAGGAAAAAAAGCAACTTTCTGATTAATATCTAAACCCGATTTTAAAAATAGATCTATCAATAATGAATCGTTAGCGGCAATTGCTTGCATTAACTGATCAATATTATATTCAACATTGAGAGCTGCAATATCTTTCCTCGCTTGTAACTGGGCGTTATCTGCTATGCTGATTTGGCTTATACAAACGAAGCTCAAAATAGTTATGGCGATACGTAATGATTTCACTTTGTCTCCTTATAATCGGCATTTTTTTGTATTTTTGCAATGATAACAATATAACGCCCTTTTCGCGAGACACGTTAATTATACCCAACAATGATCCGTCTCATGGATGGTGGTTGAAAAAATAGATCTTAGGATAGATGGGGCGATTTTTGAAAGTGCTGTAACACTGTTCTTGTGGGTAGTATTCAATCACTTTTTGTTTATCATTCGATAGATTTTTACGCCCCATTCTGAGGTATTGTCCGCCGTCAGCTTTTTTATTTCGTCCTGAATAATCTGCAAGAATTCTCTTAAAAAAAGTTTTCTGTCGGGCGTAATCGCATATTCGTCCACAACACCGTTAGACGTTTCCGTGACAACATCACAACACCAGCGTTGTTTTGCAAAAAAATATTGTTGTGGAAGATTCGAAATAGAATCCCGATTATCGCCCAACTCCAGAATCAATTTTTTATTCATACGATCATCTACAGGCAGGGTTTTAGAGGTTTGGCTCAGAGGGCAAAAATGTGGACAGAAGGCCTCGCAATAAACGTTCTTCTGGCGATGGGCCTGAATAGAGCGTGAGATGCGCCTGCACAAATAGCTTCAATTGACGTTTCGTTTTGATGTGGCTGGGATCAGAGCTTGATAACGCGGTGAGAAAACTGCGTTCATTCTCTGTAAGGCGTACACTCTCACCGGCAATGAGCATGATCTTGTCCTGCGATATCGGTAGCTTTGATGCTTAGGCGGGCCGCACATTCGCCGCCTGCGGTCCCTTCTGTCCTTGGGTGACTTCAAAGGTGACGCGCTGTCCTTCTTTTAGGGATTTAAAACCCTCGATCTGGATCGCGCTGTGATGAACAAATGCCTCTTGGCCGTTGTCTTGCGTAATAAAACCAAAGCCTTTGCTATCGTTAAACCATTTGACGGTGCCGCTGACTTGTTGTGACATAGAATCTCTTACCTGGTGTTGGTGGTGGTGGTAATCGTCTTAGGATAAAGTGCAGACGCTGCAAACACAACTCAAAAGCGGATTTCTTTTTTGGGCCTTGACAGCTTTGGCGTGATTATATAAAAAATAGGCGACGGGAAAAACGACGGTTTAGGCGCTTAGCACCCTATTATTGTAAACATTTTTTTAAAGGTGAAATAAGTTGATGTGGCCATTCTCTGTAATTAAAAAAAATAGAGCGAGAAAAAATTATGCAAAGAAGATATCACCCTCATTACATCGATTATATGGAAAACAAAAAACATACTCTCCGCAACAAATTAGAACTGCTGCACGACACGAAAAACTCGATTTAGATTATATCTGCATGGCATACAGCCTTCATTTGGACAGAATCTCTTTTGATAAACTGCACCGGGAAATGGGCGAGGTGTGTGATTATGTCGCCATGAAAGCAAGAATGATCCAAGAACTAACCAGACTGGAAACAAGGGGCTGGTTTGAATTTGATAGTGATTTTGACCTTGGTGATTTTGACTTTTGGGATTAGATCCATTGCCAAAATTTTTCAATTTCACTGTTAATTAAATTCGTTCGATTTATTTTGGATAACTCGCAGACGCAATAAAACACTCTTGCAAACTCACGCAATCGTGCAACGCATTTCTCACCGAAACGTTAGGCAGTCGAGCCTGATAACCGTGTTACACTTTGGCAATTTTTCGCATATATCAACAGGCCAAGAATGTGAACCGAAAAAATATCCACCAAGCATCGCCACCACTCATCGTGCTATTGCCAAGCAATGGCATCCAATAAAAAATGGCGATCTAACACCGAAAGATGTCACTTAATGTACAGCTGATTCAGATGCTTAAAAAAATTGAAACGCCGAGCGGAGTGGCTTTTTGAATTCCCCTGATTTCTTTTTAGGGCTAACTTATCCGCCCGACTTGCATTAAACCCTCAAAATGAATTTGATTCCAATGCCTATAACATCTTCAATCTCTTTTTAAACTCAGCGTCAAACTTCGCTGCACTGAAATTTTTCCGTTACAGTATTTTTTTTAGCTGCGATACTCCATATTTGCCTTTTGTATCCATTCATTGTGAAGCGCTCTGTAGTGAGCCGTTGAAACTTCAGCTCGATGGATAATATCTTTTAATAGCGCTTGCGATTTAGTTCTATTACCAATGTTCCTATTAAAAATGGCATACCGGTATGTAGCCTCCGGCCCCGGATAATAGCCATGCAATGCCTCATATTCGTGAACTGCAGCCTCACGATCTCCCAATGCTTCTAATGTGCGTGCATAAAGCAAATGAGCATCAGCACTTTTAAATTCAGGATTCTGCTCAATCAGATCATTCAGTATGCTTTTAGTTCTTTCATAATTTTTTAACTCAAATTGAGTCTTAGCTAAACCCTGCATGATATAGGGATCGTGGATATGAACTCCTGTTAAACATCTTTCAAACAACTTTGCAGCTTCTTCAAACCTATTCTCGCGATGAAATGCTTCTGCTAATTTCATTGAATTTTCGATGCTGTCTGACATCGAATAATTCAGCATCGCATTTTGTAAATCTTTGTGCGGATTTACTGCTTTTTGGAGTGTTTTGGCGGCCTTTCTGCCCGTCTTACTGCCTGTAATTTGTGGTAATACCACCAGAATTAAATAAGCAATTGAACCTGCAAGAGGTAGCATGATAACAATCCAAATCCACATTGTACTTTGACCTGTTTTGACAATGTGCACCACCAAGGCAACTTGTAATAATAGTGTTACTATAAATATCGGCATACTGGCTCAACCTCTTTTACCGGAATTGCTAACGATGGGCGTAACCTGTGGAGCAAGCCGCTAAACTTGCGGAGTAGAGTGGGCGTTGTCGTTATCATCATTGAGGTGTAAATAATTATTAGCCCAAGGTGATTTCTACAGCCGCACTGATCGTCAGTCCTCACGAGAACAAAACCACCATACAATCGGTGGGTCATCTCGTAGCTGCGGAAGAACATGTCTGTCGCACAGAACAAACTCCTATTCAGCTTCCCGTATAGACTAACATCTGGCAAAATCGGCCCACATGCCTAAACAAATTGTAACAATATATCGCTATAGGCCCAATGTTTTTTTGTTCCGGTTAATAGCCTTGAAACGTGTAAATGAATTTCACCCAGGCATACCACTTTGGTAATACGTATGAGATTCGTCAAAGCAAAATGAGAACATTTTTTACACTGACTTGGGCAAATGCACCTACGATTTTATAGGCTGGCTACCTCTCCAAAATTTGTCAACACGATCTCAATATCGATTTATACGCCAACCAGTGATTTATCAGCAGCAGGTTTTTGAAACTGACAATTTATAAATTTAACCCAAGATATTCTTCTATCGATAGGTATCATATGACACAAATCGAGACAGGAAACGATGAACAGGCGTTACGTTATTGAAGTGTGATGAGTATTTTAATCAGCATTCAACGCAATACGCAACCATGACTAGACCGTAATACAATTGACGAGACAGCGCTATGAAACCGGCATATTTTGAGAGGTTGATAGCATCCCATGGCTCTATTACCTGACTCGGTATTTACTTCCTCGCGTAATAAAGTAAATGAAATCTACACTCCAAGCACAAGCATAAATAAAATAAGCTAAGATACCAACATAGCCACCTAGCAATGGAGTCGAATCGAAAAGATATAATTGTGCTATAAACGCATAACCAAGAAAACCACCTATAATTGGTTCGGCGACTAACAATATGCGTCGTCGTATAATAGTTGCATTTTTGTAAGCTATTAGTATCGGAAACGGCCATAGCAACAAAATAAAAATAGACCAACTACCCATACTTAATGGATTGAAATTGGAAAAAGCATATCGCTCCTCTGAGGAGTATCCTACTTTTTCTGTTCCAACTGTATTTGCCGTGTTTGAAACATTTGCTGTTACGCCAGAAGAGTCGTCGATCCTGGTATCAGTACCGCTGCAATGAGACAATGGCAAAAAGAAGCACAATAGCAAAAGCGCTGCGGCCATTTTTCTTGAGATATTTGATATTTCCTCAGACGATTTCATCGGTCATTACCTTGAGTTCGACATATGCTAAAAGCTCCGACTTTATTATTTATTAATTGCCGCATGCCTGCATCAATCAGTCCAAACGCTCGGGCCTTTACTAACACCGAATTTGGGTATCGCTCGAAAGCTTATTGAATCTACTTGATTGCTTTATTAAAGGCTTCCCACGCACCAATTACCTGTTGGTTTTGATATACCGATACGCCAGCGTCAACAACATTAAAATCTACAGTGATCCCCATTTTGTGAAACTCATTTTGCCAAGCCTCTACTTTAAATAAATACTCCCTATTCGGATAATATTTATTCTTGAACATCTTTTCCTGAGTCTCCCCCAGTGAGAGCGTGAAATTTTCTATTGCTCGGTCGTTTTCATCATTGCCAGATATCGGGGAAAGTACCGCAAGTACAAATAGTTTTCCTGCTTCTGTTGACGAATTTATTTGCACGTATGATTTGTAATACTCAGCACCGAAAACGTAATTTGGTCCACAGAGCACTAACAATAATAGTATGTTTTTCATTTTAACCTTTAATGCTTGGTTCAGCTGCCGTTGGTTGACACAACACGAAGTGGCACGATGACCATCATGTCAATTAGACTTGTTCTTAGCCCAGACTAGCGCATCCAATAACGCAAGCCCTAAAAGATGTTTAAGATCATTCGATGAAAAAGCTCCCTTAAAATTCAACAGGACTCTTAACGAAAAAAATCGATTAAAATACTCAGACCATGTAATGATCTTTTTTGTCGCGTATTCTCCTAATACCCTATCTCTATTATGCTCTCTTAGTCTTACTTTAAGTTTTACACTAGGCCGCCAAAAAAGCGGTATAAATGGATCAGCATATAACCCAATGTCCGTTCCAGCCTGATATTTCAATACTGCCACGTCGAGTATCAATGCATCCGTTGGAATTTCACCTTGCAACTTTGCCAATGGCAATTCCATTAATTCCGAAATCCATAGGCGTAGCTCTTCGGGAGAATTCTCGCCGTGAATGTCATATTCCATAAATGCTTTTGCACTACTTCTCGGGTTTATAAAAATCTCACCAAGATAGAGTGATCTAGAGCCTCTTTTACGTGTAATTTTATCAATTAAGTTTGAAAGCATATTTTATCTGATTTTTATACCTTCTTACTAATTTCAGAAATACTCTTCTCTGAGATTTTATTAAAATCATTTAGGGAATACTTTTTTAGTAAAACTTCACTGCCGACCTGAACCAATATCAGTAGCTCTCCCTCAGCATTGATGCTTTGATCAATAACAGACTTAATATTAGTTTCAATTTCTTTATACCGTGTCCCATCAGGCTTTGCCAGACCAATGATGCTTAGGTCATCTTCAGAAAGTTTTCCATCTCCATTCGAGTCTTGCTTAATGACTTCAACGAACAAAACTTTGGTTGGACCGTTTGAAGAATAGTCGTTGTGAGCTTTTAGTTGTGAAAAATCATTAATGAGAAAAGAATGTGTTTCGAACAACCAATTCGTTTCTAATTGAGGACCTCTAAAGAAGAGAACATTGCGTAGTTCCCTCCCAGAATAACCACCCGATGAAAATTTACCGCCGCTGGATTTTGAATTCAACTGAACATATTGTGCATCTTGACCATCAATGGACTCAATGCCATTCAAGATCAATTCTACGCGGTTCACTTCTTCGGCATCCGAATTCTCAGTGACCTCAACCGAACCTCGTTTCTCCCAAGGACTTACCTGAAACATTACAGTCAATATCAAAACAACACCGCCCAGTAACACCACCAAAAAGAGTACTGAATTGACTCGATTTACATAGGTAAATATTTTCGATTCTTCCATATTTTTCTCTCAGTTATATACGCCGCAAGGGATCGAAAGTGAAAGGTGACATGACGGACCTGCCAACTCTATTCGATGAGTTTCTAACAGAAGGAAAACAAATGACAAAACTGCTGACAACCACTCTAAATAATGCAAATTTTGATTCTCGTAAATTTGCCAAAATGTGCCATCTATCGATAAAAAAAGAATTCGGAATAGCCGCGAGATTTACGCCCATGAGAGTCCCTCGGGCAAGACAAAATTGCTATACTCCACATGAACCACACGTCTGTGCCCTGGATGAATGGATTTGCTTGAACAGTGTAAAATAAGTGGTTTCATGATAACTAAATCACCGGCCTTCACTTCGCAGGTATAGGGGCATTTTTCACGGCAGATCTGCTGAATCTGCTCCTGCGACAATACACCCAGCTGATGGCTTTGAGGTATGACTTGCAAGCACCCGTTCTCTACTCCCGCATCGTCGAGGTGTAACCGCAAGGTGATCATGTTACTCAGTACACTCAGATCGGGCTGAACATGATGATCGCCATCCTTGATGCTCCAGGGTCCCCAACCTGCTATGTCTGCTTTGGCATTGACTGCTATTGTTTTATCCTGATGCCAGGTGACTAACCAATTTTTATCCGCAGTTTTATCAAAAAAAATAACCCGCACAACGTCGGGCACTCCACCCAGAATCGACTTTGCTTTATTGATAAAGCGTTCAGATCTCACCAAGGCATTGATGGACGCAAATTTTTTCTCAGCGTTACGGATACCATACCGATTGTATTCAGTGCCACAAGATGAGACTTCGTTATGAATGGCTTCTAATACAGCGCTTGAAACGAAATTCCTCTCAATTCGTATCCCATGAGAATGAATGCTCAATGCGTCGTCGCCATTCATCCTGTTGACTCCTCATTCGGTGTTTCATTTTCTGGCATCCTATGAGTTAAATAAGAACCACAATTGAAACAGGTTTCTCGCAGAGTTTTTGCTTGGTGCCCACAGTCGATACACTTGGGCAAATCGGGCAGCGGCTCAGAGATGCTTGGCGTGTCAACGTCACTGCTTTTTTCTCGATTAACCGTGAAGTTCCGTCGGCGAATAAAAATGAACACGCCCATGATCGGAATTAGAAGCCAGATCGTCTTTAAAAAGCCACCCCGTTCGATTCTCGAAGCAACTGCGGAGATGCGCTGCTTTACCGTTTTTATGTCTGGATTGGCCTGGAAGTTCTCGTCATCATAGTCCGGCGTTTCAGCCGCTAATGAAAAAAAATCATCCGTCCACATTGAATTCCCACTTTGAGGAATCTTATCCGGTCCTGTATCTCGTCGTTCCGCCAAATCGGACGGTTCAACGATATGCTCTCGAATGCCTTCAATTCCTGTCGGCATTTTAAAGTTAACATCTGCTTGAACAGGTTGAAGGTTTGACGAAGACTGTCCTAGTTCATCATTCCAGTGCCGTCCGTGGCGAATGTTACCCGGTGTAAAAAACTCATAAGGTAACGGTTTCATTTTTCGAAGAGCCGGGTACTGAGACGAATTGAGTTTATCGACAACATAGACGCCCTGCTTCAAATCAAAATTGACCTCTGATTGCGTGATGATACCTGGCAAGTCATACGCATAAAGGCTCAAGAGTTGTTGTGTTCTTTGCAGAGAATCGTCGGCGGCAAAACTATCCGCATAAACGATATTCCAACTATCTTCATCCAGATAAAAAACACGACGCTGATAGACGTGCCGATTCGTTTCCTTCAACCGTCCTTCCACTATCCAGGTGCGGTGCAATTCATAACGCATGACATTCGGATTCGGATGGTAGCGACTGAACCGCACGTTGTTATTCGTTTCCAGGTGAAAATCGTAGTTATGATAGGGTATGTAGAGTGCCTTCTTACCGACGATAGACCAGTTGTAGCGTTCCATCGACCCATTGAAGCCGCCGATTTCGTCAATGGTTCTGGTATCTCCATTAGACAGTGAATCATAGCCATAGCTCGGTGCCCGTCTCACTCTGCGTGTACCAGGGTTGTAAAACCAGGCCGCCCGTGGGTACATTAAGGGATCAGCGTAATCATGCAGCAGAGTAATTTCGCCACGCCGCCTCGGCGGAAAAAGCATTTTTTGGGACAGCAGCAAATACGGTTTTACCTCCTGTTGATTGGTCCCCGCCTCCATATACGGAAGCCGTTTAACCAGTTGGTAATCCCTCTGGGCGATGTCGCCACTTGGCGAGAATACCAGTGCGTTATAGTCGGCTGACGATCCGGGGTAATCCACGCGGTTTAAATGATTCCAAAGAATTTCCATTCCTACGGTTGGAACAGGAAACGGTGGTCCACCACTCGCCCCTTTCACACCGGTATCGTTGATGCGCTCCGCATGCTGGGCATTGTTGAGCACTGACTGGTGGACTGCTTGGCTGTAACTCCCATCACGATGACTAGGGTAAATTGGCAGAGAAAATGAAGCCGGGTATTTCTCAAAAAGTGCAACTGTACCCGGTGTAAGATAGGCTTGATGGTTCTTATAATTCTCGGAAGTAATAATGATCAATGGCTTTTCGCCTGGATACAGATGAGGATAGATTGCACCTGTCTCTTTATACTCAACCCAGGACGGCACGCCGTGAACACGGCCAGAGTACTCAGGCAAGGTCTGATAGACAGGCAAACCCTCATCATTTAAGCCACTGCGTTCTGCACCCATCGGTGTAAGATCACGCCCAAAGCGTTCCATCTGCGCTTGAGTGACTTTAGAGAGGGCATGGGATGAAAATAACAGCCCGATCAAAAGGAACAGCGATCTATTCGTCATTTGCTTATTACACTCGCCACGCCATGAAAGGACAATTCTCTGCCACTGGTTTATCTTTTTTATTGCCGTACCCTATCGCACACATTGACTAACAAATCCCATACACTCGCCTGACTATGGCTTTAGAGGATTTAAAATGAATCCTCTTTTTTGACCGTCCGCAGTGAAGCCATTCCCCACGATCTGGCCTTTTTCATTGAGACCGTTAATATCTTGAATTGACGACCATGCCGATAAATCAACGATGTCTTCGAGCTTCTTGAGTCCGCTTTGTGGATGGTAAATCGAATTATCTTTTTCGCCGGTAATGATGACGACTCCTTGATTATTAATGTCCATCATGACATATCCACCAAACGCACCCAGATCCTTGAACTCTTCGTTTTGTAAGTTAAACGTAAAGCCGTGCACTTCATTGTCACTTGTCGTGTACGAGCCAACCATCACATCGTGATCATTGATATCCATCCCCACCACATTATTAAGCCCTTCAAACGCTAATACCCTGGTCTCACCTTGATAGCGGACAAAGGTAAAATCCTGTTGAAAATTGTTGCTAATGCAGAAACCGACAATCGAGCCGTTGTCATTGATTTCTAGTGCTACTCCACTGGTCATCTCACTTGAACACACGTCAATTGTCGACACCGACTGATTTTCGAAAACAAATGGCACTGCAGTGGATGGGGAGGTGGAGGTGTACAACCCGCCAACGAATTCATTGTGATTATTGATACCCCATGCCACCGAAGAGGAAAATTGTGAGGTATCCACAAAATCATTGATATTGATAATGCCTTCGTCCGAATGCAGAAACGCATGGCCCGTTGCCCAGGTATTACCGACAAATGCGCCTGTATTATTGATATCGTATGCTAAGACAACGTCATTAGACATTCCTGTCATTTCAACCATGGCGTTTTGTCGATAAATCAACGGGAAGCCAAGCTGCGCATGATAGCCAATACCCACAATGGTTTCTTCGTCATTGATAGCCCTCGGATAAAAGACGATGTTTTCCGGCTCATCCCCATAGTTAAGTTCACTAATGGCATAGTCATAGGGTGAGAGGGACGGTACTTTTTGACAGCCACTCAGTATTAACGTGAAAGCGATTAAGTGAAGAATTTTTGGGTTTATTTTCATAGTCGATCCCTAAGCGGTGGTACGTCTGCACTAAAATGAACTCGGTAAATACGCGCCCAATTTAATCATTCGTGCGATTAAAGTTGTCCTGCGCTATTGTCTCCCCAGCAAATAACGCGATCACCATTGATCGCACAAGTATGCCGCCAACCTGCGTCAACATAGGTTGGATTGGTTAAAATTGTATTGGCGGGAGCATTCGACTGACCATAATCATTCAATCCCCAGCAATATAACCCTAAGCTATCCAACGCACATGCGCGTAGTACACCTAATGAAACGTGAAGCGGACTGCTTTCTCGTAACGGCGGTTGCAACAGCCCATACTCCTGATGCCCCCAACAAACGAGTTCGCCATCGTCAATCACACACGCATTTATTCCGTCCGATGAAGAGAGACCCCTTGGATCAACTGTGTTGTCAGGGGCTAGTATCGCAGTTTCAAGATCGTAATAGGGAATATAATGCTCAGAACAAACAATGTGTCTCTGATCGAGTGCACACAGACGATCTCCACCACTAATCTCCGTAGGCGCTATTAACGGCTCATCAGGGAGTAACTGCCCTCCAAGTAATGGCCCGCCAGACCCTGCAAAATTACCCCAGCAGTGGATGCCAACATCATCCAGTGCACAAACCCCTAAATAGCTGACTATGGCTACATCGTAAGGATGAGACAACGTATTGGGCACATCATTCAAGCCCAAAGCACTCTGACCCCAACAGACAACACCATTGTCATCAATAGCACAGGTGTTATAGCGCCCTGTTTCGACGAAGACGGGGTTCACCAAACCCTCTGGCACATTGGACTGTCCGTAGTCGTTTGCTCCCCAACAATGCACCCCGTTGTCGTCAATCACACAGGTGTTGTCCCAACCAGCTGATACCATACGCGGATTCACGAACTTTCTACCGATCTCGGGCTGATCTTTACAAGCCAAAACGGACGTGAGTAACAACATCATGCATAAAAATCGTGGCAGCTGTAACATGGTATTTACCTTCTTATTATTTTGATCATGATCCTTTGTATTCGAACACTTTATAGCATGACAGGTATAACGAGTATCAAATCCCCTGCACATCAATCACAATAATTTTCTGAGATTGCCTGTGTCCAGTAAGGTAGACCTTTCCGTCGGAGTAAGCACACAAGTCGATGGGATACAGTGAGATATCTGCACTCGCAATCTTTTTAATGTTGCCTGGTTGGGAAATGTCGTACACGTAGAATTTTCTTTCGTCTAGATTTACTTGATAGGCTCTCTCGGTTCCGACAAATACCGGTACCTGATCGCCCCAGGTGTTAGGTAAAAATGTGTCGAGCGGCAAAGCGCTTACGAATTCCGGCGACTTTGGATCTTCAATGTTGTAAAACTCTACGCGGTTCGGCAAATAGACTTCAAGAAAATTTCCAGCGATTCGGATATGGTCAATTCTAACTCCTTGCTTGGTGATAGGAGTAGAAACCACCAGCGGTTCATCTGATGTGGTCAGGTCAAAAATCTGTATGCTGTCTTTATTGGCTTGCTGAATATAACTGTCGGCTAAGGCAAAGTGAGCGGATGCATGAGGATCGAGGGATAGCGCACCTGCCATCATAATATCGCTTTTGGTCCACTCTTTGGTTTGAATATCGCTACCAAACTTTTCAAAAGGTGACTTCTCACTTAACGTCAAGATTTGATCTTCCGGCAGTGCCATAATGGGATCAAATTCAGCATGATAGTAGTTAGTCCATGTAGAAAGCGCTGTATTTCTGGAGATTCTAAAAGTAGGTTCATGATTGGGCGCTAGTTCGCGGCGATGAACATAAGCGTAGCCATCCTTTGCTTCCACCTCTTGGATTTCCCCTAAAGCTAAGTCATTTATTTGATAGCGGTGTTCGATGATAAGAGACTTGTCCTCGCTGGATGTAGCAAAGGCGTATAGGTAATGTCGATTAAATGCATAAGGCTGATTTTCAGCACCAATAAAGATGCCCGTGGGGACATAAAGAGTGTCTTCTTGATCCAAATAATCTGGATTAAAAGACATCCAGTCAGGGTAGACTGCTTCTTTCAAACCCTGAGAAGTGTAGTCATTGATATCAAATTTCTCTACGCCCAAGGGTGCGGTATAACCACCAACTACATCATCAGCATCGTCTCCTAAAATGTAGAAGGCATCACCTCCAATGGCGCTATCTTTAATATGATGTCTATTTTTGCTGAATTCGTATTGACTCGTATGCTTATCTGTTTTATCGATCACCGCTAACGACTTCATGGTTGCCACATCGATAACTTGTATCCCACCGTGGTAATCAAATAACGTATCACCAGAAGCCGTTGAGGATACAATCTTCCCATAGATTTTCCCGTCTACGATGGTGAGTTCGCTGATCTGATTTTTAAATGCATAGTCTGTGGTCACAAGCTTTTTTAGCTCTTCCGCTACAGGCTCTGGTTCAAAGGGGCTCTCAGGGACCGGCTCAACAACGCTTTCAGGCACTGGCTGATCAACCTCATCCGTTTCGGGTTCAGGGATTGAGACTACATCAATAACGGGTTCTTCCACTTCAGTGATCTGGGTTGAATCAATAATTGTAGTTGGTTGAGCGGGAGGTGAATGGGAGCTACTCGAATTACCAATGCAGCCTGGTAACAAGGCCGCCAATAAAAGTATGTTAATCGCATGATATCGGTACATTTGATTCCTCATAAAGAATAGAAGCTATTTTAGCGAATAGGTATGAATTAAACTATTATCTGCTTTTTAAAATATGGTATCTCTATGTCGTTGGTTATAGGTTTAACTTAATCTCCCTAACTTTTTAGATGCCGTAAGTAGAGACCTTCTTCGTACTTTTTTACTCTACAAGTAAATTTTAGATCGCTAGGTTTCCCTCAGAATTTTTCGCCAAATAATTGAGCAACTGTCCGCGATTTGAAATGTTAGGAGTTTTAAAAATTTTCGTTAGATGGGCTTTCACCGTTAGCTACTAATCTCGTTGAATCAATTCATACGTCGCTTACGAAAGAAACCGAGCGCAATCATCATCCCTAAGCTTAACTGAGTTAGACTTCCGCCGAGAGTTTTTGAAACGGTGTTATCCGCTTGCTTGTGATCGCTCGGGTTCTCTACTGTGACTCGATAATGATGTTTAATAAAGGTGAATGCCCCCGTACTAACGACCACAGTGCCAACAAGCGATGCGCCGGGAATAATGTCCGGCAATTGACAACTTAATACGTTCTCATTCTCTTCGCATTCTGCTCCAGCCATTTCAATGGAAGAAAAGTGAGTTTCCGCTGGCATCAGTAAGGTAAGCAAGCTTCCTGACGCTGTGGTGGAACCATTGTTGGTGACGTTGACTTCAAAAGTTACAAGGCCGTTGTGATTCTTGCCATCTTTACCTGTCATAGCAACAGCGAGGTCCACACTATTCTCAACGGTTATCTCCACTGTGTCTTCTGCCATAAAACCTAGATCGTCAGTCACTCGCAATAGAAACGTCAGGGTGTAACTGTTGGCGTCGCTCACTGGTGCCTGCACGTAAAGC
>OBEQ011926480.1_pt1 | contig 18779 bp, 16 predicted proteins | sample 1670901 | NCBI WGS metagenome assembly OBEQ01 (sample SAMEA104232315, study PRJEB22302) | groundwater metagenome | biome: forest; feature: aquifer; material: groundwater | place: USA | collected 2011-08-07 | depth 5.4 m
GGCCTTTTTGAAGTCCTGGTTTCGAAAATAGATCTGTCCCATTCGGAAAGAAAGCTCGGCAAAAGTGTTATCAATGTCGTATGCCTGCGGATAAAAACTCATGGCCTGTATTAAATCATTTCCTTCCTGAGCCTTTTTCCCGTCTTCGTAAAAAGTTTCCCACCGCATTAAATCATTCGCAGCTAATTTTTTGATATGAACAGAATAATAGGGCGAGAAATCTTTTAAATTAGAGACAGGTTTAAGAAAAAGAGCGGGTACGTGGTTTTGCTCGGCAAGATTTAGTATTTTCAGGGTGTTAGTCTTGAAGAATTGCAAATTTTCCCAATAAAAGGGCTCATTTTTCGGAGTAACATATTTTTGGTCGATTCCGATAGGAAATACTTCGATAATTGAAGGCTTAGTCCTATTTTTTACTTTTTCCGTCTTCAACATCACTTGTATTTTCAGGACTGAGCGGTAGGCTGCTGAAATGAAACGGCTTCTTTCCAAATATTGATGAACAATATAAGAAAAACTTTTTTGTTTAGCTTCTACTTTGTCCTTACGGCCGCTTGCAAGGAAACTGTTGTGTCCGATGTAAAAAATAACGAGATCAGGTTTGTAAGGGAGTGAATCCTTAAATGTCTCATAACAATCTGCACTTCCTTGCCCTTGTCTTCCAAAATTAACAATCCGAATATTTTTTTCTGGCAGAAAATCTTTGAGGTAGACGTCAAGCCACCGCGCCGGGCTAGAAACGGATCCGTAGTGAGCCCCGTACATTGTAGATTCTCCATAAGTGAAAATTCGATATTCACCTTTTGGCTTTTTAGGGCTCAGGTTTTCTTTTAAAATAATTTTTTCCGTAAAGCTGTTTCCGCCGACAGGCATTCCCACGAAATAACAGATTGCTTCTAAAATAAGGAACAGCAGGGTTGTTGCGAAGAGGACTTGCAGCGTACTTTTTAGCAAATTTTTCATTGTATTTTACTTAACTCCGCTATAATACATTTCAACCAAGGTTTATATTTTAAGCCTAATTTCTTGTAAAAACAACAGAAAAGAGGTGGTTATGGGACAGGAACATGGACTCCATTTTTTATTTCATCCGATTCTCATTCACTTTCCGATTGCCTTTTATTTTCTTGAATTTATCCTTCTTTTGTTTTGGGTAAAAAGGCAAGATCCGGCCTATTTACGTTTCGCCTTGTTTTCCTTTAGATTAGGTTATTTTTTTATGATTTTGGCAATGATTGCGGGCGTTGTAGATGCAGGGGGTCCCGATGACATTCAAGGGCGTGTGCGTACTCATTTTTTCGGAGCGGCCAGCGTATTTACACTTTACACAGTGCGTGCTTTTTTTTGGCGTTTTGCGAAACCAGAGGATAAACATTACAAAACAGCGCATATTTTGTTTGTATTAGCCGGAAATATTCTTGTGGCGTTAACGGGTTATCTCGGAGGTATTCTGGTTTATGGAACATAATCATACCTGTTGCCATCCACAGAAAAAAGAGCATGGATTATGATATCGAAATCTTCTCCTCCTAATTCTTTTAATCACAGGTTCTCTTCTGAGCTTCTTTTTCGTCCCTAGCTTGGATTTATCAATAATCCATCACAACCTTATTTCTCGTATACATTTAGCATTTTATCTTGATATCAGTCAAAGGTTGCGTTATATTAGGAGCTAGACATACCAGTTTTTATATAAGTTGCTTTAAAATATAGGCTTAGGCAATTTTATGAATGAAAATGAGGTTAAAGTATTTACACTGGTGGAGGCAAACGAGCTTCTCCCTATTTTAACCGAACTTATTCATAATCTTAGGAAAAGGCGGGATCAAGCGGCAGAAGTTGAAATTCAAATCGATGCTCTTGAATTGATTAGCGGCAGCACAGAAGGCGCTTCAGCTCGAGAACTTGAAAAGTTAACAGAGAAGCATCGGCAAGCAGTGGTTGAATTTTATAAAATTGTGGATGAAATTCAATCGCATGGCTGTCTTCTCAAAGATGTAGATTTAGGTTTAATTGATTTTTATGGTGTTGTTGAAGGACGCATCGTGTGTTTGTGTTGGCAGCTCGGAGAACAGCAAATCAGTTTTTGGCATGATGTCAAAGAAGGTTATGCTAGCCGCCAATCTTTTGATGAGAATTAAAACATAAATTTTGCACTCATCATTTTTAGATCATTGTCCAAGTTTTCCCATCAGCCCATTCCGCTTCATTAACAATTAATTTTTATTTTGGTGTTTTTATGAAAACTCGTACAGAGCATGATTCACTCGGGGTTAAGCAAGTTCCTCAAAACGCTTATTACGGAACCGAAACCGTCCGAGCCATTGAAAACTATCCGATTAGCGGACTTAGATTTCACCCCACCTTTATTTGGGCAACGGCTGTAATTAAAAAAGCAGCAGCTCAGGCCAATGTAACACTCAAGCGGCTCAATCCTAAAATCGGCAAAGCCATTATTAAAGCTTCCGAAGATGTAATGTCTGGGAAACTGAACGATCAATTTATAGTTGATGCGTTTCAATCAGGCGCAGGAGTTTCCCAACATATGAATACCAATGAAGTGATTACAAATCGCGCCCTTGAAATTTTAAAATACCGAAAAGGTGATTATTCAAAAATTCATTCTCACGACCACGTCAATATGGGGCAATCTACAAATGACGTCATGCCTGCCGCCTTGCGTGTTGCAACGATTAAATTGCTTAAAGAATTTTATCCAATTGCAGATCGATTGGAACAAGCGCTTGCTTCCAAAGCGCGAGAATTCCGCCGTATTGTGAAAGCAGGAAGAACTCACATGCAGGATGCCGCACCGGTTACTTTGGGCCAAGAATTTTCTGGTTATGCCACCGTAATTCGCAAACGAGTGAATCGAATTCGAGAAGCCGAACAAAATCTTCATGAGCTTGGAATCGGCGGGTCTGCGGTTGGAACAGGATTGAATACAACAGTTGCTTGCCGGCGAAAATTGGTACAAAACTTAAACCAGATCACACGGTTTAATCTTAAGAGCGGCGCCAATTTATTTGAACTGATGGAAAGCACGGCTGATTTTAGTTCTGTCTCTGGAGAGTTAAAAGCTTTTGCGTTAGCGCTGATTCAAATCGCAAATGATTTTCGTCTATTAAGTTCCGGTCCCAAAACAGGATTTAATGAAATTGAGCTTCCGGCAAGGCAGCCCGGCTCGTCCATCATGCCCGGCAAGATTAATCCCGTCATGCCCGAGATGCTCACGATGATTTGTTTTCAAGTCGTCGGTAATGACCTTGCCATTTCAATGGCAACTCAGGCGGGCCAGTTGGAACTCAATGTAATGATTCCGACCGTTATTCACAATTTGCTTAGCTCTATTGAAATTTTGAAAAATGGAATTGATGTGTTAACGCGTTTTTGCGTTACCGGAATCAAAGCGAATAAAAACAGATGTCTGGAATATGCCGAAACCAGTTATGGAATTGCAGCAGTGCTGAATCCCTATATTGGTTATAGCAAGGCGGCTGAAATTGTAAAAGAGTCGGTAAAAACCGGGAAGACTTTACGGGAAATTGTTCGAAAGCGCAATTTAATTCCTGAGAAAAAACTTCGTGAGATTCTTTCGCCTGAGAAACTGACGAAGCCGTAAGGCATGTTGATCGTTTTGGTCATGTAGTAAGATTTTCAAAAATAAGGTAAACTTTACATTAGGATTTCTTAAAGGAACACGATGGCAACGAAATTCATCGAAACAGTCATAAGAGCAAAAAAGATAGCTGAGATCATCAATCCGAGACTGGTCCAAGCACCGCCGGAGACTTCAGTGAATGATGGGATCGCGCTCATGCAGAAAAGCAAAGCCGGCTATATCGTCGTAGCCAAAAATAAAAAAGTAGTTGGAGTTTTCACGGAAACAGATGTCGTTCAAAAAATTCTTGATAAGGATGTCAATTGGGAAGACCCAATTGGTAAGTATATGACGAAAGACCCCGTCGTTTTAAAGCCTACAGATACTCTCGGAACTGCAATTGATTTGATGGGACAGCACAAGTTTTATCACATTCCTTTGATTGATGATAAAGGGGAACTCGTGAACGTTCTTTCCGTGCGTACCTTGATTCGATTCCTTGCAGAATTTTATCCGCAAGAAGTTTATAACTTACCTCCTCATTCGGATCAGATTATGGATACTCAGGAGGGAGGATAAAGATGTCAGAGACAAAATCATTAACTAAAAAACCCGTTATTGAGACAACAGCCGTTACCGTTCGATTCGCAGGCGATTCAGGGGATGGGATGCAATTGACGGGTGATCAATTTACCGATACAGCCGCTGTGATGGGAAATGATTTTGCTACCTTACCTGATTTTCCGGCAGAAATCAGAGCCCCTGCCGGTACGCTTCCGGGGGTCAGCAGTTTCCAAGTTCAATTTTCAAAAGATATTATTTTTACGCCCGGCGACCAATGTGATGTGCTCATTGCAATGAATCCCGCTGCGCTTAGGGTGAATATTCCAAATGTTAAAAAAGGCGGACTTATTTTCGTCAATGAAAGCTCGTTTGATGAAGCACATTTGAAAAAAGCGGGCTGGAAAAGCGATCCGCTGACGGACACAACCCTTAAGGATTTCCAAGTCATCAAAGTTCCTTTATCTGCTCTTACTGCCAATGCACTGAAAGATCATCCTTTGAAACTTTCGGAAGTGGAACGCTGTAAAAACTTTTTTGCGCTTGGAATGGTATTTTGGCTTTACGACCGAACCATGGATTTTACGGTTGATTGGATTCAAAAGAAATTTACGAAACGTCCTGAAATTGTAAATGCTAATATTGCTGCTTTGAAAGCAGGCTATAACTACGCCGATATTACAGAAGCTTTGCCGGCTCGTTACCAAGTGAAGGAAGCAAAGCTTGAGCCGGGAACGTACCGCAAAATTACAGGATATGAGGCCACTGCAATTGGTTTTGTTACCGCAGCTCAATTAGCAAATAAAACTCTTTTTTATGGGTCTTATCCCATTACACCGGCAAGCAATATTTTGCATGAGCTCGCTCGATATAAAAACTTTGGAGTTAAAACATTTCAAGCCGAAGATGAAATTGCAGCAGTGGGCGCTGCCATCGGAGCCTCTTTTGGCGGTCAGATTGGATTAACCGGGACAAGCGGCCCGGGGTTATGTTTGAAATCAGAAGCGATCGGTCTTGCCATCATGACAGAGCTCCCGCTTATTATTGTGGACGCTCAACGCGGCGGTCCCAGCACGGGAATGCCGACCAAAACAGAACAAACCGATCTACTTCAAGCGTTATTCGGCAGAAATGGGGAATCTCCCATTGCAGTTGTGGCGCCGAAGACAGCATCTGATTCTTTTCAGATGGCGATTGAAGCTGTCCGTATTGCTGTTAAACACATGACGCCGGTTATTTTTCTTACAGAAGCGGATACCATGAATGCTGCTGAGCCGTGGAAACTTCCAGAGATCGACAAATTACCAAAAATTGAGATCAAACATCCTCAAGCAGGGAACGAACCTTTTCTTCCTTATTCCAGAAATTCAGAAACACTAGCTCGTCCATGGGCCATTCCGGGAACACCGGGCTTGGAGCATCGAATCGGAGGGCTTTCAAAAGCAGATTTGACCGGTAATGTCAGTTATGATGGTCCCAACAACGAAAAGATGGTTGCTTATCGCGCAGAAAAAATTAAACGGATCGCGAATGACATCCCCGAGCTTGAGCTTCTCGGACCAAAATCCGGTAAACTGCTGGTCTTGGGATGGGGTGGGACCTTCGGAGCTATTTATCAAGCGGTGGTAGATCTTAAAGCAAAAGGAATTGAAGTGTCGCAAACCCATTTGAATTACCTAAATCCATTTCCGAAAAATTTAGGAAAAATTTTAAGCCAATTTGAAAAAGTGTTAATTCCCGAACTTAATTCAGGGCAACTCTTACTTTTAATTCGCGGAAATTTTCCGGGAGTTAATGCAATTGGTTTAAATAAAATTCAATGTCAGCCTTTTAAAGTTGAAGAAGTTACCAAAAAGATTAAGGAACTAATATGAGTCCAGACGTGGTAAAAAAATTACCTTACACCAGAGAAAATTTTGTTTCAGGCCAGGAGGTTCGTTGGTGTCCCGGCTGCGGAGATTATTCGATTTTGGCTACGATGCAGCGGACCTTATCTAAGTTTGATCTTCCGAAAGAAAAATACGTTTTTATTTCCGGAATCGGTTGCTCAAGCCGCTTCCCATATTATATGAATACCTACGGTTTTCATTCCATTCATGGAAGGGCGCCAACGATTGCAACCGGTTTAAGGTGCGTCAATCCAGAACTTTCCATTTGGGTGGTTACAGGCGACGGTGATGGCTTAAGCATTGGCGGCAATCACTTGATGCATTCAATGCGCCGTAACATCAACTTCAATATCTTGCTTGTGAATAACCAAATTTATGGTTTAACCAAGGGACAATATTCGCCAACATCACCAATTGGAAAGGTAACGAAATCAACTCCTCAAGGTTCTATTGATTATCCGATCAATGCTTTGTGTATCGCAATTGCTTCTGAGGCCACGTTTATTGCAAGAACATTGGACAGTATTCCGACGCACATGGGTTCTGTTTTGGAACGGGCGATGAAGCACAAGGGTGTTTCCTTTGTAGAGATTTATCAAAATTGCAATATTTTCAATGACAAAGCCTATGAACCAATCACGGGACGTGAGGCTCGCGATGATCGAATGGTGACTTTAGAACACGGAAAACCACTTATCTTTGGAAAAGAAGGAAAAAAAGCGATCCGCCTTAAAAATCTTAAACTTGAAACAATTGATTATAAAGAAGGAATGGACCCGAAAGAGCTTTTGATTCACAACGAACAAGACCCCGATCCTTCGTATGCATATTTATTGACTCAGATGGAATATCCTAAGATGCCGGTACCGTTTGGAATCTTCCGTGAAATTGTCAAACCTACTTATGATGAGATGTTGAATGCACAGGTACAGGATGCAATTAAGAAAAAAGGGAAAGGCGATCTTAAGGAATTGATTTATGGCCCAGACACCTGGACAGTTAAATAAACCGCCAAGCACGAAGTGTCCTTCGTGCGGTTTTGAGAATATTCTTGGCTCAGACCGCTGCGAGCAATGTCTTCATACACTCATGCAGACGGGTTTACCTCAGCCCAAGAAAGGTGATAAGTTTTCAGAAGCCATTATGATTACGCCGGTTTCCGAGCTGCTGACCGGCAAAGACCTGCTTGTTTGCAGTCCTGATGATTCGATCCAAAAAGTAGTTCGTGTTTTCCAAAAGGAAAATAAAAACTGCGTGCTTGTTTATGACCATAAAAAATTAGTCGGCATTTTAAGCAATCGGGATTTCTTGCTTCGCGTTGCCGGGAAATTCAAGGATCTTTCGAAAGTAAAAATTAAGGAAGTGATGACTGGCAATCCGGAGTATGTGAAGGAAGATGCCCCCATTGCATATGTGGTGAACCGAATGGCGATGGGTGGCTGTCGTCACGTGCCGGTTCTTGCGAACGATGGAACGCCTTACAGCATCGTGATTATTAAGGACGTTTTAGGTTTCTTATCTCGCCGTACCAAGTCATCGTAGTTTCACATCTGCTTTGTTTTCGTTTTAGGTTGCAATCAAGCTCTAAAATCAATAGAATACTCAAGTTTACCCGTCAGTATTTCGGAAGTAATCATGGCAAATGGCTAATCGATCTTTGAAGTTATCTGAAAACGTTGGTGGAAGGTTTTACGTCGACAACACTTGCATTGATTGTGACCTATGTCGTCAAACGGCACCGGCAAATTTTTCCCGGAATGCTGATAAAGGTTACAGTTATATATCAAAACAACCAGTTTCACCTGAAGAAGAGAAATGTTGCCAGCAGGCAAAGACGGAATGTCCGGTAGATTCTATTGGTGATGACGGGGAAGACTAAAAACGAGATAGGAGCGACTTAACGTTATGGCACTTGAGACAACAATAGCAGGAGCATATCCCAAAATTGGCGACACGACTGAAGAACAGAAGTTGAGGCGCGCACTTCATCAATTTGATAAAGACGAAATCTCAGAAGAAGATTTAGAGCAGGTTAAAAATGAAGTCACCGAAGAGGTGATTCGCCAGCAGATCGAAGCTGGCCTTGATATTGTAACAGATGGCCTTATTCGTTGGAGCGATCCACTGACTTATATCGCAAGCAGAATTTCAGGTTTTGAAATTACCGGTTTAATCCGCTACTTTGATACCAACACCTTCTATCGGCAGCCAGTTGTGGAAAGCCGTCTTGAATTTGTAAAACCAATCTTAGTTTCTGATTATCAATTTACTCAGGAGAGAAGTTCAAAGCCAGTCAAAGCAATAGTGACAGGCCCTTATACAATTGCCAAACTTTCTCGGAACAAGTTCTACCGTGAATTTAAGCAATTGGCGTTTGATTTGGCCCACATCATTCACAAAGAAGCGGAAGCGCTTGAGGAAGCAGGTTGTAAATACATTCAATTTGATGAGCCTGCAATTTTGAATCACAAACAAGATCTCAATCTGTTTTCCCAAATTTATGAAATTGTGACTGCTCAACTTTCCAAATCAGAAAAAACCCTTCAACTTAATTTTGGTTCACTTGAAGGTATTTATCCGAAAATCCTCAATTTAAACATTGAGCGTATCGGTCTTCAACTGACCAAAGGACACAAAAATTGGGACGTTTTGAAAAGCGCTCCGTTTACCAAGAAACTGATGGCGGGGATTGTGGATGCGCGGAATACCAAGATGGAATCGGAAAATGATTTGGTAAAAGTAGTTCATGACCTAGGAGAACACATCAGCCTTGAACAAACATGGCTTTCTACGAGCCATTCACTTGAATTTTTGCCGCGTACGAACGCGCATAAGAAGATGGAACTTTTGATCAATGTTGCTAAGCAATTGAGAGGAGCCAGCGTTTCATGATTCTTCCCACAACGACTGTAGGCAGTTTCCCAAAACCGGAATATCTAACCAAGGCTAGATTCCAATTTTCGAAGAATCAGATTTCGAAGACTGAATTAGAACAGCTCGAAAAGAAAGCCACCAAAGAATGGGTCGATTTCCAAGAAGAAATTGGGATTGATATTCTTGTGGACGGAGAAATGTACCGCGGGGACATGGTGACTTACTTTGCTGAAAATTTCAAAGGCTTTGAAATCAGCGGTTTGGTACGTTCTTATGGAAACCGTTTTTACCGGAAGCCGGTTGCCGTGGCTGAGATTGAGCGCGCAAATCCTGTTACGGTCGATTGGTATAAGTTTACTCAAAACTTGACCAAGAAGCCGGTTAAAGGAATGCTCACAGGTCCTTACACGATTATGGATTGGTCCTTTGATGAATTTTATCCTTCGCGTCGCGATCTTTGTTTGCGACTTGCTGAAGTGATTCATGAGGAAGCAAAAGATTTAGAACGTGCCGGTGCCGAGTATATTCAAATTGATGAGCCTGCTGTTTCGGTCCGTCCTGAAGAACTGGAACTTGCGATTGAAGCGATGGGAATTGTAACGAGCGGACTCAAAGCTTATACACTCACCCATATTTGTTACGGAGATTTTCCAAAGATTTATCCGAAGATGCTTGATATTCCGGTGAATCAAATTGACCTTGAACTTTCCAATAATGAATTTGATCTGCTTGATCTTTTTAAGAAAGCGCCTTTCACAAGTGATATCGGATTAGGCGTTCTTGATGTTCACAGCCACCGGACCGAAACCAAAGAAGAAGTGAAAGCCCGGATTCAGAAAGCGCTTAAAATGATCCCTAAGGAAAAAATTTATGTCAGTCCGGACTGCGGTCTCAAAACCCGTGAAGTGGAAGAAGCGAAAGCCAAGCTCCGCGTGATGGTCGAAGCAACAAAAGAGGTCAGAGAAACGTTGGGTGGATAAACCTTCTCGTTTTTTGATTTCATTTTCAATTGTTATCATCTGTTCTGTTTTTCAATTTTCAAACATAGGATCTGCCAAACCAATGCCAGAATTAAAAGAAGGCGATAAAGCTCCGGATTTCACGCTTCCATCAAGCGATGGCGGCAACATTAGCCTTAAGGATTTTAAAGGAAAAGAGAATGTCGTCCTTTATTTTTATCCTAAGGACGATACGCCGGGTTGCACCAAAGAAGCCTGCAGTTTCCGCGATCAAAGAAAGTTATTTCAAGCTCAAGGAGCTGAAATCTTCGGGGTGAGCTTCGATTCAGTTGATTCCCACAAAAAATTTATCGGAAAATACAAACTTTCCTTTTCCTTGCTTGCCGATACAGATAAAGCGGTTGCCCAAAAGTATGGCGTTTATAAGCAAAAATCCTTCATGGGTAAATCTTATATGGGAATTGAGCGGACTACCTTTGTGATCGATAAAGATTCAAAAATCAGGAAGATTTTCCCTCAAGTAAAGGTAGACGGCCATACGGAGGAAGTTTTGGCCGCCATAAAATCCCTTTAACTCCTTACTAGCTCACCATTTCTTGCTTTTTTTACCCCCCTGGGCTATACTACATAATTCATATTTTCCGTTAAAATTTTAATTTAACTCTATGAAACAATTGAAGATAGGTCTTCTGGGCCTAGGTCAGGTGGGAAGTGGTGTCTATTCGATCTTAAAATCGAAAGGGCCAAACCTTGCTCGTAAGAACGGCACTTCCTTCAAAATCGAAAAAATTGTTGTCAGAAACCTTTCAAAAAAGCGGTTGGTCCGAGCAAAGCGTTCGGAATTAACAACGAATGCAAAAGCGCTTGTCCGCAATCCGAAAGTTGATGTGATCGTTGAACTCATCGGCGGTATCCATCCGGCAAAGGAACTTATACTAGCTGCGCTCAGATCGGGTAAGGATGTTGTAACGGCAAACAAGGCGCTTTTAGCAGAGCACGGCCGCGAAATTTTCCGCGAAGCGAAGCGTTTAAATCGTCATGTGTTTTTTGAAGCCAGTGTCGGGGGCGGAATTCCCGTCATTAAAGTATTGAGAGAAGGTTTGATTTCCAACCGTATCCGTTCCGTTTATTCCATCATCAATGGCACTTCGAATTATATTTTGACCAAGATGTCGCAAGACCATCTTGATTTTAAAGAAGCGCTAAAGCTCGCACAAAAAAAAGGATATGCCGAAGCGGATCCACGGCTTGACATCGAAGGAATTGATTCAGCGCATAAATTAACGATCTTAGCGAGCCTTGTGTTTGGCGGCTGGGTATCTTTCAAAGATATTTACGTTCGGGGAATTTCAAGCATTCGAAGCGAGGATATTTCATTCGCTGAGGAGTTTGGTTACACGATTAAATTGTTGGCGATCGCAAAGAAGACTGCCAATGGGATTGAAGCGCACGTTCAGCCGACGCTTCTTCCAAAGTCTCACGTGCTTTCAAGTGTTCATGGATCTTACAATGCTGTTTTGATGGAAGGCGATGAAGTAGGGCATATTTTACTGTATGGCCGAGGAGCGGGCAGTCGGCCGACTGGAAGCGCAGTGGTGAGTGATTTGGTAGATTTGGCCCGCGCGAGTGAAGCAGACGGTATTTTTTCACCGGAACTGAAACCAATTAAGGTCCGTAGTATTTCATCGCTTTTGGCTCGTTATTACTTACGGTTTCATGTGGTGGACCAGCCAGGAGTGCTTGCAAAGATTACCGAAGCTTTAGGAAAATACAAAATCAGCATTAGCGATGTGATTCAAAAAGAAAGGCGGCTTGGAAGTGTAGTGCCGCTCATTCTTTTAACCCATGGAACTCAGGAAAATTTACTGAGACGCGCTGTTCAAGCCATCGACCGATTGCCGGTACTTAAAGAAAAAACGCAAGTGTTGAGGATTGAAGAATAATGGAACAAATCAAGAAAGTCCCGGTCAAAAAAATCGGTGTGATTGAACGATATCAAGAATTTCTTCCTGTTACGGACAAAACACCAATCATTTCCCTAAACGAAGGAAACACGCCGCTTATTTTGTCGGAAGCGCTCGGACCGGAGCTGGGCTTAAAAGATATTCGAATTTATTTAAAATTTGAAGGACTCAATCCAACAGGTTCTTTTAAAGACCGCGGAATGACAATGGCAGTATCAAAGGCACTTGAAAATGGAGCAAAATCCATTATGTGTGCTTCAACAGGCAATACGTCGGCTTCCGCCGCCGCGTTCGCATCTCGCTGCGGCATGAAATGTTTTGTTTTGATCCCGGAAGGAAAAATTGCAAAAGGAAAACTCCTTCAAGCGTTTCGTTATGGAGCGAAAGTAATTATTGTAAAAGGAAATTTTGATCAAGCGCTTGAACTGGTCAAAGAAATTACAACGAAACATCCGATTCAAATTGTGAACTCTGTGAATCCTTTTCGTATCGAAGGGCAAAAGACAGCAGCTTTCGAAGTTTGTGATGATTTAGGAGATGCGCCCGAATATCATGCAATCCCTGTAGGAAATGCAGGAAATATTACCGCTTATTGGAAGGGTTACAAAGAATATAAAAAAGTAGGTCGCTCTGAGACTTTGCCTAAAATGCTTGGGTTTCAAGCTGCAGGTTCAGCACCGATTGTTTTAAATAAAGTTGTGGAACATCCCGAAACAATTGCAACAGCAATTCGAATCGGGAATCCGGCCAGTTGGAAGGGAGCTATTGAAGCTCGTGATCAATCCGGCGGTTTAATTGAAAGCGTGACTGATCAAGAAATTACTTGGGCCTACCGTTTTATCGCTGAACGTGAAGGTGTTTTTGCGGAACCGGCTTCAGCAGCAGCGGTGGCAGGTGTCGTGAAGCTTGCAAAACGGAATTATTTCAAGAGCGGAAGCCGAATTGTATGCACCCTGACAGGATCGGGATTAAAAGATCCTGAATTTGCTTTAAGTTTTGATGACAAAATGGATGCGGTTGAACCAACGATGAAAGCTGTGATGGGAGCGATTGGATTATGAAATACTTAGTGATTATTCCTGATGGAATTGGGGACCATCCAAGCGATTCTTTGGGAGAAAAGACACCGCTTGAAGTTGCTCGAATTCCTAACCTTACCAATTTTGCAAAAATTGGAAAAGTGGGCACCGTGAAACTTGTGCCTGATAAGATGGAACCTGCTTCCCATGTGGCTTTTGCTTCTTTGATTGGATATGATCCAAAGCAGTATGTAACTGGTCCCGGTCCTCTTGAAGCAGCCAATCTTGAAGTGAAGCTTGAGGAAAACGAAATTGCGTTTCGTATGAATTTGGTTACCGAATCAGACGGTATTTTAGCGGATGCGACCGCAGGGCATGTCGCAACGAGAGAAGCAAAAGCGCTCATTAATTTTCTGAATAAAAAGCTGTCGAGTGATTTTGTCCGTTTTTTCCCGGGCGATGGTTATCACCACATCGCCGTGATTAAAGATGCGCGTGGATTTAATGCCTTGTCAGCACAGTGTTCGGAGCCAGAAACTTTTATCGGAAAACCTATTAAGGATCATTTGCCGAAGGGGCCTGGCGAAGATTTGATCAAGAAATTAATTTATGATTCTAAGCTTTTGCTTCAAGACCATGAAGTCAATCAAGTGCGGCTTGATTTGGAAGAGAATCCTGCCAATATGGTTTGGCTTTGGGGGCAGGGATGTATGCCGAAACCACCGAGATTTTCGGAACGGTTTAGTGGATTAAACGGAGCATCAATATCGCGATCGGAAGTTGTGAAAGGCTTTTCCAGGTTAATTGGTCTGACCGTTGTGGAACTTACATCAACTCATGCTTATCCTAATTTTGATTATGAAGGAGAAGCGCAAGCTATGATGGAACTCGTAAAAGAAAAAGATTTTGTTTGTATTCATGCAAGAGCTTGTGATGAAGCATCGCATGAAGGGGATTTGAAGCAGAAGGTGCTTTCACTCGAAGCCATTGATCATCATTTGATTGGCGCTGCAAAAACGCTTTATGAAACCGAAAAAGACGTCCGCATTTTGATCGCACCACTTCACTCAACACCGTATCGTTTGCGAGCTCATGTACGTGATTCCGTCCCTTTTATTTTGGCAGGGAAAAATCTAATGCCTGATGAAATTGAACGTTTCAACGAAGCGACGGCTCAGCTTTCGAATTTGCGCGTTAAAGACGGCTGGAAATTAATCGATCATTTAGTTAGCGGAAAAGATTTAGCTTAAGATGGCACTGATTGTCCAGAAATTTGGCGGGTCTTCGGTTGCGAACGCTGAGCGGATTAAAAACGTCGCAAAGCGTGTGGTCGCCACTAAGCGCAAAGGACACAAGCTGGTTGTGGTAGTTTCCGCACTAGGTGATGCGACAGATGAGCTTTTAGAGCTGGCCGAATCGATTACCGATTCTCCGAGCGAACGTGAAATGGATATGCTGCTTGCAACAGGCGAGCAGGTTTCTGTGTCGCTTCTGGCGATGGCGATTCATAAGCTCGGTGAGAAAGCTATCTCATTTACGGGACCTCAGGTTGGAATTATCACGGATCCGACGCACACGAAAGCTCGGATCTTAGATATCAACACCTCCCGAATTGAAAAAGCGCTTCACGAAGGAAATATTGTGATTGTCGCGGGCTTCCAAGGGAAAACCGTGACGGAGGAAATTACCACTCTTGGCCGTGGCGGATCCGATTTAACGGCAGTAGCGATTGCGAAAGCACTCCGGGCGAAGCACTGTGAAATTTTTACCGATGTGAACGGTATTTTCACCGCAGATCCTCGAATTGTGCCGAATGCTAAAAAATTAGATGTAGTCAGTTACGATGAAATTTTGGAACTAGCATCGCTTGGTACTCAGGTGATGCAATCCCGCTCCATTGAAGTGGGAAAAAAATTTAATGTACCTATTTATGTTCGTTCGAGCATGAATCATACCGAAGGAACATTGATTACAAAGGAGAGCCGGAAAATGGAAGATGTGGTTGTTAGCGGTGTAGCGTTAAATCAGAATGAAGCAAAGATTACCATTTTTAAAGTTCCCGATCAACCTGGTGTGGCAGCGAAAATTTTCAAGGTCATCGCAGATCATGGGATCAATGTGGACATGATCATTCAAAATAAAACGCAGACTAAAACCACCGACATTTCATTTACCGTAGCAAAGAATGAAATCAGACGTGCTCTGGAAGCTGTCCGCAAAGCGGCTCGTTTCGTCAAAGCCGGACAAGTTGTTTCGGATCAGAATGTTGCTAAGGTGAGTATTGTGGGCGTAGGAATGAAATCCCATAGCGGTGTTGCATCCAAAATGTTTGGTGCGCTTGCGAAAAATAAAATCAACATTGACATGATCTCCACTTCTGAAATCAAAATTTCCTGCGTGGTTCCGGGAAATAAAGGAAAAAACGCGGTTCGTGCCATTCATAAGGAATTTGGTTTAGGTTAAGATAATAAATGAAGAAGATTCAAATTTACGATACGACATTGAGAGACGGAACCCAAGGCGAGGGAATGAGTTTATCTTTAAATGATAAACTCATGCTTGCCAAGCGGTTTGACCATTTTGGAATTGATTATATTGAAGGCGGTTGGCCCGGTTCGAACCCTAAAGATCTCGCATTTTTCAAAGAGGCGAAGAAAATCAAGTTCAATCACGCCAAATTGGTAGCGTTTGGAGCCACTCGCCGTGCGAATTCCAAAGTTGCGAATGATGACAATATTAAATTTCTTCTCGAAGCGGGAACAAAAACAGTTACCATTTTCGGGAAAAGTTGGGATTTTCATGTGAAAGAAGTGTTCAAAACTTCTCTTAAGGAAAATCTCAATATGATTCGCGAAAGCGTTGCCTATTTAAAATCCAAGAAGTTAGAAGTAATTTATGACGCCGAGCATTTTTTCGACGGTTTTCACGAGAATCCAGAATACGCACTTCAAACAATACGCGAAGCCGCTAGAGCAGGCGCTAATATGATTGTACTTTGTGATACAAATGGCGGAAGTATGCCTCATCAGATTGCCGTCGGAGTAAAACGCGCCCGGAAAGCAACAAAAGCACCGATTGGGATTCATGTTCATAATGATGGCGATCTTGCAGTTGCTAATTCAGTTACTGCCGTGGAGCACGGAGCAATTCAGGTGCAGGGAACCATTAATGGTTACGGAGAACGTTGCGGTAACGCAAATCTCATAAGCATTGTTGCAGTTCTTCAGCTGAAATTAAAACTTAAAGCACTGCCCGAGAAAAGTTTGAAGCAACTCACAGAGATTTCTCATTATGTAGCCGAAGTGTGCAACATGCCGATCGAAAATAATCAGCCGTTTACGGGTCAATCTGCTTTTGCCCATAAGGGTGGTGTCCATGTCAATGCCATGCTTAAAAATGCAAAAACGTATGAACACATCAGTCCGGCGCTCGTCGGTAATCATACGCGGTTTTTAGTTTCAGAGCTGAGCGGAAAGTCGAATGTGTTTTTAAAGGCCAAAGAGCTTAATATCAATTTAGATCAGGATGCGCCTCATACGCGTGCAATTCTCACAAAAGTGCGTGAACTTGAAAATCAAGGCTATCAATTTGAAGCCGCTGAAGCCAGTTTCGAACTTCTTATGAAAAAGGAACTTGGCAAGTACAAGAATTTTTTTGAAGTTAAAAAAGCAGTTATTTCCAATGAAATTATTGGAGATAAAAATTCAACCGTCGGTGCTACGGTAAAAATTGCGGTTAAAAATAAAGAAAAAGAAGCCACCGAAATCGGAAACGGTCCGGTGGACGCGCTTTACAAAGCATTGCGCAAGGTTCTAGTTTCTTTTTATCCTGTTGTTGAGAAGATTCATTTGACCGATTATAAAGTGCGCGTTGTGGATTCTCAGGCAGGTACGGGCGCTAAAGTTCGTGTTTTTATTCAGTTTCAGCATGAGACTGAAACTTGGTCTACCGTTGGAGTTTCTGAAAATATCATTGAAGCTTCTTGGCAGGCGCTTGTAGATGCAGTCGAATATAAACTCCTTAAAGGATAATCGTTTCTTATGTGGTTCTTAGGAAAAATTTTAATTTCAGCACTGATCATCGCGTTTGCTTCATGGCTTTCCGGCCAAAAAAGTTTTTTAGCCGGATTTATCGTAGCCTTGCCGATTACTTCTATTTTGACGATTTTGTTTTCTTACCTTCAATACCGCGACATGACAAAAATCAATGAATTCGCTCTTTCCATTTTGGTTTCGGTTCCGCTGTCGCTTATGTTTTTTATTCCGTTTGTTTTGAACCGATGGCTTAAAATGAATTTTGCCATGTCATTCGGGTTGGGTATTCTTCTTTTGTTTGTTGCTTTTTTGATTCATCGTTCCATATTTAAGTATCCCATCTGATCCAATGCCAGAAACCGAACTTCCTTCTCGTTACGATTCCAAAACCGTCGAGAATAAGTGGTACACGTTATGGGAGAAGTCCGGTTATTTTACTCCCACGGTTGATTCCAAGAAAAAACCTTTCGTCATTGTTATTCCTCCGCCCAATGTGACAGGCATTCTTCACATGGGACATGCCCTTAATAACACGATTCAAGACATTCTAATCCGCTGGCGCCGGATGTCAGGAGACCCGACGCTTTGGGTTCCGGGAGTTGATCATGCCGGAATTGCGACTCAAAACGTGGTTGAGAAAAAACTCGCCAAAGAAGGGAAAACCCGCCATCAACTCGGCCGTGAAAAATTTGTAGAAGCTGTTTGGAAATGGAAAGAAGAATATGGCTCTACCATTGTAAAGCAGTTGAGACGGTTAGGCGCTTCTTGTGATTGGTCTCGCGAACGGTTTACGATGGATGAAGGACTTTCGCAAGCTGTCAGAGAATCTTTTGTCACACTTTATGAACGCGGGCTTATTTACCGCGGGGATTATATTATTAATTGGTGTCCGCGCTGTCAAACCGCACTTTCAGATGAAGAAGCTGTCCATCAAGAAATTGAGGGTGCGCTTTATTACATCAAATATCAAATCGAAAATTCGAAAGATCATATTACGCTTGCGACCACGCGACCTGAAACCATGTTAGGTGACACTGCGGTTGCAATTAATCCAAAAGATGAACGTTACAAAGCTCTTCACGGCAAGAAAGTCATCCTTCCGCTTCTGAATCGGGCGATTCCTGTTGTCACAGATGATTTTGTCGATCCTGATTTTGGAACAGGAATTGTGAAGGTAACCCCCGCTCATGATCCCAATGACTTTGCAATGGGCGCTCGCCACAAACTTCCTACCATTAATGTGATGAATCCGGACGGGACGATCAATGAACACGGCGGACCTTATAAAGGATTGGATCGGTTTGAAGCCCGCAAACGAATTGTTCATGATTTGGAAAGCCAAGAACTATTTGTGAAACGGGTAAGTCACGGCCATGCGGTCGGGCATTGTTACCGGTGCCATACGATTGTAGAGCCTTATCTTTCAAAGCAATGGTTTGTCAAAATGAAGCCGCTTGCGGAAAAAGCGTTAAAGGCTTACCGAGACGGAAAAGTCAAATTTTATCCCGAGCGTTGGAATAAAGTATATGTCAGCTGGCTTGAAAATATCCGGGATTGGTGTATTTCTCGTCAGATTTGGTGGGGCCATCAAATTCCCGTTTGGTATTGTAAACGCTGCAGGCCAAATGCACTAGGTGAAACAGTTGTAGGAATTTCTGGTAATCTTCCCGATTCATCCAAGGGTGTAATCGTTTCGCGCGAAGCGCCGAAGAAATGTTCGAATTGCGATTCAAATCAATTTGTACAGGATCCGGATGTATTGGATACTTGGTTTTCTTCGTGGCTTTGGCCGTTTTCAACCTTAGGCTGGCCCCCTTCGGGGACTGCTTCGCCGCCAGAAAAGACAAAAGATCTCGACTATTTTTATCCCACCTCAAC
>OBEQ010958235.1_pt1 | contig 18774 bp, 15 predicted proteins | sample 1670901 | NCBI WGS metagenome assembly OBEQ01 (sample SAMEA104232315, study PRJEB22302) | groundwater metagenome | biome: forest; feature: aquifer; material: groundwater | place: USA | collected 2011-08-07 | depth 5.4 m
CCAATATCCTTCTGGATCTGCTAACATTTCTTGGTGCTTTCTTGATAAAAATTGGGTAGAGGACTCTACTGGAGAAGCTTCTGGTGATTGAGGAGACTCTGGAATTAAGTTGTTCATATTAAATAGTCTTTCCAAAAACTTGTTGTGAGTATTCAGTCAAAAATTTATCTGTTTCGTGTTTTACTGCTTCTTCTAACGACTGATTTGATGTATTTTTGTTTATAAACGCAATGAGAGTTTCTAGTAAATCAATCTCGTCATCTTTATTTTCTGTTAGGCGCACCAGCTCAGTTTGTTGCTCTTTAGATAAACTTTTAGCACTATTATCCAGAGTTTTCATAATAATCAGAGAGAGCGTTTTAGCTAAAGTTTCATCAGCCTTTTGAGTAGTAAAACCCTTCTCTAATAAAAGCCTCTTAAAATCTGCAAGTTGCTCTTTAAGTTCTTCAGTAGTATAGGTCGGCATGTCATTTAAAGTATATATACATCTTAGAAATTGTCAATCCGTACCGATTGGGCTGCCCAGCTTGGATTCGAACCAAGATACCATGATCCAGAGTCATGGGTCCTACCATTAGACGACCGGGCAATAACCTTATTTTAGCAAATTTGGGCCCATTTTGCCGTTGCTAAAAAGACTCCTCTAAAGTAAAATAGGCTGATGAAAGCCCAAATCCATACTCTCAAAAACGGCCTCAGAGTAATCTTAATCGATACTAAGGCTTTTCCCACCTTAACCACCCTACTTCTTATCGGCGCTGGCTCAAGATACGAGAATAAGCAAAATAACGGCATTGCCCACTTCTTCGAGCACATGGCCTTTAAAGGCTCAAAAAAATATCCAAGTTCTTTTATCATCTCCTCAACTATCGAAAGTTTAGGCGGTATCTTTAATGCTTTTACTTCCAAAGACCATACAGGATATTGGATAAAAGCCACTAATCAACATTTTGACACCATGACAGATGTTTTGTCCGACATGATTCTCAATTCTTTTTTGCTCGAGGAGGAACTACAGCGAGAAAAAGGGGTAATTGTCGAGGAGCTTAATCTTTATGAAGACACCCCTTACCGAAAAGTTGGAGAACTTTTTGAAGAGCTGATTTATCCAGATAATCCCTTGGGTTTTGATATCGGCGGAACCAAAGAAACAGTTAGAAGCTTTACTCGCAAAACATTCACTGATTATATGAACAATCTCTATCATCCCAAAAACGCAGTTTTTGTTGTAGCGGGGGGTTTGGATAAGAATAAAGATTATGTAGACCTTATTCAAGACAAGTTTAAGCACTGGCAAGATGGCCGCAAAGGCGAGTTTAGCAAAGTAATAGAAAAACAAAAAAAGCCTGGCCTTCTTCTTAGATACAAAAAGACTGAACAAAGCCATTTTTGCCTAGGTTGGCGAGCCTATTCCTTTTTTGATGAAAGAAAGTATGCTGCCTCTTTACTCTCGGTTATTTTGGGCGGGGGAATGTCTTCGCGTTTATTTATGGAAGTGAGAGAAAAAAGGGGACTCTGCTATTACATTTCAACCGGACGTGAATCTTATCATGATGTGGGCAATTTTGCAACCCATGCCGGTGTTACCAATAGCCTGGATAAAGTCAAAGAGGCGATAGAAGTGATTCTTAAAGAACACAGTAAAATTGTTAAAAAAGAAGCGACTCAAACAGAATTGGACAAAGCCAAAGAGGTGATTAAAGGCCAAATGTTACTTTCGCTGGAAGATTCGTTTAATGTGGCCAATTTTTTTGGAACAAAACTTATTTTAAGAGACCAGATTATTAGTCCTGAGGAGTACATTGCTAAAATTGACAGTGTGAAATTAGAAGATATTTTTGTCGCAGCTGAGCATATGTTTAAACCTGAAAAACTCAATCTGGCTTTAATCGGCCCGTACAAAAAGCAAGAAGACTTCGAGAAAGTGCTGATGATATAAAATTAGTATCTTCGCTTGTTATACTGTGCTGATGGAGCTGTTTTTTATTTTCTTATTTGGTCTTGCGGTTGGTTCATTCTTAAACGTTTTAATCGATCGCCTTCCACAAGGCAAAAGTATCCGAGGTCGGTCCTACTGTGATCATTGCCACAAAAAGCTAAACAACTTAGATCTTATTCCTATTTTTTCCTATTTGTTACTTGCAGGTAGATGCCGTTTCTGCAAGCAAAAGATCTCTTGGCAATATCCATTAGTAGAATTTTTAACAGGCCTAATCTTTATTTTTACCTGGGTATTTACGCCTTTTGATGGGATTTTAAAACTACTTTATTTGGCTCTAATGGCTTGTCTAATTGGGATTTTTTTTTCTGATCTTAAGTACCAGCTTATACCAGATGAAATCCAGGTTGCTGCCTTAATTTTTAGTGCGCTAGGCTTTTTTTTAACAGGAGGAATTGGTCTAGTTGTGGCTCGGCTACTGGATGGTTTGTTGATAGGTTTACCCCTGCTGGCGGTTTTTTTACTGACCAAGCAAAAGGGAATGGGTTTTGGTGATGTCAAATTGGGCTTTATCATGGGTTATCTTTTGGGCTGGTCTTCTGGATTTATTGCCTTATATATAGCTTTTATAACCGGAGCGCTAGCTGGACTAATGGCAATTTTTTTACACAAGAGGAAATTTAAAAGCAAGCTTCCTTTTGGACCCTTTCTTGTCCTGGGAACTGTTGCAATGCTTATTTTTGGTAACCTAATCAATAATTTTATGGCCAAATTATTTGGATTCTAATTCTACTTGCTACTTACTACTTTATACTTTATACTTTTTCAAATGGAAAAGACTTTAGTTGTAGTTAAACCTGACGGTGTTGTTCGCGGGTTGATAGGAGAAATCATCTCTAGATTCGAGCGTGCGGGTTTGAAAGTTGTTGCCTCTAAAATGGTTACTATAAGCAAAGATTTAGCCGCCAAACATTATCCTGGCGATAGAGAAGAATGGCTTAAAATGATTGGCCACAAAACACTGGAAAACTATCAAAAATTTCAACTAGATGCCAAAAAACTACTAGGAACAGACAATCCCAAGGAAATTGGCCAAATGGCGCGGGTTTGGTTACTGGAGTATATTACCTCAGGCCCAGTTTTTGCTGTGGTTCTGGAAGGGCCACATGCGGTAGATTTGGTAAGAAAAATCTGTGGCCACACTTTGCCCTCCGAAGCTTCTCCAGGGACCATCCGCGGCGATTTTTCCTTTGATTCTTCCTACCTGGCCAACACAAGCAAAAGAGCGATCAAAAATCTTGTACATGCCTCCGGCTCATTAGACGAAGCTAAATACGAAATTCCCCTATGGTTTTCCGAAAAAGAGCTTGTTTCCTACGCCAGAGCAGAAGAAAAGATAATGTCTTAAACTTCCAGTCTTCATAGTATAATTTAAAACAGCCGCTATAGCTCAACGGACAGAGCAAACCCGTCCTAAGGGTAAGATGGGAGTTCGATTCTCTCTAGCGGCACCACTAACAGTTTCAAACTTAATCTTGACAAGAAAAAGAGTTAACAAAGAATATTTCAAAGTTCTCTCTTTGAGAACGCTAGGTAATTTCCTGATCCTTTCGTCACTTCTGATGATTATTAGAACATTTTATGTTCCCGTTCGTGAAGAAATACGCTATGATTTAGATCAATTAAATAATAAAAAATACGTCAGTATAAAAAGTATTACCAAAGGAGCTTTAATCAAGCAGTTTCAAAGCCAACAAGTGGAGGTTTTGATACCTGAGGATCCCAATTTCAGTATCATTATTCCCAAAGTTGCAGCCAACGCCAAAATTACCCCCAACATCGATCCAGCAGATTCGGACGTTTATCTTGCTGCTCTTAAAAAAGGTGTAGCTCATGCTTTAGGAACAGCTTTTCCCGGCGAGGGTGGCCATATTTTTCTTTTTGCCCACTCTACTGATTATTTTTGGAATGTCAGCACTTACAATGCTGTTTTCTACCTACTTTATAAATTAGACAAAGGCGATGAGATAGATCTTTTTTATAAGGGTCAAAGATATGTTTACAAAGTAATTAAAAAAAGCATTGTGGAACCTTCGCAGGTGCAGTATTTGACCAGTAAAAGCAATCGCGAATTGCTAACTTTGCAGACTTGTTGGCCTCCAGGAACTACGCTGCAGAGACTGCTAGTTTTTGCCACAAGAGTAGCAGATTAAATTTTTATCTTATCCCTACTTGATATAAATCCGGCAGTTTGTTGGAGACTGGATTTAAATTAGCTAAAATAAGCAGTCTGCCATTGGAGGTAACAGAGAAAAATCCCTCTTCTATTGGCCCAGAGTAGACGATTTGCTTAGTTTGACCATCATACAATGAGATCGAAATCTGTTTGCCCTCATTGTAGATTATTCTTTTTGAATCGGAATACCACAAAAGTGAAGCTGGATTGAGCTTGTTATCGCCAAGCTGGAAGTTTTTATCTTCCTTTTTGTCATAAACGTAAATATAATTTTGTGCCAGAGATCTAGATTCTGGCGCTTGGTCGGCCGCGATAAGAGGCGGTTTTATGATCAAAGGTAAAGTAAGGGGTTTTTTAGCTTTATAAAGGATTTTGGTTTGATCAGGGGCAAAGGAGATAATGCTAAAAGAATCGCTGGCAATTGGTTGAATTGCCTTGGGAAAGGATTCTAGGACTTTTTGTGTATCGTCGTCTTTTTCCTTTTGCCAAGCGGCAAGCAGGTTTTCTTTGGAGACAGAAACATCAAACGGTTCCTGATTCTCAGCATCCAGCGAAAGAAGATAAGATACGCTGGCCTCGGTGTCTTTAACAGGGAATTCGAAAATGGCTTGTTTAAAATCAAATGAGAAGTAAACATTGGCTTTGCTCATATCAATATCATAAGGTATTTTAGAACTCAAAAGAAGCGTTTTAAGGGGAGGAAAAAGAGATAAAGGCGTACTTGCTGCATCAAAAAGATAGATTCCATTTTTATTTTCTGGACTATTTTCTGAAAAAAGCAGGACTTTGTCGGATTGATCAACAGGGACAGCCTTAACTATACCCAAGTTAGTTAACGGCCCAAGCGAAGGATTTATAGGAAAAAGAATTGGATCAACAGTCTCCACCAGCTCTCCTTTGAGGGTGAGAGTATTTTTATAGCTGGTGTAGCCATCTTTTTTAATCTCAACCGTGTATGTTCCAGGACTCAGAGTCAGATTAAGATCGGTTGCTCCTTTTAATATTCCATTTACAAAGACTTTGGCTGCCTTGGGTGAGGAACTTATGGCCAGTATTCCGGTGGAGGAGATGGTTCTTTGGTTTGGATCATACCTATAACCTCTGGCAAAAGCTATAACCCCAATTATTATAAGAAAGAATATGACGATAAAAATAATTCTTAAAAAGATCTTCATTTGTTATATTTTAATCTATTAAATAGATAATTTGATATATTGTTTGACGGTTATTTAAAAATAGAGATTTAAATCAGTAGCATTATTATACAATATAGACGTATGTTTTTTAGGAAAAAAGTTGGCATCGATCTTGGTACAATAAATACTCTCGTTTATCTGGAAAAAGAAGGAATAGTTTTAAACGAACCTACAGTTGTGGCCTACTCACTTGAAGATAGACGTATATTGGCCGTTGGGGAAGAAGCAAGAGGTATGCTGGGGCGAACCCCAGGCTCAATTATAGCCGCCAGACCGATGCGCGAAGGCGTAATCGCCGACTACACTACAACTTCAGCAATGATAGTCTACTTTCTTAAAAAAGCTTTAAAAGGCAGAATCTTTTGGCCTGAGGTTTTGATCTCAATTCCCGGAGGTGCCTCACAGGTAGAAAAAAGAGCGGTAGTTGCTGCTTGTAAGCAGGCTGGTGCTTCTAACGTTTATCTAATTGAAGAGCCTCTGGCAGCTGCTATAGGAGCAAAAATACCCATTTCCCAGCCATCAGGCAACATGATTGTTAATTTGGGTGGCGGCACAGCTGAAATTGCAGTGATTTCCTTAGGTCAATTAGTAGCCTATAAAACAGTCAGAGTTGCAGGCACAAAATTCGATGAAGCTATTATCAATCATCTGCGCAAAAAACATAATCTTATCGTTGGCGAAAGGACAGCAGAAAGTATTAAAATGAAATTAGCCAACGCTTTGATTGAAGAAAAACCCGATTACCAAGAAAAAACAATTGAGATTAAGGGTAGAGATTTTCAGACGGGTTTACCCAAAATAATAGAAATAGGTGAAATAACGATAAACGAGGGCCTACAAAAGCCCTTAAAGCAAATTCTGGATGGAATAAAAGAGGTTCTGGCTCAAACCCCTCCGGAGCTTGCAGCCGATATTGTAGATAAAGGCATAGTTTTATCCGGAGGAACATCTCTTTTGATTAATATTGATCGTTATATTACCTATTATAGTGGAGTTTCAACCTTTGTAACTGAAGAACCCTTGTTTTGCGTGATACGCGGGGTAGGTCTAGTAATAGAAAATTTAGACAGGTTTAAGGAATCGATAAGATAAAAACCTATAATATTTAAAGTAAAAAACAATAAATAATGTCCCGTTCTAAAAAAGAAAAAAAACTTTGGAAAAATAATCTATATAGTATTAATTAAAGTAAAAATCCTGAATATGCCTTATGTTATGAATTTAGGCTATAATTACAAGATTATTTCCGTTCATAAAATATATACAAAAGTGCCTTTTGAGCAAGAAAAGCTGATTTTAAGAAGTACTTATAGTATAAGACTTAATTAGACCATGCAAACAATTTTAGGAATTACTATCCCAACTGACTCCAAAAAAAACAACCTAGATAAAATTGTAAAATACATAACCAACCCTAAGAGTTTCTTTCACATAGTCTCTCTTAACCCGGAAAACCTGGTTGTTGCTTCAAGGCAGAAATCATTTAATCGGGTTGTTAATAAAGCCCAAATTCGCATTGTCGACGGTATAGGGGTTATTCTGGCGGCCCAAATACTTAATGTTAAGGTAGGAGATAGGCTCACCGGAGTCGAGCTTATGGAAGAGTTGATAAAACTGGCAGGGGAAGGACGCTTAGGAGTGCTTTTAATCGGGGGAGAGGCTAATTTGGCAGAAGATCTAGCCAAGTGCTATAATACCCTCTACCCGGAGGCTAAATTCGTTGGATTGGAAGGAATAAAAGATATTCATAAGCCTCGAGTAAGCGAGGTGGAGCGAATCTATTCTATAGTGTCTGGTATGAAGCCCCGTATACTACTGGTTGCCTTTGGCTCGCCCTGGCAAGAGCTTTGGCTATGGCAAAATAGGCACAAATTGAAGGGAATTGTGGCTATGGGCGTGGGTGGAGCCTTTGATTATCTGAGTGGAAACATCAAAAGACCGCCTAAATGGGTAAGACATTTAGGTTTGGAATGGTTTTATAGATTATTGCACCAACCCTTCCGCTGGAGAAGACAATTGAGGCTAATTGAGTTTCTGTGGTTAGTTGCTAAGCAAAGATGGAAAAAGATATCTTAAAAACCATCCAATACTTCATCTTTTTCCATTACCCCCCCGCTTTTGGCGAAATTCAACGATTTTTCCCGCGACCTATTTCTGCAAAAATACTGGAAAAACGCTTAAAAAGGCTTGTTAAGACGGATAGACTGATAGAACAAGCTAATAGATATACTCCCCAGGAGTATAAAAGCCTGCTCTCTGGGCACAAATCCAAGATGCAAACAGCAAAAAATAAAATAGACAAAGTCAGGCCTTATCTTCGATTTCTCGCGCTTTGGCCGCAGATTAAATTAGTTGGTTTGTCAGGAAGCGTGGCTATGATGAGCGCTGTGGAAAAGGACGATATTGACCTGTTTATCATCACAGAAAAGCGCCAGCTCTGGACAGGAAGATTTATAGCTAATATTGGTGCCTGGTTATATGGTTTAAAGAGGCAAAGGGGAGTTAGACAGGCAAAAGATAAAGTCTGTTTAAACTTGTTTTTCGACGAGGGAAACTTGGTTGTGCCTGTTAAAAAAAGATCCTCGTTTGTGGCGCATGAGGTTTTACAGATGAAACCGCTTATTGACAAGGATGAGTCTTATAAACGCTTCCTTGGGGCAAATAGCTGGGTTTTTAAGCTATTTCCGAATGCTGTAGGTATGGTCGAGGATTCGTTTTTTTCTTGCGATCCGTCACACTTAGGAAACTTGAGTGAGAGCATACTTAAAAAACTTCAACTTTATCTTATCAATAGGCATAAAACGACAGAAATAATTACTGATACTCAGCTGTGGTTTTTTCCTGATGATTTTGAGAAAAAATTACCCATGTCCCGCACGAATAAGAAGAATATTCCAAAAAAAACAAAGTAATCATTTTTTATTTCTTGAACGAAGAGTTGGATAGACTACTATGGCAATAGCCAAAAGCAAGATTGTATATGTCTGTATTTATGGTAACAAAGAAGAGAAAGTGAGGCTTTATAAAACGAAAAAAGGTCTTCGCGTAAAGAGCTACTTTCGATGGGCGCAATCTAGATTACGACCTTTAACATACTATCATATTTTATAAACTTATTCATGCTACTTTTCATTTTCAGATGCAACCAATCCAAGAATCGGAAATATTATGCCTGTCTTTGGTTGATAATAAGTACCGCCTGATACATTATAGACAACGTAAGGAAGCACTAGATTTGATTGAGAGAGTGTTCTATTAAAGAATACTGCTTCATCTGAATAGTCACTAGGTGGAATCGTGCTTCCATAATACACATTATTGCCTGGAAAAATCTTATTAAGAACGCTTTGGTACTGCGGGCTGTTACTGTAATCATTCGTTTGGTTCAAATAGATAAATGATGGAGATATAGCATCCTCTAATATAAATGAATATTTAGCGTTATTCTGATTTTGATTGCTTGATAAGTACTTAGTAAATTGATTATTGCCAGTTAATGCAACAATTCCCGCTTCTCTCTGCTTTATTTCTGGTATGTCTTGCCCTGTTTGAACGTCTTTATAGATTCTTGTAAGGTTTATATCAATACTTTTTGCTTGTCCTGACGTTTGTGTTATATCCAATCCAAGCAGTTGTTTTATATGGTCAAAGAGAGAGACACCATTACTACTTCCAACTGTGTTAGTTTGGTTATTATAATCAGTCTGCACAATGGTACTGTAGACTGGCACATCTCCACCAGTTTCAATATGCAGTGTAATTTTTCCATCTTTATCATTTTTTGATAAGAATGATTGCGTATATACGCTATTTTGCTGATTTTGTTTTCCTGTATACACAACTTGACCATTTACTGACACTTTAATAGATGGCTCATCAACATAGAGATTATTTCTTTCTGCATACATTTCACCTGCAAGAAGCGCAAGTGGAGAAGAAGATGGATCACTTATAGCAAACGATAATCCTTTTATTGCTTTGTCTGCATCAGATTGAGACCCTTTCTCTACCATTGCAAGAACTGGAAGTACTGGCGAATATTGTGTATTCCCATCCCAAATATATCTGTCATTCGCAGTCATAAGACTTGTTGAACGTAGTTGTCCCAATGCAGACTGATCGCCATTTAAAACTCTAATCGCTAAAGACTCAGGCGTATTTTGATAGGATGTATCTATTATGTTTTGATTAAGTATCCACTGCCTCGCAACTTGTTCATCAGGAGAATAAAAGTTATTTATTGCAGGGGGTTGCGGTAGTTGTGAAGATGGTGGTTGAAGTGGAGGAAGATTTATTCTGAAATTTGATTGTCTCTGTGGATTTGATTTTACATACTGCTCCGTACTTGTAACTATTGAAGGAATATTATTTATTTCATCAAGCATGTGAACTTTTTGAGACTGGTCAAGACCTTGAGCGATCCACAGATTCATTGCTGCGAATGACTCAATACTACCATATGGAGGTAAATTCCAATGATCACCTGCTCTGTTCTGCATAAGGCTTGCTACTACATCACGAAAATCATTTTTTAGTTTTGCGTAGCTATATGATGTAGGAGAAATTTCACCATCTCGTGTTTTAGCAAGAATATAAGAGTATGCATACAAATCCTGTCCAGCAGCAATTGAAGGTACATAGTTGAAGTAAGGATTACTATGGAAAAGCCCACTCACAAGATTAGGAACAACTGAAAGGCTAACACTATTAAAGTCAAGCGTTGGATAGGTTGCTGTAAATGATATATCTTTTGAACTTTGGAATGAAAACCATGAGGAAAGTATATTGCCTTTTGGTAAAATTGGTTTCTTAACCAATAATGAATCTAAGGTATTTCCATTCGTATCTTTTGCTTCAATCAGAAACGATAGATTTCCTATCTGCATAGCAATATCTATAGGGAATGTAGCTGTTCCAAAGTCACCTTTGTTTATATTTATTATTTGACTTTTTGTTATTCCTAATTCTTTTACTGTAAGAGTTACATTTGTGGCAACATCCTGCTGAGATGAGTTTTGGATAAGAGCTGAAACAATAGGCTTATCTCCCTGATAATAGAAATTCGAAATTGCAGGAATAATGTTAAAGTCTTTTTGAGACACGAAATTTGCTGTTGCTTGACCAAACTGTGAATCCTTCGTATTAGAAAATGTTTGGGCTGTAAAAGTCGTAAGGTTATCAGGTAGCTTAAAGGAAACTGTTGCCTGTCCATTCGCACCTGTTTGTATATGAGGATTCCAATATGCAGTATCAACAAAGTTTTCTCTTGGCCCAATCCCTTTATCATTATGTACATAAAAGCCATTTGCAAAGAATGTATGATAGCGTGAAGTCGTTAAGTTATATACAACAAATTGTCCTAAATGGGGAGTAATTGATGTGATTTTAACAGAATTTCCATTTTCATCGAGAAGGGTGTCACCAATCCTTGCATCTTTCGCTTCGTGCCATGCGTTATTTATAAAAATTCTATGTATCCATGTAACGTTTAGGCTGTTGTTTATGGTTAAATAGTCTGTGACTGCATGACGATAGGTATTTGTCACTGTATCTGTAACTAGTTGTGGTGATGTATCGGAAGCACGTGTGAGTATTTTGTCGCCTACTTGAACATCTTCTATGTTTTTAGTCCCTCCATTGCTCATTAAGATTTTTGTTCCTGCTAAGAAGCATCCTCCACCTCCTCCGCCTACGTTTCGTTTAATACCAGTTGTTGAATCATAGTGAGAAACTGCTGAGTATGGTGTATATCCATAGAATGAGTCAAATAGCTTTCCATTTAACTGCCCAATTTGTAATATAGAAGCATCAATTACCGAAAGCGAGTTATCTGCTGAGACAGGATTTCCTTGTTGATTTTTTGTTGTTATTGTCGCAGAAACCATATCTCCTGGTTTGTATACTTGCTTATCAAATGTTATTGTAGTATTTATCTGTTGTTGTCCTTTGTCGATGGTTATATTTGTATGCCCTCCAACAACAGTACCATTATTAACCGTAAATACATCCACACCAACTTCCTGTCCATAACTGTCTTTTATTTGTATTGGGAGCATCCAGGAAGTATTGCCCACATAATTTTTTGCAAGAGAAACAATGTTTGAGGAATTTCCGCCATCATTTGTAATGATGACTATTGCATCATTCATTGAAAAGTTTGCTGAAACAGCAACATTCGCTGTGTCATTTACTCTATATGAGCTTTTTTGTGTTTTGAGGTCAATTTTATATTGTGGTTGATTTGATGCATATTGCTGTTTTTGACCTACATAGACCTGTTGACGAGCAGTTACCGTATTGCTGCGATTATCATTAGCTTGAGCTACAACCTCATAACTTCCTATACCCACTTTTTGGAATGAAAAAATAGCTGTTCCATCTGCGTTTGAAGTCACGCTTTGTATTAGTACAAGTTGTTTCGTATTGTAATCAACCACTTTGTACAAAGAAAGTGTTACAGGTTTACTGCTGACTGTTTGTCGTGGGGTATTATGATTAAGCACAGATACTGTTCCGCTAACACCATTGTCTATATCACCTGTGAGATTATCTACAAATAAGGCGAATTCACCTCTGTGAATAAGTTTCGCAATTTTCCCTATTGAAGGCGATGCTCCAATGTTGGGTGTAATTTCAAGTGTTGCAATTTGACTTAACTCATACTTGCTTGGCAGACTTGTTGAAAAAGTGATCTGTGCCACACCTTTCTCATCAAATTTTCCTTTGCCAGAGACGAGTTCATTTCCTTGCCCATAGTAGCCACTTACAGTTCCTCCAATATCCTCAGTTGTACGGTCTTTTACTTCTTGAAAATCGCTAACAAGTACTCGATAAGAAAAATCTACATTTGACAATGGTTGTCCATAATTAGTTTTTGCATAAACTGTAAAGTGGGCACTATCAGAACTGACATACTCCTTCTCAAGTGCAGTTGCAGTAATATCCATATCAGGTTTTCGATACGATTGTATGACTAATGGTAAGGAATCAATTTGATTATATGTTCCGCCACTATTTTTTAGCGAAAGCGTAATCTGTGGATATGCACCAGTTGTCATTTGAGGTAATTGTGCATCAAATGTTACTGTGCCATTCTGGTCAACATCTAAAGCCTTATAAGAACTGTTTGGATCAGGAGTGCCATAATCAAAAAGAACCTGTGCGTAGTATGTTCCAGTTGGAACTACATAGTTACCATTTTCTTTTTTACGTATAACAGCTTTATAATGGACAAGATCACCTGGTCTATACACTGGTCTTTCGGAATATGAGAATACTTGATATTTATCCCCTCCGCTATTTGCGTACCCATTATAACCATATGATTTTGTAAACGTAACCGCCATATCGTTACCATTATGTGTAATGACAAAATCTACTGCATTTGCTGACTGGGTATTTTTTGCAGTACCATCACTGCCAGTGACAACTTTATCAAGCAAAACTGGAGCATTTTTCGCTCTGTAGAACTCCGCAGTAACACCGCTTATACTTTTCCCTGTACTTTGTTCAGATGTCCATACATAAGTGTTGTTCGCATCATTAAATACTTGGTTAATATGATTTGAAGCAACGACAAATAAATCTTCACTTCCTTGACCATTACTCAACGTTACAAAATATAATCCTGGATTAGGAAAAGCATCATTTCCTAATTGAACTTGATATGCATTATTTGGTTTTCCACTTTGTAAGGTTAATTGGAGCGGCTTTTCGTTAGCGTTTGAGTTAGATACAAATTGATAAAGAGGATATTTCCCATCCTTGTAACTAAAGTATTGTAATAATTGATTTTCATTTGCTGGTTGGATTGTAACTTTTAAAGGAGAACCCACAAATATTCCAGCATTATTTGTCGCTGCACCTGAGGAAGTATTAAAGGTAATAGCTAATGATTTGTTAGGAGTTGTAGCTATGAGTTTATAATCTGCTTGAAGATTAAATGATGGATTTTGTTTCGTTCTAAAGGCGACATTTATATCATTTGATAGTTCTTGATTATCAGAAGAATGAAATCCTTTATCTATAGTGACTGTATAAACAGTATTATATGAGAATGTATTAGGAAATCCACCAGACTGCGTTTTATCTGAGGAAAAATATACAACCTGTCCATTTTTCTCAAGATGCCAAGAACCTGGAATATTAGGAGATATATGAAAGTACTTTCCAAGATCACTTTCTGCAATGCCAATATTTTTTGAAAATACAAATGTTGGTTGTCCACTAGTTGAGAAGGTGCTGTCCTGATCTGCTGGTGAACTCTCTGAGAGTTGAAATTTCTGCGCTTGGTTATGAGGCTTGTGTATAGTCTTTAATTGATTGAGAACAAAAACTGAAGCAGGTAAAATTATAATGATAACCAAAAGTAGCAATAGTAGCTTGAAGTGTTTTCGATAGCCATTTATTGGATGACTATTGCTCGCAGGTGCCGTTTCTTGACTCTTTGAAACAGACGGCGGAGCATTTATTGGAACATTATTGTCCATATAATTATAGGTTCTAGACTAGGAAATTCTAATAAAACGATACTTTTTCAGTAAAACTATAAGTTCTTTGTACAGAGACTTTTTTGTCTTACCATATCTCCATTCGGACTCTTTTTTAAGTATAACAGGAAATTAACTTTGTACCCATTGAATTTTTGTAAAGTCTCCTTTTAGCAAATGACCAGAAGTTTTCAATACCGTTTATGTGATTGCCTGCCCCGTCTGAGAACTCCTGAGGGTGGTTAATCCTTCTGTGTTTGTTATACCCAACGTCAACCAGTCCTCCAGGATCCTCAGGCAGAATATCCTAGTATAAAAAGAATTTAGCAAGCCACAGAAGGAAGGGTGGCTTTAGTGAATGGGTCGCTCTGACAATCTAAAGTACTGCGGGCAAAAAAAAGGATAACTTTAGAAACCTAGACCGGTATGAAAGCTGTAAAAAACAGTAATAGTTATTTTATGTTGACAAGAGCAAGATCTTTATATTATTCTTAAATTAGGATCTTTTTTAAAAAGGTCGTTTGAATAATGAGAATACTGAACCACCTTCATGCTTCCCCCATATTTTTAGCAATAGGGCTCTTAATTGTAATGCTGTTTAGTATAGTATTGGGCCTCACTCACCTTAACCAAATAAACGATATAAAAACTGAGGCAAGTGAAATGGGTCTTCCTCCTCAAATAAAAATTTCAAACAACTGGCCTCAATTTCACAATACAGCAAATCGTGGCGGTGTGAATTATTCCGAAAATGTTCTTGACTCAACAAATGTAGGAGGGCTTAAGATGAAATGGCGTGCTTGGCTTAATAGCACAGGAGGATACAGTAATTCTTCTCCCGCAGTCGTTGACGGAGTTATATATGTTGGTTCCAACGATAGTAATTTCTACGCTATTAAAGCCACAGACGGATCAATTGTTTGGAAATATAAAACAGAAGCTAGTATTGATTCATCTCCAGCTGTTTATAACGGAGTGGTATATTTTGGATCCGACGATCATAAAATTTATGCACTTAACAGCGCAGATGGTACAAAACTTTGGGCTTTCTCAACCGGAGACAAGGTTAGTTCGTCTCCTCTTGTTGCAGCCGGGGTAGTATATATAGGCTCAAATGATGGGATATTTCGTGCCCTAAATTCTTCAAGCGGATCACTAATATGGCAAAACCCAAACATGTGGGAGATAAGAAAAGGATCAACACTTGGAATTGGAATTGTTTATGTCGCTTCTGATAAATCTATACTTTACGCTTTTGATGCAAAAACAGGCTCAATAAAATGGACAGCTCCCTTAGGTGGAATGGGTAGAAGTACTCCGTCAACTGCAAGTCGCTACAACTTTGTATACGTGGGTGCTGAAGATGGGCGACTTTACGCTTTTGACGCAACAACAGGAGCTCTTAAATGGAAAACTCCCGTGCTTGGTGTAATTACCCCTAGTGTAGTTAGATCTTCACCAACTATTTGGAATGATAAAATATATGTTACAACCAATGAGGGAGATGGAGTAACTACAGCCGATGGCCATCAATACGCTTTCAATGCTGAAACGGGACAACAACTTTGGATTGCACATCTTCCAGACATGAGTGGATTTTCGGCAGCTGTAGCAAATGGAATACTCTTTACTTCAGGATTCGGTCACAATGCTTATGCATTTGACGCAGTAACCGGCGTAAAACTTTGGAATGCAGGCTTTAATACATTTATCGGAAATACAGGAGGCGCTGTAGTAGTCAATAGCAACTTATATTTTCTTAATCAAGATGGCTATTTGTATGACTACGCAGACTTAACGGGTCCAGACATAATATTTGATTCTTCGCCCAAGTCTCTAACTAATTTGCCTTCTGCAACTTTTAGTTGGCATGCAAGTGAAAACCTGGTTGGAAGTCCCACATGCACTCTTGATGACATTGTAGTTCCTTGTTCCTTAAGTTCGTATGCTACCGCCGGTTTAAAAGAAGGACCTCATATTATTAAGATCGCCGCCACTGACAAATCCAACAATGTAAAAACTACTCAATACAGTTGGACTGTGGATCTGACTCCACCAACAGTGTCTATTTTAAGATCACCGCTAAATCCAACAACTGAAAATTCGCCGACTTTCAATATTTCATCTAATGAAACAAATAGTACTTTTCTCTGCAAACTAGATTCACAATCACAACAAACTTGTAACGCATGGCCAAAATACACAAATCTACCTGATGGAAATCACACTTTCACAGCCTGGGCAGTAGATCAGGCAGGCAATACGTCAGCTCCAGCCTCATCTTCCTGGTTACAAGATGCTACTGCTCCAACAATCTCTGTCAACGGCCCAACATCGATTAATTATGGTACTTCTCCTTCATGGACAGAGGCTGCTAATGAGACTGTAACTTTTTACTGCTCAAAAGACGGAGGGACTTATAAATTGTGTCCTTCGCCAACATTAATGGATAAACCGTCTGTTGGAACTCATACTATTACTTGGTATGCAGTCGATGCAGTTTGGCATAAATCAAACTACGTGACAATAAATTTAACAGTCAATCCGTAAACAAGTTAATGTAAAGTTTTTAAAAAGATTAAGCATTCTGCTCTTACTGTAGACTTGATAAAGCGAAATGTCAAGTTAATTACCGTTGGAACGCCTTTTCCGATATAATGATTAGTTGTTCTAACGAACTCATTTTAATGAATAACTAAGTTCTTATCAATATTTGAGGAACATGTGGGCCTGGGGCTTTTTGAGACTCTTTAGAAGATTTGGATTTATTGCGGATGTTAGGATAAACAAGAATATAGACCACAATAGCAAGAACTAAAAGAAAAAGATAAATATAAATGACTGGCTCCATAGTTTTATTTTCTGAATCTAATGCTTATAAACCAAATATCAATGTTGAAAAGATCCCCAACCCTATAACGAAAAGATTAAATTTGTCAAAAACCGAGGGAAATACAACAGAAGCTAAAGCAACAAGCGCGACGTCAGATAGAATATCTGATATTTTATAAATTTGTTGTTGATTTAATTTTACAAAACTCATCTATTTATTATGGATATGTTTTACTCTACCTCAACGGACTATAAACAACAGGAGGATTTGACAGTTGAATGGTGTTAGATTTACCTGCTAAGGTATAATATAGAGACAGCGTTAATACCGCAGCGGTAGCCAGAGTGTTGGAATTGGCAGACAAGCACGATTCAGAATCGTGTGCCCGCAAGGGCGTGGGAGTTCAACTCTCCCCTCTGGCACCTGAGGAGAGCTTGTCAGAGAAGCGTCCACAACCTGTCAGTTACGATTTAAAAAAGAAGAGGTAGATCAACCTCCAGTTTTTTACTCATCTCAACCCTGTTTTACAATTCTTAAAGCTGATTTACTTCTTAAATTAACGATCTAATACTTGTGTAGTTGTTTTTCATATGCCTCATCTTGCACGAGTTTATGCTATCATTTCAAGTAGAAGTGTCGTTTACAACTGACGATTTGTGGACGGTACCGCTTGTCAGCCTCGTGTTTTGTTTTAGTGTTCGAGACAAAATCGAACCGATAAAATACAGCTGGCTAAAGCAATTAAACAGCAGTGGGCGTTAAAGAAGGCAAAACACAAAAGCTTGAGGACGATAACCGCTTGATCGGAGGCAACTCTGGGATTTTACTCTTCAGACAGGGATTTACTATAAAAGAAGATAAATTAAGAGCATATTTACAAATCCATACAACTCATAATTATGGAGAGTTATTAAACTTTGGAGTAAATTACTAATAATTCCCAGGAGCAATTTTATAAGCCAACAATTACTCAACCAACCACGAATATGAAAAGGAGAAATTATTTAGGAACCTGTACGATTAAATACTACGATGTCAAATTATTACTAAATATCGTAGGAATTTACGAAAACTTTGCTAAAATAGTCATATGGAGAGGTGGCTGAGTGGTCCAAAGCGAGGGGTTGCTAACCCCTTGAGCTGTATAAGCTCACGTGGGTTCGAATCCCACCCTCTCCGCCAGTTGGGAAATGAAGTCATTGGCTCGCCAGCCGTTTTTCGGGGAAATTTCAAGCCGTTTTGAATTCAGTAAGGCCAAAAGCGGGCTTTTCTTGAAAGAAAGAAATAATTTTGCTATCATAGTATTCTAATCAGAATAACACAAGTAATGATATCAAACTATTGAAACTATGGCAACGATTGGCGAAAACATAAAAAAAGCGCGAAATAAACTTGGCTTGACCCAAGACGATCTAGTGAGAAAATCCGGCGTAAAGCATACTACCCTTACCAAGATTGAGAGCGATGTGGTCGTCAAGCCAAGCGTGCAAACGGTCGCCAAAATCGCCAAAGCGTTAGGCGTTCCAATGGAAGATTTGGTAAAATGAAATCATGAGCATTAACCATAATAAAAACCTATGAGAAAAATTATCACCACGACATTCGTAACACTAGACGGCGTGATGCAAGCGCCGGGCGGCCCAGAAGAAGATCGCGCGGGCGGCTTTACGCACGGCGGTTGGATGGTCAACTACCGGGACGAAATCATGAGCAGCGTGATGGATACCTGGATGGGGCTCCCTTTTGAATTACTCTTGGGAAAGCGAACGTACGACATTTTTGCTGCGTACTGGCCGCATGACAAGCAAGCCCCCAGTATTGCGAAACCATTCAACAGTACCAAGAAGTACGTTGTTTCGCATACATCCTTTAAGCCTTCGTGGCATAACTCGATATGTATTACTGGCAATGTCGTGGCGCAAATCAAAAAACTGAAAGCGGAGGACGGCCCTGATCTGTGGGTGCATGGCAGCGGCAATCTTATACAGACACTTCTTAAACATCATCTTATCGATAGGATGCATCTTTGGATATTTCCGGTAACAGTAGGGGGCGCAGGCAAGCGACTCTTTGCAGAAGGG
>OBEQ012957175.1_pt1 | contig 18774 bp, 12 predicted proteins | sample 1670901 | NCBI WGS metagenome assembly OBEQ01 (sample SAMEA104232315, study PRJEB22302) | groundwater metagenome | biome: forest; feature: aquifer; material: groundwater | place: USA | collected 2011-08-07 | depth 5.4 m
TAATTTTAAAATAGCTGAGGTTCCCGTAGAGTGGAATTATGTTGATACGGAAAGAGTCCAAGTTATTAAAGATGCAGCTGCTGCAATTTATGACATGATAAGAATTAGGGTAAATGATTTGAAAGGGAAATATTGATGAGCGACTTTAATTCGGTAATAGATATTGTTTATCAGGCGGGGCAAAATTTAAAAAAACACTTTGGAAATGTTGAAGTTTTGGGTTATAAAACAACTCATTTTGATACAGCAACACCATCTGATGTTGTAACTAAACTGGATCAGGAAACAGAAAATTTTTTAGAAAGTAATCTTAAAAAAATCGATCCGACAATTGGTTTTACTGGAGAAGAATCAGGAGTGATTAAAAAATCAGATAGATTTTGGTTAGCTGATCCGATTGATGGAACAGGATTTTTTCTAAGAGGAATATGGGGGTGTACAATGATGCTTATTTTGATTGAAGATGGTCAGCAGAAATTCTCAGCAATTTATGATTTTATTCAGGATAAAATGTACACAGCAGAAGATGGGAAAGGAGCTTATCTTAACAAAAAAAGAATAAAGGTGAGTAAAAGACATCTAAATGAAGCTTTTGTTTATATAGAATCACATTCAGCTAAAATATACTCAGCTCTTGCTGAGAAATGCACTAATCTTGGTAACTACCCTGCAGGAATCCATTTTGCCCTAGCTGCAGAAGGAAAAGTAGAAGGAAGAATATGTGTTGATCCATATGGTAAAGATTATGATTTTGCTCCGGGACAACTCTTAGTTAAAGAAGCAGGAGGAATTGTTAAAAATATTGGTAAAGATTCATTTGATTATACAGACCTTAACTTTTTAGCAGTAAATAAAGAAGTTTACGAGGAATTAACTCAGGGTCCGGACGCAGTATTTCCTATAAACTTAAGTCTGTGATAACATAAACCATTATGGATACAGACAAATGTCCTAAGTGCGGTTCTCCTTTGGGGGAGGCAACAGAAACTAAAACCGGAAAAAAACTTCAGCGTTGCAGTAACGGTTCATGGAATGCTGAAACTCATAAAAATGAAGGCTGTGACTTTGTTAAATGGTTGGAAACTCCACCGGTTGAGCTGGATGAAAAATGTCCAAAGTGCGGGGCTAATTTAATTTTGTCAACCACCAGATTCGGCAAAAAAATGAAAAAATGCTCAACAGGAGGTTGGGATGCAGAGGCTAAGAAAGCCACAGGATGTGACTATGTGGAGTGGATAAACGGCACAACTGAACCCTTAGACATGGATTGTCCGGAGTGTGGAGAAAAATTAGTTTTATTTACCACCTCAGCAGGTAAAAAAATGGAGAAGTGTTCAACAGCCGGATGGGATTCTGTAGAAAAAAAACCTACAGGATGTACATATGTTAAATGGCTTAAACCAGGTGAAGTTCCAATATCTAATGCAGGTGAAGAATTTCTACCTCCGGAACCAAAAGAATAATATTTTTTATAGTTAGATCTATGATAAAATTAAGAACTTATGTCTGAAGCTTCAAAGATGTTACCTTTAGGAACAAGCCTACCGCAGTTTTCGCTACCAGATGTTGTTTCCGGAAACACTGTTTCATCCGCTGATTTTTCCGGCAAACCCTTACTCGTTATGTTTATCTGCAGACATTGTCCTTATGTGAAACATGTTCAATCTGAGCTCTCTAAAATAGGGAAGGATTACTCCGGTAAAATTGGAATTGTGGCAATATCCTCAAACGATCCTGCAGTTTATCCTGAAGATGCCCCTGAATCTTTAAAAGAGCAGGCTACTGAGTTAGATTTTAGTTTTCCTTATCTTTATGATGAAAGCCAAGAGGTGACAAAAAGTTTTTCTGCTGCCTGCACTCCTGATTTATTTGTCTTTGATGGGGGAGGAGAGCTAGTTTACAGAGGACAACTGGACGGGAGCAGGCCAAGTTTGGATATTCCTGTTACTGGTGAGGATTTAAGAGCAGCGCTTGAAGCTGTTTTGGCTGGTCAATCTGTTTCCCCGGATCAAAAGCCCAGCATTGGCTGTGGCATAAAGTGGAAATCTTGAGTAAAATGGTATAGTGAACTTTGTTGTAAAACATAAATTTGAACTTATTCTTCTTTTAATACTGGCAGCTTTTTATTTTCTACTCCGGCTCCCCAACCTTACTTCACAGCCTATTTTTGCAGATGAGGCTATTTATATTCGTTGGGCCCAGGTCATGAAAGCTGAGCCTACTTTAAGATTTGTGTCTATGACAGATGGGAAAACACCCTTTTTTATGTGGGCCATGATTCCTTTTTTTAAGGTTTTTAAAGATCCCCTTTTTGCAGGCAGGTTTTTATCTGTGATATCCGGTTTTTTTACTTTTCTGGGAGTTTTTTTCTTAACTAAGAAGATATTTAATTTAAGAGCGGCCCTATGGGCCTCTCTCTTTTATGTAATTACTCCATACGTTGTTTTTTTTGACAGAATGGCTTTAGTTGATTCAATGTTATCCAGTTTTACTCTCTGGTCAATTTATTTTGCAATATGGTTGGCAGAAAGCTTAAGGCTGGATATTGCCATGATTTTAGGGTATTTAATGGGTGGGGCAATTTTAACCAAAACTCCTGGCTTTATAAATCTTTTAATTTTCCCGGTGGCTTTTATATTTGAATATCTCGGAGGAAAGAAAAAGTCTGTTTTTAAACTGGTAATTATGTGGGCAGTTGCACTCGGAATTGCACTTATTTTATATAACTCCCTTAGACTTGGGCCTGAATTTAATAAACTATCTGCCAGAAATGCTGATTATGTTTTCTCGCCGGAGGAGTTGAAGGGTAGAATTTTGGATCCTTTTATCCCCCATTTTCATGATATGTCTGATTGGTTTCCGAAGCTTTTTACAATTCCTACATTACTATTAATCGGTATTGGGATTTTTTATGCCTTTAAGAAGATGAATAAGAAAGCCTTAGTTGTTTTAATCTGGCTTTTAATCCCTTTACTTACTTCTATGGCATTTTTAAAAACATTTACCGCCAGATATTTGCTTACCTCAATTGCTCCTTCTTTAGTTTTTGCAGGATTTGGATTAAGTCAGTTTTTGGAAAAGATAAAAATCAGAAATTATGTAAAAGTGATAATTGGTTTTGCTATAATTCTTCCATTTAGCCTTATATTTGACTATCAGCTGCTTAGCTCTCCTCCTCCGGATAATTTGCCAAAAGAGGAAAGAATCGGATATTTTGAAGACTGGACAGCAGGGTATGGATTTAAAGAGATTTCGCAGTATTTACTGGACCAATCAAAAGATCAAAAAGTTATTTTAGGAGCTGAGGGATATTTTGGAACATTACCTGATGGCATTCAAATTTATCTGGATAAATCAAATGTAGTTGTGATTGGATCAACTGCCACAATCTCCGCCCAAATCAGAAATGCTGCCAAAAATAATCCTACTTACTTTTTGGGCAATAAAAAGCGGGTGGAAATAGGGATAAAAAATGCCAAATTAATAAAAGAGTTTCCAAAAGTTAAACCGCTTGATGGAAGTGAGAAAGATGCAATGGTTTTATATCAGGTTTTCCCAAATCCATGAAAAAAATAATATTAACTGCTTTGCTTCTTATTTTAATAACTCTTCCAACGCTCCTACCTTATTTTAACTCCAAATTTTTCTATACTCAGGATTATATTTTTATAGCAAGGCTCAATCAGATGAGTACTGCGCTATCACAGGGACAATTTCCTGTCAGATGGGCTCCTGATTTAAGATATGGTGAGCCGGTTTTTAATTATTATGCCCCTTTGCCGTACTATCTGGGATTTTTTATTCACCTGATGGGTTTTAATTTCCTCTGGGTTTCTAAAATCCTTTTTATGTTAAGTGCAGTTTTGTCCTCTATTGCCATGTATATTTTTTCCTCCAAACTTTTTAGTAAAAAAGCAGGGATTTTATCAGCTGTTTTATATACCTATGCTCCGTATAAGGCAGTTGATATGTATGTTAGAGGGTCACTTTCTGAAACATGGGCTTTTGTATTTTTCCCGCTGATTTTTTACTCCTCTTATCTTTTAAGTAAAAAAAGAAATTCGCTGAATATCTCTTTTCTTGGATTATCTTTGGCCGGATTATTCCTAACACACAATGTTACAACTTTAATGTTTTTGCCTTTTTTGGGACTGTGGTGGATTTATCTCTTGATAAGTGAAAAAAACTGGAAAATTTTTATTCCGTTAATTCTTGGCTCAGTTTTAGGATTCGGGTTGGCTGCATCATTTTTACTGCCTGCTTCTTTTGAGCGGGATTTTATACAAACAAAATATTTAACAGTTGGATACTTTGATTTCAGAGCTCATTTTGTGGCTTTTTCTCAGTTTTTCTCAACGTTTTGGGGCTATGGATCCTCTCTTTGGGGACCGGTTGATGGGTTATCATTTCAGGTGGGACTGGTTAACTGGGCGACTTTAGGGTTGACTGGTATAGCTTTATTTTTATCCAGAAAAGACAAAAAGCAGCTAATCCTGATTTCATTTTTGGCAGTAAGCTTTACTCTGTCGATTTTTCTTCAGCACAATAAGTCTGCTTTTATCTGGGAAGCATTTCCGATTATGGCATTTATCCAATTTCCCTGGAGGTTTTTGGCTGTATCAATTTTCATTGTATCAATAGCAGGAGGAGTAGTTGCACCGTATTTAAGAAATAGATTATCAATAGTCTATTTTATTATTATTTTGGCTGCAGTAGTCTCCACTTATTCTTATTTTAAACCTGAAAAATATGTTGATGACAGTTTTTTTGATAAATTTTTAAATGTTGAAAAAATGCGCCAGGGGATTGATTTAACAAAAGATTATTTACCGATTTGGGTTAAAACAGTTGATGCCCCGCCGCTAAATTATCCTGAATCTCAGGATGGTAAAACCGCAGTTTCAAAATTTGAGAAAAAAGGAGTAAAGGCTTTTTCCCAGATTAATGTTTTAACTGATTCCACAGTTGAGGTACCGATTACATATTTCCCAAACTGGGAAATTAAGGCAAATAATGAAAAAATAAAACTTGAACAACCGCTAGAACGGGGACTTGTCAGATTCAAGCTGGCCAAGGGAAACTACAATGTTAGCTTTGAATTAAAAGATACTCCTGTTAGAATGATAGGAAACACAATTTCACTGTTTTCTTTACTGGGTTTAACTCTGCTTTTAACTTTTAAGAAATATAAGCAAAGCTTGCGAACTAAAGTTCTTAAACATGTATAAATTTATATTGGATCGGAAAGAATTTTTTATCGGTTTAATCTTGACTTTGGCATTACTTTGGCCGCTTTTTGCCTCGCCTTATTTTACCCATCATGATGATGTGCAGGTCATCAGGATTTTTGAGATGAATAAATGTTTTCAAGACGTGCAAATTCCCTGCAGGTGGGTTCCGGACTTAGGAGGTTTGTATGGTTATCCTATTTTTAACTATTATGCTCCCCTACCTTATTATATTGGTGAAGTCTTTTATTTAATTTTTAAAAATTACTTAATTTCCAGCAAAATAATATTTGCCCTGCCTTTTATTCTGTCTTATGTTTTCATGTTTCTTCTTGCCTCTAAATTCTGGGGAAAATGGGGTGGGTTATTCTCCGGTGTATTTTATTCTTATGCGCCTTATCACGCGGTTGATTTTTATGTAAGAGGGGCAATGGGGGAAATGTGGGCTTTGATGTTTTTTCCGGCCTTATTTTGGTCACTGGCAAAGCTGGAAGAAAAAGTGAGTATAAAAAATCTTTTATTAAATGCTTTGTTTATCGGGGGATTAATTGTTTCGCATAATTTATCTGCCATGATTTTTTTGCCACTTTGTTTAGTTTGGATATTAATATTATTTTTAAAAAATAGGAATAGACTTTTTTTGATTTTCTCTGCTGTTTCAATAATTATGGGAATATTACTTTCCTCGTTTTACTTTTTCCCGGTTTTATTTGAGAAAAATTTAGCTCATATTGAAACGACAACTTACGGTTATTTTTCCTACACAGAACATTTTAAAGGACTTAGGAAATTATTTTTGGAAAGAACCTGGGGATATGGGGCATCAGTCAGGGAAGTCCCCGGCGGAGAGAGAGACGGCTTATCCTTCCAGATTGGCTGGGTACATCTATTGGGTTGGATTGTAGCTTTATACACAGCTTTTTCAATAAGAAAGAAAAATAGATGGCTTTCCTTTGTGATAATTTTTTCATCTGTTGCAGCTGCGGGAGCTATTTTTATGATTAATCCCCGCTCTGAATTTCTCTGGAAATCAATTGATTCTTTGAAGTATTTACAATTCCCGTGGAGGTTTTTAATGCTTATAATCTTTTTTGTTTCATTTATTTCCGGCAGTTTTTCTCTGACTGCTTTAAAACATAAAAAATATATCGGGATTGGTCTATTTATATTAGTAATTGCTTTAAACTTTTCTTACTTTAGACCGGAGAAATTTATCCAAACAAATGATACTCAGTATTTAAGCGGTGAGAATTGGGATAAAATTATAAAAAGGTCTATTTTTGATTATCTTCCTATCTATGCCAAAGAACCTCCGGCAGAGTTGGCAACGGAAAGATACAAAATCTTAACAGGGGACAGCAAAATAGATAATTTTAAAGAAGGCACAAACTGGTTAAGTTTTGAAACTATCACCAAAACACACACAATCATCCGTTTATCTCAATATTATTTTCCTGACTGGAAAATCTTTGTTGATGGTAAACAGATTAATGTTGAATATCTAAATAATAGTTTAGGGCTTATGACAATAATTTTAGGAGAGGGGAATCATAAAGTTGAAGGAAGGTTATACGATACTTCTGTACGCTCCATTTCCAATGATCTGACAATTGCAACTGCAGCAACTATGTTATTTTTATTTATCACCCAACTTACAAAAATAAGAAAATGGGTAAGTTATTACAGAAAAAGAATTAACTAAAATGGATGAGTCTGTTGAACAAATTGATCCAACTGCGGAATTAACAGTTGATGATGTTAAGCAAAGGGCTGCCAAGGGAGCCGCAATACTTACCCTAAGAACAATCTTTATACAGGCAATATCTTTTTTTGCAAATGCACTTTTGACTATTTTTTTAGAGCCTGCCCAATATGGAGTATTTTTTCTGGTTTCAGCAGTTATTAGTTTTCTAGCTTATTTTTCTGATATTGGTTTTGCAGCAGCACTTATCCAAAAAAAAGAAAATTTAACAAAAGATGATTTAAGAACAATATTTAGCGCCCAGCAAATATTGATTATCACTCTTTTGATTGTGATTTTTCTGGCAACACCGTTTATTCAAACGTTTTATAAACTTAATCAGGATTCAATTTATTTGCTTTGGGCGTTGTCTTTTTCTCTTTTTACCTCATCTTTAAAAACTATTCCCTCAGTTTTAATGGAGCGAAGATTGGAATTTAACAAGTTAATTATTCCTCAAATAATTGAAACAATTGTCTTTAATGCTGTGGCAGTATCTCTGGCATTTAAAGGATTTGGTGTAACAAGCTTCACGATTGCTATACTAGCTAGAGCTATAGTGGGTCTGACAGCAACTTATATTATTCAACCATGGCTTCCATCAATTGCTTTTTCCCTAAATTCTTTTAAATCCATCCTTAAGTTTGGAATTCCATATCAGACTAATGTTTTTTTAGCTATGGTTAAAGATGACGGGATGACTTTATTTTTAGGCAGCGTCCTTGGAACAAGCGGAATAGGACTTTTGGGTTGGGCCCAAAAATGGGCTTATGCACCTCTTAGGTTTTTTATGGATCAGGTGATTAAAGTTACTTTCCCAGCATTTTCCAGGCTGCAGGGAAATAAAAAAGAATTATCAAATGGGGTATCAAAATCAATTTTCTTTATTTGTTTATTGGTTTTCCCCTCCCTTATACTTTTAAATTTGTTCGCACCAATCCTTACAGAAATAATTCCAAAATATAATAAATGGAACCCGGCATTAACTGCCTTAGCTTTAATTTCAATCACCTCTGCCTTTGCAGCAGTTACAACTCCGCTAACTAATATGTTAAATGCCATTGGAAAAATTTCTTTAACCTTTAAATTCATGGTAATGTGGACTTCTCTAACCTGGATTCTTATCCCATTTCTTTCTTTAAAATATGGAATAAATGGAGCAGGATTGGGTTTTGCTATTGTTGGAGCAAGCTCGGTCTTTGCAATAATAAAAGCCTCGGAGTTTATTGAAATAAATTATTTTAACTATGTTGGAAAACCTTTATTAGCGGCTGTTTTAATGGGAGTATTAATCTTTATTGTAAGGGGATTGCTAGCTTATACTTTTACTTCACTAATTATATTGGGAATTCTCGGTCTATTTTCATATTCTGTTTTAATTATTATTTTAGAACCGAATTTGGCTAAATTAATAAAACAGCTAAAAAAGACATGAAGATCTTAAAAATAATATTAGCTTTTTTACTACTTATTTTTGTTCAGCCGAGTCTTGCTTATGCTCAAAATTCTTACGCTTCTGTTGTTAATCCGGTACGGGGAAATGATTTTTGGGACCTTAAAGATCAAAGTGTAAATACAGCAGTAGTTGGGGAGATGGAAATATTAAAAAGATATAGTATTCCGGCAACTTGGCTGATTAGATATGATGCTCTATCAGTTGAAGATACAATCAGTAAATTAAAAGATTCCTCTGATGAAAAAGGACTATTTTTAGAAATTACCCCAAGTTGGACTAAAGATGCAGGAGTTTCCTATCATGTTGGTGAAACATGGCACTCTGCCGGAAGTGCTTTTTTAACAGGTTATGAAACAAGTGAGCGGGAAAAATTAATTGATACCTCATTTGAAAAATTTAAATCGGTTTTTGGTAATTATCCCAAATCAGTTGGGGCCTGGTGGATAGATGCATATTCTCTAAATTATATGCAGAAAAAATATGCAGTTGCGTCTGCCTTAATTGTTGCTGATCAGTACACAACAGATAATTATCAGATTTGGGGTCAATATTTTTCCACCCCGTATTATCCATCTAAAACAAACATACTTCACCCTGCACAAAACACTGACGAAAAACTACCGGTTGTAGTTGTTCAGTGGGCCTCGCGTGATCCGGTAAACTCTTATGGAAATGGTGTAGGAGAGAGTACCTATTCTGTTCAGGCAAACGATTACATTGATTATCACAGTCTTGATACAAATTATTTTTCAAAATTAGTTAGCATTTACACCAATCAGCCTTTGGATAATTTTGGACAAATTGTAGTGGGTCTGGAGAATTCTTATTCCTGGGATAAATACTCCAAAGAATATGAAAATCAAATTAAGCTGGTAAATGATTTAAGAATTAAAGGGCAGTTAACTGCTATGACTTTAAGTAATTTTTCAACGTGGTATAAAGATAATTTCCCAAATATTTCACCGGAGCATATTATAGTGGCAGATGATCCCTTAGGGAGTTACAAAAAAGTTGTCTGGTTTATGAACCCATTCTATAGAATTGGCTGGTTTTTAAATCAGGATGGGTCTGTAATTCGTGATATCAGGCAGTATATAAACGGCTCAGAAGAGCCCTGTTTTACTAAAAGATGCGACAGTGTGAATTTTGCAACAGATGCAACCAGGGTTTTGGATGAAGTAAGCTTTGGACATAAATGGGTGATTGATCAGGGCAAGATAACTGATTTTAAAGTCAGTAAAATTGGTTCAAATTATGTAATTTCCTATAAAAATGAAGCAGGGAACACAAGAGTAATTAAATTATTACCAAGAGATATAAGTGTTAATGATAAGGTTCAGTCTATTGATACTGCAATTCTGGAGGCTACAAAAGTTGATGATAAGAATCATCTGCAAAAGCTTCAACTAGGCCTTCCAAAAGCAGAATTTTTACCTGTTTTATTTAATATTATAAAATTTGCTGTTTTTTTTGTTTTTGCTTTTTTAGTACCGGGTTTAATTCTGACCCGGAATATAAACAAATCCAGTTTTCAAAAATTCTTTTTAGCATCAATAATAGGGTTAGTTTTTCTGACACTAATTTTCTATCTGGTTAGCATTTTGAAAATGAAACCCCTTTTATATGTTTATATTTTTGTTAATGTTGTTTTATTTTTAAAGCTTAAATTATTTAATTTAAAATCTACATTGAAGGATCTTCAAAGTATTGGCTTGTTTTGGGGAGTAATTATTGCAGGGACTATTTTTCAAACTATACCGACTTTCAAAAGCGGATTAGAATTTCCATATGGACTGGGTTTTTGGGGGCCGAATACTCATGATGGAGTCTGGCATATAAGCTTAATTAATCAACTGGTAAAACAAGTACCACCGGAAAATCCGATATATTCCGGTCTTATTTTAAAAAATTATCATTATTTTTATGATTTACTAATTGCTGGTGCAAATTATTTAACTGCAATTTCGATCCCGGATTTATTATTCAGATATTTCCCTGTTTTATTTTCACTTAGTTTGGGGATAGGCAGTTTCTATTTAGTGCAGAATTTATTTAAAAATAAAGTGGCAACATTTTTCTCATTGTATCTTATTTACTTTGCCGGCTCTTTTGGCTGGATTGTTGAATTCATAAAACAAAGGCACTTAGGTGGAGAGTCAGCTTTTTGGGTAAATCAGGCAATTTCATTTAATTTAAATCCTCCTTTTGCAATTTCTTTAATAATTATAATAGTACTTTTACAACTTCTCCCATTGACGGAAAAATTAACTAAAATGACTTTTCTTATAAATTCTGTTTTGATTGGTTGTTTAATAGCATTTAAATCTTACGGCGGAGTTTTAATACTTGGCACAGTCTTCATAATAGGAGTCTGGAATTTAATCAGAAAAAAAGATTTATCTTTTTTAAGTTGCTTTATTGGCGGAGGAATAATCTCAGCAGGTTTATTTTTATCTAATTTTGAAGCCTCCAGACCGCTTTTGATGGTTGCTCCTTTTTGGTTTGTAAATTCTATGATTGACTCTCCTGATAGAGTAGGGTGGACAAGACTATCTTTAATGAGGATGGTGGGGCAGTCCCAGGGGCCGTATCTTAAATTTATAGCAGCAGAAACAATAAGCCTTTTAATATTTATATTCGGTAACCTGGGACTCAGGTTTTTAAGTTTCGGAGTATTTTTTAGACTCAAAAAAGTTGCTAATAACAGTACTTTTATTTTTATAACTGTTTTTTCTTTTTTATCAGCTTTAATTCCGACTATTTTTATACAAGCTGGTAATCCCTGGAATACAATACAATTTATTTACTACTATCTTTATACAGCTGCTTTATTTTCCGGGGTTGTTATTGCATATATTTTATCCCGGGTTCCAAAAATAATAGGTTTAATAATAATTTTAATAGTATTAATACTCTCTCCGATAAATTCCATTGTTACTGCCAGTGGTTATATTCCTTCCAATCCGCATGCTTTTATCAGTGAGAAAGAAATAGAGGCGTTAAAGTTTTTATCCAATCAAAGCGATGGTACGGTTTTGACCTATCCTTATAACGAGAAATTAAAAAATGAAATTGCTGAACCCTGGCCGCTTCTTGCTTATGATTCAACAGCCTATGTTTCAGCTTTCTCAAAAAAAATAAGTTTCCTGGAAGATATATCTCAAAATCAAATCCTTTTAACTGATTATAAAAAAAGGTTAGTAATAGCTTCTGATTTTTTCCTTTCTCCGGAGGCTCAACAACTAAAAATTTTAGAGGAAAATAGACTCAAATATATTTATATCCCTAAAGTATTTCAAGTAAGTCTGGATGAAACTAATCAAATTAAAAAGATTTTTGAAAATGAGGAAGTCCTAATTTATAAAAGAAGTGTATCTAAATGATAACTTCTTTTGCAAGCCTTGCTTATAAATATAAATGATGTTAATCATAAATGAAATAATCCTAGGAATTTTATTTTTACTGATAAGCTTTGTATCTTTTGTGACACCCTTTTATCCGCTAATAAAAAAATTAGACAAAAATTTGGATGGTTTAGAAAAAATCACAATATCTGCGATCTTAGGGCTGGTTATATTTACTCTTATCGCTTACATTCTTTCTGCCGTTCATTTGAGATTTTTGATGTATGCTTTTCCATTAGCCGGAATTTATTCTTTTTTCAAATACAGAAAAGATTTTTTAAATTTAAGATTTGGAATTAATAATAAAAAATTCTTCCTGACGGTTTTTATATTAGGGGTTATTGGCATGGTTTTAGTTAATGCGCCTTCAGGACTTCCATATAAAGATGGAATTTATTTTTGGAGTTCACACGGACATGACGGGGTATGGCATTTGGCTTTGATGGAGAATATGCATAAGGATGTTTTTCCTTTTCAAAATCCGGAACTTGCTGGAAATAAACTTCAGAATTATCATTTTTTTGTGGATTTATTTATGTCTGAGTTTTCCCGGCTTTTTCCTTTTTCTAATCTTGATATTTATTTTAGATTTATGCCGACAGCTTTTGCAGTCTTACTAGGTTTAAGCAGTTTTATATTTGTAAGATTATGGACTAAAAAAGAGTTAGCAGGGATTTGGTCAATGATTTTTCTCTATTTTGCCGGCAGTTTTGGTTATTTACTCTACATTCCAACACACAAAGCCTTAGGAGGTGAGTCAATATTCTGGCTTTCACAAACGCAGTCAGTTTTAGGAAATCCACCTCATGCATCTGCTTTTATTGTCACGATAATCTTTTTATTTTCTCTCTATAAATATTTAGACCTTAGAAATAAAGCATATTTTTTCCTTTGTGTAATTTTAGGGGGAGCTGTTATTGAATTTAAAGTTTATGCCGGACTTTTGATCTTAGGAGGACTTTTAGTTGTCAGCATTTATGAACTTTTATTTAAAAGGATTTATCAGGTTTTATTACTTTTTCTTACTACTCTTTTTGTTTCTTTAATAATTTATCTACCAAACAGTGCTAACTCGCAGGACTTTTTAATCTGGCAGCCATGGTGGTATATCAGGACAATGGTTGTTGCAACAGACCGTCTGAACTGGCTGAATTTAGAACTTATAAGGCAAACCTATGTTGCAGATCATAACTGGAAAAGAGTTATACAGGTTGAGACAGTAGCATTTCTAATTTTTCTTTTTGGGAATTTAGGGATGAGGTTTTTCGGTTTTTGGGCATTTTTAAAAATAAAATTATATAAAAACTCTTTTAATATATTTCTTTTAAGTATGACCCTAGCCTCTTTTTTAATGCCGGTATTTTTTCTGCAAAAAGGTGTGGCTTGGAACTCAATACAATTTAACCAATATTTCCTGTTATTTTTCGGTTTTTGGGCTGCATTTTCAGTTTCCGACTTAGCATCTTTTTATAAAAATACTAAAGTAAGATTAATATTTGCATTACTTATAATAATCTTAGCTATTCCTACTCAACTTGGATTACTCTGGCAATTTTATTCAAACTTACCTTTGTCTAAAGTATCAAACTCAGAGCTTGCAGCTCTTAATTTCTTAAAAAGTCAAAAAAGTGGAATTGTATTAACTGCACCTTTCAATCAGTACGAGAGAGATAAGTATAAAACTCCGCCAATACCGATTTATGCCTGGTCTGATACAGGCTATATCAGTGCTTTTTCTTCCAAAGAAACTTTAATTTCTGATCAGGAACAGGTTAATATAATGGGGTATAAAGTTGATAGACTATTGGAAGACAGAAAAAAAGCTTTTGAAAGTCCGGATGATGTTAATATGAACGAATTCTTAAAAAAGTATAAGATAGATTATATATATCTGTCCTGGGATCAAAAGTTTGCAACAGATCCGGCATTAATAAATGCAGATATAATTTTTCAGAATAATGAGGCGAAAGTATTTAAAGTTAAACAATGAATAGAAAATTTATCTTTATAGCTATAATTTTTTTAGGACTGATCCTTCGAGTGATTTTTATAAACAGCAGTCCTCTTTCTTTGTATGGAGATGAACTGACTCTAGTTTTAGATGCTAACTCGCTTTTAAAAACAGGGCATGACCAGTTGGGGAATCTGCTACCCTTAACATTCCAGATGGGTGCAGGCAGACCTGCAGGGTATGTTTATGGATCTATACCTTTTGTTGCCTTGTTTGGACCAACAGCTTTGGGCGTAAGGGGATTATCTATTCTTTCGGGACTAGGAATTATAATTTTACTTTATTTATTAGGTAAGAAATTATTTTCTGAAAAAGTAGGACTTGCTGCCGCATTTATATCCTCAATTTCTATTTGGGATATAAGTTTAAGCAGAGGAGGGTTTGAGGCTCATTTTGCCCTTTTCCTGGCGCTTTTAGGTACTTATCTTTTTATTTTGGCAAAGGAAAAGCCGATTCTATATTTATTTTCAGCCCTTAGTTTTGGCCTTACACTACATACCTATCCTACCTACAAAATAACTCTGATTTTGTTTTTACCGCTTCTAGTTTGGTTTTGGGGATTTAATTTAACTAAAAAGTATTTTTTTTGCGGGGTTGTAATACTTATGCTTTTTGGATTTTTGTCATTAACTCAAACTTTTACCGGAGGATCTGAAACAAGATTTTCCGATATAAATATTTTTTCACACGCGAATTTAAAAAATTCTATTGAGCAGAAAATAAACTTTGAAAGAAATATAACAATATTACCTAAATCAATTTCCAAATATTTTCATAACAAACAAATAGAGTATACAAAAGTCTTATTAGAAAATTATTTACAGAATTTCTCAATGGACTTTCTTGTAATACACGGAGACAGAAATCCCAGACATAATATGGCCACAATGGGCGAGATTTATTTTGTAGATTTGATTTTAATTCTAGTCGGTCTTTTAAATTTCTGGTCTAAACGAAAACGGGTAATTACTTTTATATTGATATGGTTAATTTTATCCCCTGTTGCAACCTCGATTGTAGATTTGCCGCATGCTCTAAGAAGTGCTTTTATGCTGCCTTCTTTAATAATTCTTTCCAGCTTAGGGCTTTTTACTATTATTGAAGGAAAAAGAAAGTATCTTTATATAGTAGGAATTTTATTTTTAATACAATTTGTTTTCTTTATTCAAAAGCTTTATTTTTTGGCACCAGAAGAATATGCTTCCTTTTGGTCTTTTGAAGCTAAATTAGCTTCAAAAAAAGCAATAGAAAAAAAGGGTAATTATGATTTTATTTTTTTATCAGATAAAATTGACAGTATGGAGTTTGCATATCCTGCATATGCGAAGATAGATCCGGAAATAGTCATAGATCAAAATAAAAACAAAGTCAGTATGGGCTTATATAAATTCAAAAAATTTGGTAATGTCTATATAAGTCCTGTTTCAGAATCTGCACTGGACGAGTTTTTAAAACAGATCAATGGAAAAGCTTTATACATAAGAGAAGGTAATAACGGTAACTTAATTTTAACGGAAAAATTATAAATGCTTAAAACACTTAAAGATTTAAATTTAACTAAAGTATTTTTACTTGCTATTTTACTCAGAGTTTTAATAATGCCTTTTTATTTTCATCCGGATATAAAAACTTATAACTTTCAATCTTCTTTTTTAAAAAATGGCGTATTTAATATTTATAATTATCTGGTCGTAAATAAAGATTTGCTGCCAATAAGAGAAGACTTTGTTTATTTCCCGCTGACTTATTTTACACTGGGCACTTATCAGGTAATAATAAGCCCGCTTTTGGGGCCTAATTTTACCAGTTGGATATCTGATGCCTCTGCTACTGCTGCTCAACGGATAGGCACTTTCAGGTATTTATTTTTGCTTAAACTCCCCTATCTGATTGTTGATTTAGTAGTACCTTTTTTACTTATAAAATTTTTTGATTCTGATATTCAAAAAAGAAAAGCCTTTATTTTATGGTTATTTAATCCAATATCTATTGCGATAATCTATATATTTTCTAACGTTGATATTTTCCCGGTTGCACTTTCTTTACTTAGCATATGGCTTTTCCAAACTAAAAAATATTTATTGGGTTTTACTATTCTGGGGATTTCGGTCGGATTTAAAGCATATCCGATTTTATTTCTCCCATTTTTATTTTTATTCATTAAGAGTCCAAAACAAAAGGTAAAATTACTGGTAGTATTAACAGCTGTAGTTGGTTTAATCATAGCTCCATTTATTTCAAGTGCTTTTATTAACTCTGCAGTTTTATCATCACTCACAACAAGACTGGCTTTTCCTGGGATAGGAATAGGTTTTGGTGAAAGTTTAATGATTGGAATAATTTCTCTGGTTGTTTTATTTTTTACAGCTTATCTTAAGAAAAATGATAGATTAAATAGTGTTCAATATTACATAACAGCTCTTTTGCTGCTGCTTTTTTCCACCATTCATTACCATATACAATGGCTTCTTTGGATAATGCCTTTTGTAATATTTATAAGTATTCTTCATTCAAATTTATCTAAATTGATCTGGATTTGGGCTTTCCTGGCCTGTTTAATACCTATTTTATATGATGATAAATCAATGAGTATATCCCTACTTTCCACGATCTCCCCCCTTTATAATTTACTTCCCACCCCATTTTTAGTACTTGAGAGGATATATGACCCATTTCTTCTGCAGGGAATAATTCACAGCCTTTTATTCAGTATTGCAGCAATTTTGGTTTGGAGGAGCTTACAATACAATGATTAAACATATTCTACTTACAATTATTTTCGTTTTTATCCTACTTATAGTTTTACCTGTAAGTTTAACTTTTGGGATTAAGTATCTACCAGGGGATGTTCAACCTTCTTTAACAAATACTGAAAAAATATACGGGGAATTTTCTCTTTCTCAGACATTTATATCCCCCAAAGATAATTTAGCAGGTATTGGGGTAAGTATTAAAAATCCCAATTTTGCTAATAAAAAAGAGGCGACTGTAAAGCTTTATGATGAGAATAATAATTTAACTAGGACTGTTGTTCTAAATGGGAAAAATATTGCAGATGGTAAATTTGTTAAGATATTTTTTGACCCAATTAGTAACTGTCTAAATAAAAAGTTTACCTGGGTTATTTCCTCACCGGATTCTAAATTTGAAGATGCTCTTGAGATTTTCCTGACAGATAAAAAACCCTCCTGGAGTGGGGAGTTAAAAGTAGGAGAAAAAATTAGTAACTCCAGCTTGTCTTATATCACTCTCCATAAAGTAAAAACTCCGACTGAGGTATTAAATATTGTTATCTCAGGTTGGATAAATAATTTATTATCAGACAAAGTTTTCGCCGGAGTTTATGGCTTAATTTTACTTTTATTAATCGGAGGAATTTTTATATCTTCCAAATCTCGATTTCAGAATTAGAGAAAATTAGTTTTAGAGACGTTTTATTTAAATCTACAACAGGTTTTTGCAAAACAGGAAGATAAAGATAACTGGCATTAGTTTGTTTAATAAGAGAATCAAAAACTCGTTCGTCATCTGTTATGAAAAGTTTCTCTTCCAGATTTTTTCGGTCAAGATATTTATACCCGGTATTAGCAACCTGCTCCAAATCTGCTAAATATACGGCTCTTTCTCCAAAAGCTCCGACATAATCCGAGTCTGACCAGCCCCAGATTGGTGGAATAGGTTCTTTAACCTGCAGGTATTTATTAAATAGGGGAGTCAAAATTACGGAATTTTCAGGTGTTTTACTTTTTAAGTAGGATAATGCGTTTTGTTCAAGAGAGTCTATTTTAGCAAATGCACTTCTTTGGTAGAAATTTGCCAGCAGTCCAATTTGGGTTGGGACAGCGAGTAAAAATATAATTACCCCAAGAGTAATTTTTAAATTTAATGATTTAATTTTTTTGCTTAAAAAAAGTATTGCCTCAGTTGCAAAGAGTCCGAAAATCAGCAGGTAATATTGAAAAAACTGGCTCGTTCCGGCTGTATCACCGTTTTGAATAAATAGCATCGGGAAAATAAAAGAGATTAAAACAATAGATAATAAAAGCTGATTTAAATAATTATTAAAAAAAGTTTTAAAATATCTACCTATGATGATAAGCCCTAAAAATCTCATTCCTAAGTTACCAAAGAAAAATATTAAAAATGCACCCAGCTCAAGTTGAATAACCCTTTTCCAGTTATGTTCTGCAATATATGTTTGTCTGCGGAGTTCCCAGTCAATTTTATCCAGCCTGTCCGGTGCAACAACAAGAGTTCTTATATACCACCAGGGTTCAAAAACTAAAAGTGATGCAGATTTTGCAGTATTAGGGAAGAAAAGTGCAAATGAAAGCAGGGAACTTAAAATAAAAAGCAGCGAAAACTCAAATTTTCTCTCTTTAATCAGCTGCCAAAATGCACAAACTCCAAGTCCTCCCAAAAGAGCAATCCCGGCGTAGACTTTAAATACAATTAAACTGCCTCCTAAAAGAACCAGGGCTAGAAAAATAAATTTGCTTCTTTTTTGAAGATAAATTGCAAAAAAGTATAAAAAAGTCATTAGTAAAATATAAGCGCTTATTTGAGGAGGGTTGCCAATAGAGCTTTGAGGTTGAGATGACCAGAAAAGACTCTCGCCGCGTATTATATGATCTTTTAAAAAAGTGACTATAAATCCAAAACTTCCGGCAAAATCTGCAAAAATAAATGACCAAAAACCTCCCCAAAAAGAGTTTGTAATTTTTTTACCCAAAAGATAGGCTAAACTTCCGAAAATAATTGAATTGAAAAAAGGCATGAAGCGGAAGTAAAGATCTAAAAAGGGAAGTTTAAATAAATAATTAAAATACATCGGAGCAATATCGGAGAAAAAATGGTAATTGACTAACCGCTCCCCGGCAAAAGCAGGATTTTGTATGGGCCAGGCTTTTTCCATTTGATTCATTAAAGCTATA
>OBEQ011529808.1_pt1 | contig 18772 bp, 18 predicted proteins | sample 1670901 | NCBI WGS metagenome assembly OBEQ01 (sample SAMEA104232315, study PRJEB22302) | groundwater metagenome | biome: forest; feature: aquifer; material: groundwater | place: USA | collected 2011-08-07 | depth 5.4 m
ATTTTTATGAGTTTGGATTTGAAGTCATTGGGGTTTCCGCTACGCATTATCAAGGTTTAAAAGACTTGAAACGGCGAATGACAGAACTTCTCCCGGAATCTGAAAAAGAAAGTTTGGACTCTGAATTGCCTCAGGATGGAGCGATCAAAGTCGCCATTATCGGTCGACCGAATGTGGGTAAATCTACTCTGACCAATCGTTTGCTAGGAGAGGATCGCGTTGTAGTCTACGACATGCCAGGAACCACGCGGGATAGTATTTATATTCCCTTTGAACGAATGGGAAAGCCCTATGTTTTCATCGACACTGCAGGCGTGAGGCGAAGATCTCGAGTCGATGGAGTGTTGGAGAAATTTTCTATTGTGAAAACCTTATCGGCCATTGAGGACTCGAATGTGGTTCTGATTTTGATGGATGCGACGGAAAATATTGTGGATCAAGATCTTCACTTGATGGGCTATGTTCTAGAGGCAGGGAGAGGTCTCGTGATTGCGGTGAATAAATGGGATCACCTTCCGGAAGACCAAAAGCGTACTATAAAATCTGAATTAGATCGTCGTTTGGCTTTTGTTTCAAGTTTTGTGGATGTGCATTTTATTTCTGCCAAGCATGGGACAGGGGTTGGAAAATTATATCCCTCGCTGGAACAAGTTTATGAATCGGGGCGAAAAGATTTAAGTACGGCAGATATCAATCGAGTTTTGGAAGCCGCTGTACGCGATCATCAACCGCCAATGGTCGGACTTAATCGCATTAAAATTCGTTTCGGGCATTTGGGAGGACATGAGCCTTTGCATTTGATTATTCATGGGAATCAGCTCGATAAACTGCCAAAAAGCTATCAGCGATATTTAGTGACGACCTTTCGAAAAGCGTTTCAGTTGCGAGGAGTGCCGATCAGAATGACGTTTAAAACAGGAATTAATCCCTTTGCTCCGAAGCGGTTTAAACGATTGAAACCACGAGAAGCAAAAGGATTGAAATGATTTATTGGAGTTCGAGATCTGACTCTCGGCAATATTTCAAATAGAAGAACACAAAAAAGAGCTCAATCACGCCCATCAAAGCCCCTAATTGCAAACCGGAAATCGTTGCATTTTTGCTTTTCCAGGCAAGAAACCAATCGCCTGCTCCTTCAAAAAATCCTAAGCCCCAGACTAAGGTCCCCCAGATGCAAGCAATGTAGATCCAGTGCTTACTGCGTTCGAAGGCAATAGAGGATTTAAGAAAGTTTTTGATCATCATGACGATGCCAATCACGGCCAAAATTCCCGTCACAAACTCAGCACAAAACATCAAAGTGTAAAGATAAGGCGCTAAGGAAGGGGGCAGCGCGCGCCAGGTGAAATTTTTGGTATCGCCGGCCATGGTGACCAAAGGCACAACGAGATTTTTAACGCCTCCCTGGAAATTACTGAGGTCATTGAGGAAGCCAAGAGAGCCGATGGATGCTGGAATTAAGGCCATGGCAATTTGCAAAATTCGATATACAAATCGAAATGGCATTGTCTGTTTGGACATAAAATTTCTCCTTATTATTGAATGAGCATAAACGCTTGAAATTTAAGCGAATATTTAGATTTTAGAGGAAAAAAAATAATTTGCGATAATCCAGTCCCTTGAAAGGCGATGAGTATAATGCTTGCTATAAAATATTTTTTAAATACTCTTAAAAGTACTATCATTAGCATTATTAAAGTGTTTTTTAGGAGAATATTTGATGTGGAACCATATTTCAGCCAATGATTTAAAAACAAAAGGGATCTCTGCCATTGAAGCCCTGTTTGCAGAAAAATGTCCCGAAGCAGTGATTACGATTCGAGGAACTCCAAAATTTGTGGTCATTCCGATCGAAGATTTTGATCGTTACCGAGAAGGTGAATTGCTTGCTGCCTGGGAAGAAACTCAGAAAGATATTGCAGAAGGGCATTACAGTATGAATATCGAAAAGCACTTGCTAGAGTTGAGAAAAGCATGTTCAAAGTAATTTTTTCTAAGTCGTATCAGAGGCGAGCGATCAAGTTTTTCAAAGTTCACACTGAGTTAATTTCTCAGTATGAAAAAGTAGTGAAAATTTTAGAGAAGAATCCGTTCCATCCTTCTTTGAGACTTCATAAACTACAGCCCCCTATGCAAGCTTTTCATTCCATTTCGATTAATATGAAATACCGAATCAGTTTGGAATTGATCTTGAACGATAAAGAGATCATTTTGATCAATGTGGGAACGCATGATCAAGTTTATCGATAGAGAAACGCGAGTTAACCTAATGAATTGTAGAGAGTTGAGGAAACATATTCGACCTCGAATGCTTAATCATTCAGTGCATCAAAAGCTCCTTTCCGACGGTTTTGATCCCATCCTTGCCCGGATCATCGCGGGAAGGCCCTTGCCAAAGCAGGGCGTTGAAGCCTGTCTCTCACCGAAATTATCCGATTTAGATTCCCCAAACTTGATGAAGGATATGGACAAGGCGACTGCGAAATTGGCAGAAGTGATTCAATCGATTCGAGAAGGAAGCGGGGGAATCATTGGGATTGAAACGGATCATGACTGCGATGGCCAAACTTCGCATGCAGTGATTTATGTGGCATTGACGACGATTTTTGGTCTGGATCTTGAACACATTCGTTCGTATATCGGACATCGAATGCAAGAAGGTTATGGTTTATCCCAGGCGGTGATGACTCGGATTTTGGCTGATCATCCCAAAGCGACATTGTTGATTACTGCAGACAATGGCAGCAGTGATGAAGCACAAATCAAGCAGCTCAAAGATGCTGGGATTGAAGTCATCGTGACGGATCATCATCACCTTCCGGAAGAAGGCCCTCCAAAAAGTGCGTATGCGGTGTTGAATCCCAGTCGAGAAGATTGTGAATTTCCAGATCCTTTAATCGCTGGCTGTATGGTCGCCTGGTTGTTAATGGCTAAAGTTCGTTCGGTATTGATTGAGCGGAAGGTAATCTCAGACACGGCTCCTCATTTGAAATCTTTGCTGGATTTTGTTGCGGTTGGGACGATAGCGGACTGCGTCAGTATGGCCAGAAGTGTCAATAATCGGGCGGTAGTGAAATATGGATTGAAACTCATTAATACCCTAACGCGACCCTGTTGGCAGGCCATCAGTCACTTGAAGAATGGAGCCAGAATCAGCAGCGAGGATCTCGGCTTTCTGATTGGACCACTGCTCAATAGCGATGGTCGACTTTCCGATGCGTTTGGTTCGGTGAATTTTTTATTGTCGAAAAATTTGTCTGAAGCAGAATCTTGGGTTCAGGCCTTATCAAAACAAAATCAAATTCGAAAAGGTATTCAGAAAATCATGACGGAAGAAGCCTTGGAAGCGGGGCGAGCTCAGGTTCAAGCAGGACGGGCAGGGTTGGTGATTAAGCTGGAGAAAGGACATGCTGGCGTACATGGTATTTCAGCGAGTCGAGTCAAAGATGAATTGGGTCGTCCGACCATTCTATTTTCTCGCAAAGACCATGAACCAGAATGGCTATCTGGGAGTGGGCGAAGCATTGAAGCCGTCCATCTTCGAAATGCCCTAGCTCGTGTTAAAACCTGGTCAAGTGAAGCGATGATCAAATTTGGAGGCCATGCGGGGGCCGCAGGGCTCAGCATTCATCAAGACAAATTTAATGAGTTTTCTGAACTCTTTGAGCGCGCGATTTTAGAGCAAGTTGAGCGAGAGGATTTGGGTCCTGTGCTTTGGACTGATGGGCCTCTACCGCAGGAATATTTAAGCTTGAAATTTGTCGATTATCTCGAATGTTTGGAGCCTTTGGGTCGCGAGTTTGAAGCGCCGTGCTTTGAAGGCCAGTTTGTCATTCGAAATTTAAAATGGATGGGTGCGGATCAGTCTCATCTGAGTTTGAATTTGGAAGAAGTTCATTCAAGAAAAATCTTTAGAGCGGTGTGGTTTAGTGCCAATCCGCTTGCCAAAAAACTCAACACCGCCCAGGAAATCCAAGCGGTGTTCGGCGTATTTGCGTCTGAGTTTCGGCAGAATCGAGAGTTGAATTTGAAGATTCATGATCTTCAGTAAGCCATGGGTTAATTATTTCGATTTCCACCAAACATGGCGAGCACTCGAAGTAAGGTTAAGAAGATGTTGAGGATGGAAACATACAAATTCACCGTTGCAATCAAATAATTTCTTTCACCACCATGAATAATCGAATTGGTTTCAAACAGAATAATCGCTCCAGAAAGTAGCGCGAAGATCATGGAAACCATAATTTGAAAGGCAGGTGCTTGGATAAAGAATCCGATCAGCATCAAGACGAGAGCAACGATGGCTCCGACGAAGATGAAAGGTGCAAGTTTGAAAAAGTTTCGATTAGGATTAAGGGCAATAGCAGACAGACCTAGAAAGATCAGCCCGGTGCCGCCCAGGGCCATCATAATGAGCTGGGATCCGTTACTAAAGTTGTGAATGTACATGTTCAAGAGAGGGCCAATCGCCCAGCCCATGAAGGCGGTATAAACGAAAGTCAAAACAATACCCCAGACGCTGTTTTTCAAAGCTTGAAGTGCAAAGGGGAAGCCAAGGATGACGACGAGAAATAAAATTGGACTGAAGAAAGCACCGTTCAATCTCATGGATATTCCAGCGAAGATTGCGCTGCAGAGCAAAGTCAGGGAGAGCATAAAGTAGGTATTACGCAAAACTCGATTGACTTCAGTTGAACTCGGGACAGATTGGGACAACCACAGGGTATTCATAAAAAGGGACCTCTATTGTTAAAAACGATCTGAGTATACGATCGAATGCCCTATTTTCAAGGGGTTTTGAAGAAAACGTTACGCTAATTTACGTCTTCTAAACTTAACATCCCGGTATTGTAATCATAGGCAAAGAGCTCTGCGTAACGTCCCCAATCGATCATACTGGTCAAGACGGCGTCGGCCTCTTTTTCAGAAAAATAATCTTCTAAAGTTTCTAAAAAGACTTTTTCTGACACGGTATTTTCAGGGGCTTCATTCAAAGCGTCGACAATATGGCGGGCTAAGGGAATGGATTCCAATAGAATCTCTGAGAAAATAATTTTTTTGTCAGTGATGTCGGCATCCAATAAGGTCTGTCCGATCGAAGTCATGGTGACCATCCCCTCGGAAGTTTTTGCTAATCCCAAGACAGACAAAGATTCGAGCACCGGGAATAAATCGTTGACGTCCAAGCGCACTGAATCGGCCAGTCCGGGAAGGTCGACATTGCCTTTGTGAGAGGCTTCTCCAATTTCCTCGAGTAGACCAATTAGCTGAGCGGCTTGAGTTTCGGGAAGTTGATAATCCAAGCCCACTTTGGTTTTTTTCGGATGAGCTTTGGTGCTTTCGTCTTGAGTAGAGGTCATGAGCCGGTAGACTTCGTAAATTAAATCTTGCACCGCTTTTTGCTTGTGATGCGTATCTCTCGGATGGGGGAGGTCAATGCGCAATTCGCCGACAATATTGCCAGGATTGCTACCGAAAATTAGAATGCGATCAGCCATCAACACAGCTTCTTCAATGTTATGTGTAACAAATAAAATTCCTTTCATATGAGATTCTTGCCAGAGTTCGAGCACGTCATCTCGAAGCGTTTCAGCCGTTAAGACATCAAGGGAAGAAAAAGGCTCATCCATGAGAAGCAGGTCGGGCTTCATGACGAGCGCTCGAGCAACGCCTACCCGTTGTCGCATCCCGCCTGAAAGTTCCTTGGGATAAGCAGATTCAAATCCATCCATCCCAATAATATCAATGGCATGCAAGGCTCGTTCTCGTCGCAAGGATCGAGACACTCCCAGCGCTTCCATGCCCAGTTCCACATTTTCAAGTACGGTTAGCCAAGGCATCAAGGCAAAACTTTGAAAGACCATGGAAATCCCGGAAACTGGTCCCAAAACTTCATTCCCTCGATAAAAAACTTTACCGGAAGTCGCCGCGCTGAGACCAGCAATAATTCGAAGCAAGGTGGATTTTCCGGAGCCTGTTTTCCCCAACAAAGCGACGATTTCACCTTCTTCCATTTTGAAACAAACATTTTCAATGACGGTAAGAGGGGGGGCGTCAGAGCGAGAGAATTGCTTCGTGATGTTTGCAATTTCGATCAAGGTTTTGGGAAGCGTATGCTCATTCAAAATCATTTTAACATTCCTTATTCAATCCTAAATCGCTCTTCGGCATACACATATAATTTTCTCCAAAAAAATAAATTTACCCCAACCACCCAGATGCACATCATGACGACACCTAAAGCAATTTGGGTGAAATGGCCCTCATTCGTATTCAAGGTGATGTAACTACCTAAGCCTTTCGCGACGAGGGTTGTCTGCCCCCAAGAAACTAATTCAGTCACGATGCTGGCATTCCAAGCACCACCAGCGGCTGTAATAGCCCCCGTAATAAAAAAGGGAAAAATAGCGGGGAAATAAAATCGTTTCCATTTAATCCAAGATTTGAGGTGGAGATTTTTAGCGGCGTATTTTAATTCCCGAGGAATCAGCGTTGCTCCCGCAATCACGTTAAACAGCAAATACCATTGCGTGCCGAGCATCATCAGCAATACCGAAAACACATTCATGCTGAGATGAAAATGGACCAAAAAAAGCACAAAGAGAGGGAAGAATAAATTCGCTGGAAAGGCGGCCAGAATTTGAGTGATTGGTTGAATCACTTTGGCAAGACTCGGTCGCATACCGACATAAATTCCAATCGGTACCCAAATTAACGCACTTAAAAATACCGCGAGAAACACTCGAAGGGCCGTTAAGCCTCCGAGTAAAAAAGCCTCAGCCGCTTCATGGAGGGAGACTTGAGTAAAAATGAATCGCCAAGTGACATAAGCACTGATTCCGAAGAGCAGGGTTGTTAGACCATACCAAAGCAGATTGCTAAACCAAGAATGTGGAGTTTCTTGCATCCAATGAGTTTTATAAGGCAACTTTTTTTTCAATAAAAATTTAGCATTGACGATTTTGTCAGAAAACCGTTCTGTATAGAGCGCCGTTTTTTTCATCCAAGTGGATCGTTGCAGCAAATTTAAAAACCAAGATTCTTGCGTTTCTTCTGCCTCCGTACTTCGAAACTTTTCCGACCAGGCCAAGAGGGGGCGAAAAAATAATTGATCGTACAATAAGATCACCACCAACATGGTGAGGATAGCCAAAGCAATTTCAGATAAATTTTTATCCATAATGGCTTTAGAAATGTAAGAGCCAATCCCAGGGAGATAAATCTTTTGTTGATTAATAGAAATTGCTTCCGACGCGACAATAAAAAACCAACCGGAAGACATCGAAATCATGGCATTCCACAAGAGCCCTGGAATAGCAAAAGGAAGATCGAGTTTCCACCATTTTTGCCAAGCAGAAAGTCGAGACATATGAGACAGTTCCAGTAAATCGGCAGGGATAGAACGCAGAGATTGATAAACGCTCAAAGTCATATTCCAGACTTGAGAAGAAAATACGACAAAAATCACCGCGCATTCAGGTCCCCACAGAGATCCTTCAAATAAATGAATAAAACCGGAAATACTGATCGACATATAAGCGAGAATAGGCACGGATTGAAGAATGTCGATAATGGGAATCAGCAATTGTTCGGCTCGCCGACTTTTTGCCGCCATCGTTCCAATGATCAGGGCAAAAATGAAGGAGAAAAAAAGCGCGATAAACATGCGAACGACAGTGAATAAGGCATATTCGGGTAAAACCTGTGCTTGCATGGAGAAAGGAATCACTTGTCCAAGCTGATAAGGCAAGGACATATTGGACCCAGCTAAGCACAGGAAGCAAATCAAACTGATGACTAAGAGTAAAGCCAAAACATCCCATAAATTGGGCAATAGCCGATTTGCAGGCTGAGCATAAATGCCAGGTCTCATATCAGCGCGCTCCGCTTAAAAAGTTTGCGCGAGTATACTAAAAAATAGGGATGAGTCTTAGGCCCATGTTCCTTCAGCAGAATCTGCATTTTCCTCTGCACACTCAGCCTCTGAGATTGTTGGCGAAAGGTGAGCCATAGGAGGACTAACAGGGAGAGGGGGAGGCGTGACTGCAGCGGCGAATGAAAATGCGTTTTGAGGGGGGGGCGGAAGAACAATGACGGGAATCGCTTCCAAGGAATTTTTAGTAGCGCTGTCTGAATCGCTTTTATGTCCAGATCTTGATGATCCTCGACTACTGAACGAAGAAGTGGGTGATGTGGCAAATGTTGTTGTACCCAAGATAGGAATGGAAATTTTTTCTTGCCCATTAGTGACCGCTTTTGAGCTGGTGGGAATTCTCACTACTCCGGAGAAGGGTCCGGCAGGAACGAACACGGGGGGCCTCTCATGCTCAAATTCAGACTCAGGAAGCCCCTCACCTTTAGGTCGGAATTTTTCAGAGAGCTCCTCTATTCGTCGTTTATTTATAGCTCCTAGGCCATTCGAAGCAGGCTCACGCACGGTGGGGCGAGGAGGAAGAGCTCCAGCACCTCCAACGACAAGAGGAAGTGCCGTCAGTGAAGGTCCAAAACTTTGACGTGGAATCAAAATATGAGCGACCAACAAACAAGCCAGATATTTCTTACCAAAGTTGTTTGTTTTTTTAAGAAGGTTAAGAATGTCGATATATTCGGTTGAAGCAAAGAAAAAAGGAGCCTTGACCCAGGCATAAAGAGGATGAAGATTTTTTTTATCTCGAGACCCTAAATGTTCCGAAATAATGTTGATAAAGCATATTGCAATGAAATGTCGAGCGGGCAGGCTGAGTGTCTTTAACGAGTCTAATGCATTTTTAATGGATTCTGCATTCGGTTTTTTCAGGATTTTAAGAATATTTAATACGGTAGGCGTATCAGTCGTTTCTTTATGAACCGTCTGAGAGTCACTACCTTGAAAATCATCTAAGGCTCGATCTAGAACATCCGAAATTTCCATCGAAATTTCTTCAGGAGTACAGCTTTCTACGGGTTCACGAAGAAGATTCTTTGCTCCGTACTTTTGACGTTGATAGGCCAAATCATACGCATTGAAACGAGGACAAATTCTTGCTTGTAAAGCGTCGCTGAGCGTCCGAAAAGCTCTTGAGGGTTCGCGTTGATAATCAGCAACAACCTCTGAAACCACAGGTGAAATGTCCATCGTCGAAGGAAGGGCGCTCCCAGGGGTAATGATATGATACGCCGCTGTTGCAATCGCAGCAGCCTCATTCACAAAGTGCTCGCCAAACTGGCCTTCGGAAAAGTGAGTAGGAATTTGAAACCCAAGAAAGGAGAGAAAACGCTCAAATTCGTCTGGAAAACAAGCGAACGGTTCAAATAAGTATGCTAAATCAGTCTGAACCGCACATTGGCGATTAAAATGCAATTTTCCATCCAGCATGACTCGAGCGGTTCTAAACAACAGCGTTTCGCGTATATGCATTTCTGAACCAGGATCAGAAGGCTTACTTTCGTCTTGTCTTTGCGCTAGTTGCCTTTGCCATTCTTTGATTTCTGTGGGAGAAAAAGAGATCCAAGCTCTCCACGGGATATAGATAGTTGAGAGCACAGAGGGGTCGGTCGCTTCGATAGCAAAGGTCCCTGTGGTATGGTCATGCCGGCTCCCCTTGCAAAAGAGTAAGTCATTTTCGTCAGCGTTTACAAAAGTAAATATTTTCCCCCCTTTCTGAAACTGAAAAGGATTCGATAGTCGAATGGACATAAAAGGGCTCACGACGAGTCTTTCGTCCTTTTTAAAGTCTCCGCTTGAATCTGATGAGCCAGAGCGATGAGAAGAGGACATCTTGAATTCTCCGAGGTAATTTAAAAAATATGCGGCATCGTTTCATGAAAAAGAGGCAGACTCAATGGTTAATCCAGCAGAGTTTGACGTTTTTTAATCAATTATTGAATGATTCCGGAGCCGAGACAGATGTCGGGATCTTGAAAATCATATAAAACTAAAGATTGTCCTGGAGTGACAGCAAACTGTGGCTTGTCAAAATGAGCGATCAGATGAGTTGAATGGACGTGAATCTCGCAAGCTTGATCCGCTTGTCGATATCGAGTTTTCGCCCAAGCTTTAAAACATTTTTCTCGAGGAGGATGTGTGATCCAATTTACTTGAATGGCAGAGAGTTCTTGGGTGTAAAGCCAAGGATGTTGATGTCCTTGCACTGCGATCAAGCGATTATGGTCCAGGTCTTTTTTGGCCACATACCAAGGCAATTCGGCTTTGTTTTTCATCCCCCCGATATGCAGGCCTTGGCGTTGCCCCAGGGTGTGGAACATTAATCCCTCATGTTGGCCAATCACTTGGCCCTGGTCATCATGGATCTCGCCAGGAGTAGCAGGTAAATATGTCTGCAGAAAATCTTTAAATTTTCGTTCGCCAATAAAACAAATTCCGGTGGAATCTTTTTTATTATGTGTGATCAATCGAGCGCGTTTTGCTAAAGCTCGGACCTGCGTTTTTTCCAACTCTCCAATAGGGAATAATGCATATTTTAATTGGGAAGCATTCAAAGCGGATAAGAAATAACTCTGGTCTTTGGAATTATCCTTGCCTTTGAGCAGAAAAATTCCGTCATTTGTGCGTTTCAAGCGAGCATAGTGACCCGTGGCGATAAAATCAGCGCCTTGCGCGAGCGCGTGATCGAGGAAAGCTCGAAATTTGATTTCTTTATTGCAAAGAATATCTGGATTAGGCGTTCGCCCTGCTTGGTATTCTTGAAGGAAATGTGCGAATACCCGATCCCAGTAATCTTTCGAAAAATTTACCAGTTCAAGCGAGATGCCCAGCGAATCGGCGACCGCTTTGGCATCGAGGGCATCTTTTGCTGCGGGGCAAAAGCCCTCGGGGCCTGAGTCTTCTTCCCAATTTTTCATAAAGAGGCCATGAACCTCATGACCCTGCTCTTTTAGCAAGAGCGCTGTGACGGAGGAATCAACCCCTCCGCTCATGCCGCAGATGATTTTCAGCGAGCTTTTCATGAAGCAGGCATCACTCGAACTTGCAGTTGAAGAACTCGTCGGGTGTCTGCTTCTTTGACCGTGAATTCAAAAGGAGGGAGCCAAAGCTTTTCATCTTTGAGGGGGATGTGTTGCAGATGCTCGATAACGAGTCCTCCGATCGTATCGACTTTATCTGAACTGAGACTAGTCTTGAAAAAATCATTGAAGGCTTCAAGCGGCGTAATGGCTTGCAGGAGATACGCATTTTCACCGAGGAGACTGACGAATTGTTCTTCATCATCAAATTCGTCTTCGATATCCCCAACAATTTGTTCAAGCACATCTTCAATCGTGATAAGGCCCGAAATTCCGCCATATTCATCCATCACAAGAGCAATATGTTCTCGCCTCGCTTTGAATTCCTTTAACAGAGCATCCAAATGCTTACTCTCCGGGACAAATCGAGGTGTTCGAAGCATGGCTTTATCCAGGACCAGCGTTTCTTTTTGAGGACTATTCAAATGAGACAGTAAATCCTTGGCGAGTAAAATGCCGACGATGTTGTCTTTATCTTCCCCAATGACGGGGAAGCGAGAATGTCCGGATTCAATCAAAGTTGGGAGAATTTCACTAATTTTGGAGCCCAAATCAAAAACCACCATTTGTGAGCGGGGGACCATGAAATCATGGACAGACAAATGAGACACATTCAACACTCCTTCCATCATTCGATAGGCATCGGGGTCAATTAAATGAGACTCATTGGCCTCACTTAAAACGGAATGCAAGTCTTTGAGAGAAGTGGGCTTCTTCTTAAAAATGTTAAAGTATTCCATAAATCGAAGTTTTGAAGCCGTGTTATTACTGCTGTTTTCCATGGGAGTCTCCTAGTTCTCGAGAGATTGATAAGGGTTCCGAATATTTAAAATGTTTAAGAGTTCAATTTCTAGGGACTCCATCACGTCTGCCTCGACTTCATTGTCGTGGTCATAGCCCAGTAAATGCAAAACTCCATGAATGACCATATGTGCGAAATGATTTTCATAAGGTTTATCCTGTTCTGCCGCTTCTTGAAGCAAAATTTCAGGACAAATCACAATATCGCCCAAAATTCTTTGAGGCAGAACAAGACCCACAGGCATTTCAAAAGGGAAGGATAACACATTCGTGGCTTTATCTTTTTGACGAAAATTGAAGTTCAATGCACGAATCTCTTCTATATCGACGAAGCGTAAGGTGAGTTCTAAGGCAGTGTCTTTTGAAAAAGACTCCTTTGACAAAGCTAGTTCCATATATTGCCGGATCTGAGACTCGCTGGGCAGAGGTTTGAAAGCGCTCGCATATTGAAGATTTAAATTAAGGTTCTTCATAGTGGTGGAGGCTATTTTTTTCGTAGGCATCAACAATTTTCTGGACTAAAGGATGACGGACAATATCTTTCGACTCAAAAAATGTAAAACAAATTCCCTTAACCTCTTGCAAGATATTCATGGCATGCCTCAGGCCAGAAATTTTTCCTCGAGGGAGATCTACTTGAGTGATGTCCCCATTGATCACTGCAGTTGAGCCAAAGCCAATGCGAGTCAGGAACATTTTCATTTGATCCATGGTGGTGTTTTGCGCTTCATCCAAAATGATAAAGGCATCGCTTAAAGTGCGGCCACGCATAAAGGCCAGAGGAGCGATTTCAATGACTTTCTTTTCAATTAATTTGGCGGTCTTTTCTGAGCCCAGAGTATCGTTGAGGGCGTCGTACATAGGACGTAAATAAGGATCCACTTTATCGGATAAATCCCCAGGCAAAAATCCTAAATTCTCTCCTGCCTCCACCGCAGGCCTGACCAAAATTAATTTGTTAACACGACGGTTTTCTAATTCTTGAACTGCCGTGGCAATGGCTAAAAACGTTTTCCCTGTTCCGGCGGGACCAATGCCAAAATTAATGTCATAGGACAAAATATTTTTCAGATAATTGAGCTGATTTTGACCTCGAGGTTTAACTAAGGTTTTTGAGGTTTTAATCACGAGGGCATCGGCGTCGAAGGTCATTTGCAGTTTTCCATTTTTCATCGTGAGCTCTCTTAAATTAAGATTAATGTCTTGCTTAGAAATGGGTCCTTTCAAGGCTTTCTCGAAATGGGAAAGAAGAATTTTTTTTCCTAATTTCACATCAGATTCATGGCCTTTGAGCTTGAACTGAAAAGAACGGTGTTGAATGTGAATATTGAGGGCTTTCTCGATGAGTTCGAGATTGGACTCGGTTTCTCCGCAGAGATAATTCAGTGCCGTATTATTTTCGGGGGAAAGTTTGAAGATTTCATGATGAGGTTCTTCGTTCGTTTTGTGCAAAAAGGGCTCCTTGAAATGACACCAATCTGTAAAATAGCACTGGATTGGTGTAATATCCGCCTCCCATCACTGATATGTCTTTCAATGTTAAATTTTTTTTCTGGATTCCTGGGCCTTTTTTTGTTTCTTTTGGGGACGGTATTCTTGAGTGAGAATCGGACTCACATTCGAATTAAACCAATTTTTGTCGCTCTGGCGGTTCAGTTTGTTCTCGCCTTTTTGATTTTTAAGATTCCTTTCGTTCTCGATATTTTCAATGAGATTGATAAAGCTGTGCTCGCGCTTAATGCCGCCACGATGGAAGGGACGCAATTTGTTTTTGGATACTTGTCGGGAGGAGAATCTCCCTTTAAAACCTCAGGAGTGGGATCGACGTTTATTTTAGCTTTTCAGGCCCTCCCCTTGGTGATTGTCGTCGCCTCTTTATCGTCGCTGTTGTTTTATTTGCGAATTTTGCCTTGGATCATTCAAGGGATGTCCTGGATTTTTCGTCAAACTTTGGGTGTAGGTGGCGCTTTGGCAGTAGGCTTGTCTGCGAACTTATTCTTGGGGATGGCAGAATCTCCCGTTGTGATTCGTCAATACCTCCAGCATTTGACACGCAGTGAACTTTTTACCCTCATGACCTGTGGTATGGCCGGTGTTGCAGGGACAGTCATGGCGCTTTATGTGATTCTTCTGGCACCTGTGATTAGTGGAGTGATGATTCATATTTTATCGGCAGTACTGATTTCGATTCCGGGCTCAGTTTTGGTTTCGCGAATTATGATTCCAGAGACTGAAACCATGACGCGTGGAAAAGTGATTTATCAACGAGAATTTTTGGGCATCGTTGATGCGATTATGGGGGGCGTGAAAATCGGGAGTGAAATTTTCGTCAGCATCCTTGGCATGTTGATTGTTTTTATTGCGATGATTTCTTTACTGAATAAGGGCTTATCCTTTCTGCCTGCTATTCAAGGGCATGCCGTTTCTTTGAATTATTTGCTGGGGTATGTCTTTATGCCGGTGATGTGGGTGATGGGAATTCCCTGGTCGGAGGCGCATGTTGCGGGAAATTTAATGGCAACTCGGATGATTTTGAATGAAATTGTGTCCTACCAACAATTAGCAAGCTTGTCGCCTGGGCTTTTGAGTCCCAAAAGTAGTTTGATGATGGTCTATGCCATGTGTGGATTCGCCAATATTGGAAGTTTAGGCATCATGCTCGCAGCTTATAATGTGTTGATCCCAAGGCGACGGCGAGAGTTTGTATCCATGGCTCCGCGTTCTTTGATCGCAGGAACGATTGTCACTTGTATGACGGCGACATTGGTCGGTGCTTTCTTTATCTAGGGCGTGTTTTGAATGCTTTTAACTTTGAAATTACCCCATCTAAAGGATTGGGAGCTCCGGGCGAGCGTCCTGAAATTAAAATTTCCACGCCATCCGCGCCACGCGCTGCGGCCAAGGTTTGAACGAACTCTTTTTGATTTGTCAAAATAGCCTCTATCTCAGCAGGATCGGTAGAATCAAAATGTGTCATCACTGAAATGTCACCGAGGGGCTCTGCGCCTTCAGGAAAATCATTGGTCCATTGAATATTCATCGTTGGACTGGGAGGGAAAGCGGGAGACTCGCTGGGCAGAAAAATCCCGTGAGGACCATAAATATAAGTCGGTCGAAGCCAGTAAAAAATACTGCCGACGATCAATAAAATGACGACATACACTAAGTTTTGTAAAAACGGAGAGTTAGAGAATTTCATTGATATTCCTTATTAGAGCCCACATCCAAAAGGTAGCCCACATCCTCGCAGAAAGGGCTCTAGCGAAGAAGCAGCGTATTGAAGAGATTGATCAGGAGCGGAAGGGAAGCTTTCCCCCAACGCTGCTTCTAAGATTTTTATTCTAGGACCGATGAGGGAATCGGCTCGGCAATGCTCGACTTCCGAACTCAAACTATTCACACAAGGATGGCATTCCAAGGATCGGCGAGAGCGGGGATCAGTTTTTAAAGACAGAAGCTCCAGCACGCCAGATGCTTGAACTAGCGCATCCATTTCAGCTTCAGATTGATCATAAAGAGGATGCCAAAGACTTCGCCCATTATAGTGCTCTGAGGCCTCAACTTTTTCTGGTAAATGCATCAAGGAACGTGCCGCAGATCGCCTCAGCGCTAAAACGAGGGTCGAGCGCATTTCAGGATCTAAATCAAAATCCAAATATTCCAAGAGGGGTAGGCCTTTTAAGAAGCTGGCGCACCATTGGAATTTTTGCGTCGGGAATTTCTTTTGCTCCAAAATTAAATCTGAAAATCCTCGTTTAGGTCTTAAAGTTTTTGGCACAAAACCCAGAGAATTCACCCAAGATTCCAAAATGCGGACTCGATCTGACCAGCCGGGAGCCGCCCAATCTGTCTCGATATAGAGGCAATGAACATTGGAATAGTCGTTCTTGTACATCCAAGTAATCAAGGCAATGGACTCTTGACCATAATTGCATGGAATCACGTACATCGATATTGTTCCTTTTTATTTCGTGAGAGGGAGTGTATCCGATGTCGGTTCGACTTGATAAATGGCTTTGGGCCGCACGATTTTTTAAGACTCGAAGTTTGGCGAAAGCAGCGATTGAAGGCGGAAAAGTACATCACAACCAACAACGCAGCAAAGTTAGCAAGGAGGTACAAATCGGGGAAATTTATCATATTCGACAAGGCCTGGAAGAAAGAATCGTGAAGATTTTGGGCTTGTCTGAAACTCGAGGCCCTGCAGCTATTGCACAAAAATTATATGAAGAAACTCCCGAGAGCCTGTCCTTGCGAGAGAAACACCGAGAAGAACGAAAATTTTTAACGATTGTGGCTCCAGATCGAAGACCAGATAAGCGGGATCGACGAAAATTGATTCAGGTGAAACATCAATTTTGAAGTTGAGAGATCTGGAGCAAGAGGTTTTCTTGAATAAGAGTACGCATTTTTTTCGAGAGGCCAAATTCAAGGGCTAATGCAGGGAAGAGAGATAAAGCTGCTCGTGTTTCTTCAAAAATACGATGGATGGTTTGAGGAGAAAGTCGATGTTTTGTTCCCAGTGAAAAAAGCAAGCGAGCCGGCTTCCTCCCTTCCCCCAAAATCATAGTGCTATGTTCTTGTTGAGGGCCGAAAGAGAAACTTAAATCGTAGGCGGGAGAGAGCTTCCATCGTCCATTATTGTCCATCAGGAAAGTGAAGTTTTTTCCGTGATCATCTCGATTGTGTGAAAGCACATTAAAAACCGCAAGTCGAAAAAGGTTCTCAACTTCCTGTACCTCCTGGCTTAAGGCATAAGCCAAGCTCATAAGCTGATCATAATCGAGGCAAGGAATTCTAAAGTCGGAATCTAACAGTCCTGCGGCCGTGTGAGTATGGATGCGGTACTCTTGCCCTTGATCTTGTTTTCGATCAAATCGTTGAGCAGCAAAATATCCCGGTCCTTTTTTGGAGGGAAATAAATGAATATCAGGCATTACAATGCCGGCTGCTTTGGCCATTAAGCCGTAGACATATTCAATGGCACCAGCATCCACTGAATCCTCAGTGTTTCTGAATTTTACGATCCAAGATTCGTAGTCCATGGAGAGGTTCTGTTGAGAAGGATGAAGCAGAATTTTGCTTCGATCTGCATTCACACCAATCATCGCTTTGGGTCGAGCGCCTGCTGAAGAGCCGTTGAGTGCTAACAACTGTTCAAAAATGGCTTGGGGACAGTCTTCATTTTTTTCTTTCAGGATGCTTTGGGTATATTTTTCAACGGTCTCTAAATCTACGAGCGGGGGATGATCAGCATAAAGATCAGAAAAATGCTTGTCGGGCTCATAAATCAATGCGCCCATGCCGGTTTTGCCTACATACGCTAAACGGTCCAAAAGACTCAAGCTCTGAGGTAAAATATTCTCTGACAATAAAAAACGATCCAGGAGTAAGCGTCCCCAGCCATCCGGCAAGCTGTCATTAAACACCCCGGGAAGTTCAAGGCTTCCTGGAAATACCCCCGGTTTTAATGGAAGTTTCAAAGGAGAAATATTTAAATTTCGGTTTAAAAATGAAGGTTCATATTCAAAATAAAATTGATTTTTTAAGGCCGCGAGATGCCCGACAATAATAGGTTCTGAGTCAAGTAATAAGCTGATTTTAATCATTTTTTCCATCCTCGTTTTCTTAAAGGAGGGGGGGAATTTAGGCGTTCCACTTCATAAATGGACTTGAATTCTTGAGGGGCTAGGAAAGTGACCTTGATAAAGTCATCCAGGCAGCCCAAAGACATCAGTAATTTTAAAAAAGATTCTAAGGAAATTACGGATTTTTGTTCAAATTTACGCAAAGTAGACAAAGGAACACCAGAGCATCGAGATAAACCGAACTGAGTGAAGCCCAGTTCCAATCGCTTTTTTTGAAGATATTCAGATAGTAACTTTTGAGCAGAAGCAGGGGTGTTAAGTGACATCATAGTGGTATTATCAAGCTTATTTTCTATGTTAAAGATACTCTGATATTACTAAATTCTCTCTTCTTTGTCACGGAAGAATCAGCATGGCATCTCCATAACTAAAGAATCGATAAGATTCTCGAATGGCTTCGGCATAACAATGAAGCATATGTTCTCGCGAGCTAAAGGCAGAAACGAGCATCAGCAAGGTGGATTTGGGTAAATGAAAGTTAGTAATTAATCCATCAACGACCTGAAATTCATAAGGCGGAGTAATAAAAATAGAAGTTTCGCCCAAATACGGTTTGAGATCTCGATGAGTTGAATTCAAGCCATGAACACGCGCCGTCGATTCCAAACTTCGAACGCTAGTGGTTCCCACCGCGATGATTTTTCCACCTTTTGCTCGGGTTTCATTAATTTTTTGACAACTGAGTTCAGGAATGTCGATCCATTCGGCATGCATGTGGTGTTCATGCAAATTTTCTGTTTTGACTGGTTTGAAGGTTCCCGCGCCGACGTGAAGGGTTACTTCGGCTCGCTCGATTCCTTTCGCTTGCAGTTTGCTGAGTAACACTTCATCGAAATGCAGACCAGCCGTGGGTGCGGCGATGGAACCTAAAATTTTGGCATAGACGGTTTGATAGCGAGAGAGATCAGAAGCGTCCTCTTGTCGAGTAATGTAAGTCGGTAGAGGAACCTGTCCTAATTTATCCATAAGGGTCCAAATATCTTCAGGACCTTGGAGAGAGATTTGAAATAACCCTTGTTCTTGTCGATCAATGCGAGCCCAAGTGCTCGTCCCTTCCCAATAAATTTTGCTGCCGAGTTTGACGGATTTATTCATTCCAACATGAGCTAAGAAACCATGAGGATTGAAAATTCGCTCAATTAATAGTTCAACTTTTCCGCCACTGGCTTTTTGTCCCAATAAGCGCGCTTTCATAACTTTACTGTTGTTAAACACCAGTAAGTCACCGGGAGATAAAAAATCGATCAAATCTGAAAATTGTTGATGTCGAATTGGGAGATTCCCCCTTCGATTCGTGAGTAGTAATCGACTTTCTGTTC
>OBEQ013052773.1_pt1 | contig 18772 bp, 15 predicted proteins | sample 1670901 | NCBI WGS metagenome assembly OBEQ01 (sample SAMEA104232315, study PRJEB22302) | groundwater metagenome | biome: forest; feature: aquifer; material: groundwater | place: USA | collected 2011-08-07 | depth 5.4 m
GAAGAGGCCCGCGTGCTCTTCGTGGGCGAGGGGCTGATTCCGGGATAGGGCTTCCTGAAGGACTACCGGGAGCTCCTGCACGAAAATTTGTGGGATATTAGGCTCATGGTTCGATCCTTCCAGGAAAGGGCTCACCAAAAGCGGTAAGGGCGAGGCATGCCTCGCCCCTACAACGGGGCACGAACTGCGCTCACCATAAGCGGGTGACACGCGCCCTCGCCCTCCGAGCCACCACCCACACCCTACATCGGCAGGCCCCAGAGGGCGTACCACTGCTCTAACGATTGCTCAATGGGAAGTTCCTGCGCCATGGCCGCGCTCACCTGCAGCTCCAGAGCGTTGTCCCGCTTCTGCTCGGCGCGGGGAGCAAAGGGGTAGAACTTCCCTCGTTTGTAGCTATACACCCAGTACAGGGTCTCCTCTCCCCCCTTGAAGCCGAAGACCGCCGCCAGGAGCTGGGGGCCAAACCCCTGCTCGATCACCTCCTGTTGGACCGCGTACAGCGTAGTCACCAGGTCCTCGAAGTCCGGGTCCTCCAGGACCACCCACTCGAAGCCCAGGTCGTCTTTCTGGGTCCGGAACTTGGTGCCGGCGGCCCGCCCGCTGACCTCCAGTATCTCCTGGACCTCGCGCTCCAGGGCCGTGAAGAAGGAGGATACCACCGGCCGCAGGCACAGGCCCGCTTTGCCCGTGGCCGTGATGTTCAGCTTCGCCTCCAGGGCGAGCGTGGCTGTGGCGATGCCCAAGAGGGCGTCGGTCTTGGGCTTTGCGACGCGAGTCCTGCCGAACAGGACGTCCAGGAGCCTCACAACTGCTCCATCTCCTGCTGGAGCTTCCGCAGACGCGCAACCCGCTCCTCCACAGGGGGATGGGTGGCGAAGAGGTGGGTCAGGGATTGGCCGTTGAAGGCGGGCACGATGAAGAAGGCGCTGGCGCCCTCCACCCGGCGCAGGTCCTCCTGCGGGATGCGGGCGATAGTGCCGCTGATCTTCATGAGGGCGGACGCCAGGACGGCAGGCGCGCCGGTGAAGATGGCGCCGCCCCGGTCGGCGGCGAACTCCCGATAGCGGGAGAGGGCCAGGATCAGCAACTGGCTGACCACGTAGACAATGGCCGACGCTACGAAGATGAGCATGATAGCCGCCGCGCCGTTCTGGCGGTCTCGGCCCCGGCCCCCGCCCATGCCCCCAAACATGAAGCTCCAGGACAGCATCTGCACTAGCATCCCCGCCAGGGTGGCGAAGAAGCTGGCCAGGGTCATGACCATGACGTCACGGTTCTTGATGTGGGTCATCTCGTGGCCCAGCACCCCCTCAAGCTCCGCATCGTTCAGCCGCTGCATCAGCCCCGTGGTGACGCACACCACCGAGTGCCCGGGATTGCGCCCCGTGGCAAAGGCGTTGGGGATGTCCATCGTGGCCACGGCCACCCTGGGTTTGGGGATCTCCACCATCTGGGCCAAGCGCTCTATCATAGCATGGAGCTTCGGCATCTCCTGGGGCGTCACGACCTTGGCCCGCATGGACCAGAGGACCAGCTTGTCCGAGGTGAAGTACTGGATGAAGATCATGATCCCCGCGAACACGGCTATCATGAGGATGCCCGCCCCCGCCGCCAGGAGCACCCCCATAAACACCAGGTACACCAGGCCCAGCAGGAATAGGGTCCCGAACATTCGAATGGTCAGCTCCGTGTCCGGTTTGTAGATCCCTCTGCGCATCACAACCCCTCCGCCAGCCCCCCTCGTGAGTGTCTATTCCGGCTGGCCTTCCTTTCATCTCTATTCTACTCTACCTGGCTGGGTCTGAGTTTGTCGAACAACCCAAGCCCATCCCTCAAGGTTGGCCTTGAGCCGCCTTTCATGGAATGTCATTCTGAGCCCGCCGCAAGTGGGCGAAGAATCTGGGGTGGTGTTCCTCACCAAGGAGAACCCGCTCCCCAGACCCTTCGCTTCGCTCAGGGTGACATTGGGGTGTGGGCTTCTTGTGCAAGGCCCCTTGAGCCGATGCACGATGTGCGATAAGCTAAGACGCCTGGAGACCGAGCGTTCGAGGCTCCAAGGGTCAGGGGGGTCCTTATGCCCGACTTCGCGCAAAACAAGCCTCTGTGGGAGGCTGTGCTTGCCGCCATCGTCCTGGGCGCCGCCATCCTCTTCGCTCTCTTCGTCCATCCCGTGCTGACTCGGGTGGCGCACACCCTCACCCGCAAGACCACCACCACCCTGGACGACGTGTTGGTTCTGGCCGTCGCCAGGCCCCTTGTTCTCTTTATCCTGGTCCAAGGCGTCTTCCTGGCCCTGACCATCACCTCCTACCTGGACCCCTGGCAGGCCTATATCCAGAAGGCGTGGCTGGCGGCCGTGCTTGGGGTGGTCTTCTACGGGCTCCAACGCCTCACCTCCGCCTTCATCCAGTGGTACGGCCAAGAGGTGGCCGTGAAGCCCCGGGGGCGCATGGACGAGAAGCTGCTGCCGCTTCTGCGGCGCTTCGTCACCGCCGTCATCTACGGCCTGGGCGCCTTGCTGATCCTGGACAATCTGGGCATCAAGGTCAGCCCTCTCCTGGCAGGCTTGGGCTTGGGCGGCATCGCCGTAGCCCTGTCCGTTCAGCCCACTCTGAGCAACTTCATCGCCGGGGTCTTTGTGGTGGCCGACGGCAGCATCGGCGTGGGTGACTTTATCGAGATCCAGAGCGGCCCCTCGGGCGACGTGGTGGACATCGGCTGGCGCAGCACCAAGATCCAGACCCCCCAGGGGAACCTGGTGATTATCCCCAACGGCAAGCTGGGGGACAGCATCGTCACCAACTACCAGTCGCCCACGCCCGAGGTGAACGTCTTTGTGAACTGCGGCGTGGCCTACGAGAGCGACCTTGAGAGGGTGGAGGTCGTGTGCGTGGAGGTGGCGAGGGAGGTCATGCGGGAGCTCCCCGACGCCGTGGCCGCTAAGGAGTTCGAGCCTGTGGTGCGCTTCCGAGAGTTTGGCGAGTCGAACATCAACTTCTTCGTCCTCCTGCGCGGGGAGAGCCGCCTGGACGCCATGAGGGTTCAGCACGAGTTCATGAAGCGCCTCCAGACCCGGTTCGCCCGGGAGGGCATCGAGATCAGCTACCCGGTGCGCAAGCTGGTGTACCCCATCCAGGACGGCCAGCGAACCCCCCGTCCCTAGCAGGGCGTGCCACGGACAAGTCGAGTGTCTTCGACCCGCGCCGGCCCCACTCAAAATGTCATTGCTATGAAAATAGGGGAGCTTGGAAATCTCCCCCCCCCTTTTGGGGGAGGATTGAGGTGGGGGGGTATATCGCCCCCATCCTGGCCTTCCCCCATCGAGGGGGAAGGGACTCTATGCCCCCCTTCGCACCCTTGACTCCCCTGCCCGCCGCTGGTAGGCTGTAGCTGCTTTGTGCGATATTTCTCAACTCTGACCCACCTTTGAGGAACCGATGACCCAGCCATCCATCGGGGAGGCCTTCATCCCCCAGCGCATCCTTCTGGGGCCTGGCCCCAGCAACGTCAACCCGCGAGTCCTCCAGGCCATGATGTCCCCACCCCTGGGGTATTTGGACCCCGACTTCCTCAACCTGATGGACGAGCTCATCCAGATGCTCCGGCAGGTGTTTCAGACCTCCAACCCCCTCACCTTCGCCGTCTCCGGCACCGGGTCCTCAGGCATGGAGGCGGGGCTATGCAACCTGCTGGAGCCGGAAGACACCATCGTGGTGGGGGTCAACGGCTTCTTTGGCGAGCGCATCGTGGAGATCGCCCGCCGCCAAGGCGCCCAGGTGGCGCGGGTGGACGCCGAGTGGGGGACGCCCCTGGACCCCGACGCCATTGCCCAAGAGCTGAAACGCCACCGCCGCGTGAAGGTGCTGGCGGTGGTGCATGCCGAGACCTCCACCGGGGTGCTGCAGCCCTTGGAGGAGATCTCTCGCCTGGCCCACGAGCACGATGCCCTGTTCCTGGTGGACGCCGTGACCTCGCTGGGGGGAAGCCCGGTCCCGGTGGAGGCCCTGGGGATCGATTTCTGCTACAGCGCCACCCAGAAGTGCGTCGGCGCCCCCCCGGGCCTCTCGCCCATCACCGCTTCGGAGCACGCCCGTGACGTCATGAAACAGCGCAAGGAGTCGCCCCGAAGCTGGTACCTGGACCTCTCCCTCCTGTACGAGTATTGGTCCAGCAGCCGCCGTTACCACCACACCGCTCCCGTTTCCAACATCTACGCCCTGCGAGAGGCCCTGCGGATGATCCTGGAGGAGGGCCTGGAGGCCCGCTTCCGGCGGCACCGCCGCAACGGCCGGGCCCTACGGGCTGGCCTCCAGGCCCTGGGACTCTCTCTGGTGGTGGCCGAGGCCTATAGGGCCGACCAACTCACCTCGGTCTTCATCCCCGACGGCGTACCCGACCTGGAGGTGCGCCGCACCCTCCTCCACGAGTACGGCATTGAGATCGGCGGAGGGCTGGGGAAGTTTGCCGGCAAGGTGTGGCGCATCGGCCTCATGGGGGAGTCCTCCAAGGAGGCGTATGTCCTGGCCCTGCTCGCCGCCCTGGATGTCGTGCTCCCGCGCCACGGCTACGAGGTGGCCCCTGGAGTGGGGGTCATGGAGGCCAGCAAGGCGCTGGCAGCAGAGCGCTAGAGAGGCCAGGGCGTGCCCTGGACCCACTCTGCGTCAGGTGATTCAGGGCGAGGGCTCAGACAAGAGGCGGGCGCGCAAGTGCGGCCACGGGATAAGATTCACCCCCGCCCTTCAAGAAGCCCAGGGTGAACGCAGCGGGCATCTTCTTGTAGGGGCGTAGGATGCTACGCCCCTACAGTCGAACTGCTACATGGGTTGAGAGGCACGCCCCCGAAGCCGTTCCCACAGCTTGGCGTACCAGGGGCGGGTAAGGGAATCGGCGTACTCCTCACCTTTGGGGGTGGGCAACACCCGATAGGCGCCGTTGGGGCCCATCTGCATGCTGATGAGCCCATCCTGCTGCATCTTCCTCAGGACCCGCAGCACCATATTTCGCTTCTGGCTGCCGTAGACGGTGGGCTCTACCTCCGCGGGCGTCTGGAGCAGGGCAGACTCGTAGGCCAGGTCCCGCTCGTCAATGCCCTGCTCTCGGATTGCGGGGCGCAGGTGGTCACGACACGCCCTCACAAGGGCCAACAGAACCCCCTCAGCCACCGCCTCCGTAGTGCGCCGCCTTGCCATGCTTGTCCCCTCCCTATCAGGGTGATGAAAAACCCTTCCGACCCCCGATAGATACGGGGCCTTCGGCATCCCCTTGTCCCCCTTTCCTGACCAGGAAGAGGGAGGAATTTATATCCCGATGCCCCATCGGGACCCTCGTCCCTTCGGCTTCGCTCAGGGCAGTCCGCCTACGGCGGATTCGCCCCTCTGCACTCCCCTTTTCCGCAGCCTGCTAGTGCTTCGTCACGGAATAGACTAAACAACTCCACTCTGGCCGCTCTTGGTTCGACAAGCTCAGGACAAGCGGGACACCTGTAGACTCTGCGTGGCCGATAACGTGACTCAGCGCTCAGTACCCCATCTCCTGGAGGAAGGCAGGGTTCTGGCGCCACCGCGCAGCGCTCTTAACCCACATCTCCAGGTGGACCGGGCGTCCTAGCATCTCTTCAATATCCTTTCGGGCTTCCACCCCCACCTGCTTCAGGGCAAGGCCCCCTTTCCCGATGAGGATGCGCCGCTGGGTGTCCCGCTCCACGTAGATCATTGCGCTGATGTAGTCCTTGCCACCGTGCTCCGGCGACTGCTCCACAAACGTCTCGATGGCGACGGTGGTGGCGTGAGGCACCTCCTCCTTATACAGCCGGTACACCTTCTCTCGAATGATCTCGCCGGCCAGGAACCGCTCCGACCGGTCCGTCAGCTCATCAGGGGGATAGAGCGGCTCTCCCTCCGGAAGGTGGCGCACCACCAGGTCCAGCAGCAACGCCACGCCGTCTCCCTGCAAGGCGCTGATAGGGACCAGCTCCTGAAAGGGGTACCTCTTCTCATACTCCTCCAGGACCGGCAGGAGCTGGAGCTTGGCCACCGTGTCCACCTTGTTCACCACCAGGAACACGGGCTTCCCCTGTTGCCGCAGCTCCTCCATGAACCGCACCTCAATATCCCCCGGCATCTTGGGCTCCACCACCAGCACCAGCAGGTCCGCCTCTCCCACGGCAAACTGCAGGGACTGAAGCATGCGCCGATCAAGCTGGTGCATCGGCCTCCGCATCTGGCCTGGCGTATCCAGGAACACCACCTGATACGCCTCCCCGTGGACCACTCCTCGAATGACGTGACGGGTGGTCTGGGGCTTGGGGCTCACGATGGACAGCTTGAAGTTGAGGAGCTGGTTGAGGAGGGTGGACTTGCCCACGTTGGGTCGGCCTAGAAGCGTTGCGAAGCCTGCCCGAAAGGGAGGCACCATCGAGGAGGGAGCGCCCTCTTCTTCTCCGACAGGCTGGGGTTGGATGTCAGGTTGAGCCATGAGTTGCACTCTCCAGTATACCCGAACCGAGGTGCACCTTCTATCGGGCGCTGCTTCGCAGCTATGTCACCGTCACACGGCCAGTCTTCGGGTGGGGTAGCAAGTTGATGAATCCGCCTTAGGCGGACGACCCCCGATAAATACGGGGCCTTCGGCATCCCCCTTGTCCCCCTTCCCTTCGACAAGCTCAGGGCAGGCTCTGGTCAGGAAGGGGGTGAAAATGATCCCGGGGGCCCCCCCCCCAGCCCCCCGGCCTCCGCCGCAGGCGGACGCCCCTCTGCACTCCCTATTTTCCGCATCCTGCCAGAAAGGCGCGCTGGGCTTGGCAACGGCAACCCAATGGGCGACAATGGGAAGGCATCGTGGCCCAAGGGCCACGACAGGAGGCAGCATGCCCAACCGCCTGGCCCACGAGACGAGTCCCTATCTCCTTCAGCACGCCGACAACCCCGTGGACTGGTACCCCTGGGGCGGGGAAGCCTTTGAGAAGGCCCGGTCCGAGGACAAACCCATCGTCCTGAGCGTGGGCTACTCGGCCTGCCACTGGTGCCACGTGATGGAGCGGGAGAGCTTCGAAAGCGAGGGGATCGCCCTCCAGATGAACCGGGACTTCGTCTGCATCAAGGTGGACCGGGAGGAGCGGCCCGACGTGGACAGCGTCTACATGCAGGCCCTCCAGGCCATGACGGGCCGAGGGGGCTGGCCCATGACCATGTTCCTGACGCCGGAGGGCAAGCCCTTCTTCGGCGGCACCTACTACCCCCCTGAAGACCGGGATGGCAGCGCCGGGTTTCCCCGGATTCTTCAGGCAGTCGCCACCGCCTATCGCCAGCAGCGGGGCGACGTGGCCAAATCCGCCGACGAGGTGGTGCGGCGCCTTCACCAGATGACCGACGTGCCGCCGGCCCGGGAGCCCTTGACGGCAGACCTCCTCTCCCAGGCGGCCCAGCGCATCAGTCAGGGCTTCGACCCGGAGCATGGCGGCTTCGGGACGGCCCCCAAGTTCCCCCAGCCCCTCCTCCTGGAGCTCCTGCTGCGCATCCACCATCGCACGGGCGACGACGATCTGCTTGGCATGGTGGAGCTCACCCTGCAGCGCATGGCCCACGGGGGCATCTACGACCACCTGGGAGGCGGCTTTCACCGCTACTCCACCGACCCCTTCTGGCTGGTGCCCCACTTTGAAAAGATGCTCTACGACAACGCCCTCCTGAGCCGCCTTTACCTGTACGCCTACCAGGTGACGGGGAACCTGGACTACCGGCGGGTGGCCGAGGAGACCCTGGACTACGTTCGCAGGGAGATGACCACTCCCCTGGGTGGGTTCTTCTCGGCCCAGGACGCCGACAGCGAAGGGGAAGAGGGCACGTTCTACGTGTGGTCCCCCCGAGAGGTGATGGATGTCCTGGGGCCGGAGGGGGGCGCGCTGTTCAACCAGCGCTTTGGAGTGACCTGGGAGGGCAATTTTGAAGGGAAGAACATCCTCTCGGCGGTGGGGGCCCTGAAGGCCCTGGCCCAGAAGGCTGGCGTCACAGAGGAGGAGCTGCAACGGCTCTTGCAGGAAGCCAGGGAGCGCCTCCTGACCCATCGCCGGCGCCGCGTCCCTCCCGCCACCGATGAGAAGGCGCTGACGGCATGGAACGGCCTGATGCTGCGGAGCTTCGCCGAGGCGGCAAGCATCCTTCAAAGGGACGACTACCGGGAGGTGGCCAGGGCCAGCGCCGCCTTTATTCTGGAGCACCTGCGCCAGGATGGCAGGCTCCTGCGCTCCTACCGCGACGGCCAGGCCAGGGTGAAGGGATACCTGGAGGACCACGCCTTCTTCATCGAAGGGCTCCTGGCCCTCTACGAGGCCACCTTCGAGCTCCGCTGGCTTAATGAGGCCCGCGCCCTGGCCGACCAGATGGTGCAGCTCTTCTGGAGCCAGGAGCAGGGGGCCTTCTACGACACCGGCACGGACCAGGAGGAGCTGGTGGTCCGCCCAAGGGACATCGTGGACAACGCCTCCCCATCGGGAGGGTCCGTGGCGGCCATGGCCCTGCTCCGGCTCGCCACGCTGACGGGCCTGCCTGCCTACCAGCGGATGGCCGCCCAGGCCCTGCGGTCGGTGCAGCCCTTCCTGGCCCAGGCGCCCGGGGGCTTGACCTACTGGCTGTGCGCCCTGGACTACTACCTGTCGACGCCCAAGGAGATCGCCCTGGTGGGGAACCCGGCCGATCCCAGGGCCCAGGCGCTTCGCAGGGAGGTGTTCCAACGATACCTGCCCAACAAGGTGGTGGCTGGCTACGACCCAGCGAAAGAGGATGAGCCCGAGCTGCCCATTCTGGAGGGCCGCACCACCCTCAATGGGCAGCCCACGGCCTACGTGTGCGAGAACTTCATGTGCATGATGCCCGTCACCGACCCCAAGGCCCTGGCCCAACAGCTGGAGGCGCCGGCCCAGACCCCATCACTGTAGCAAGAAAGCCTGGGAAAGAGGCAGCCGGGCCAAAGAGCCTTGACGTCAGCGTCTGCAAGGGCTACCTGTAGAGGTCGAAGTACCGCGTCTCTCCCACCTTCTCGAAATGAGAGCGGACGTAGCGAACGATGGCGAAGTGGTCGATGTCCGGCAAGGGGGTAAAGCCATAGGGGAAAACCCGCACCTTTTGGACAATAACGACTACGCTCCCCCGCTGCCTCTCCAGGTCTTCGACAACCCGGTTGAACAGAGCTGGACTCGGTAGCACCTCGGCCTGGGGCCAATCAACGGATAGGGGATTGAGCTGAGGAGCCTTCACCCAATATCCGGCAAAGTCAGGAACTATCGCAAAAGGCTTTGGCCTAGCACGGCCTATCGCCTCTTGAAGATCCTCCAAGAATGCCGCAGTATCCTCACTGGTCCGAATCATCTTCGCTCCTGGGAAAACGCCATCGAGGCGTCGAGTCAATTGCTCCGCTGGACGGTCCAGGTAGACGAACTTGTGTCTCGCTACGTAGTAACTGGCTAATGCCGCCACCACCAGGAGAAACGTGAGGACTGCCATCGCCATCGGGAAGGTACGTTGGGGTAGGCGGGCCTCAACCGTGGGTGCACGAGCAACATGGCTGAAGGCCAGGAGGACCAGGGCGAGACCACCCGAGGCCAAGGCAGGGGTCTTGTAGCCGAAGGAGATACTAACGCTCCATGCGAAGGCCACGGCCAAGAGTCCAGCTCGTCCGTAGGTGCGTTGTTCCGTTTCCTCCCCAAGAAAGTACATCGTCGCACCCAACGACATGCCAAAAAGCGTATAGACCAGCTCCCAATATTGCCAATACCCCCAGGAGTCGTAGGCCAAGGCTCCAGCCACCAGGGCCACTGCTCCGTACACCATGAACATCCCTACCACAGGTTGCACCTTCACCAGAAGGGGCATCTTGACGCGCCCGTATCGCAAGAACATGGCCCCATAGCCATAGAGGATGCCCCATGGAAGCGACCCGTGGTCCAGGTACTTCTTCCATCCGACATAAACCACCTTCCCTAGATCAGCCGGCGCTGTGAGTTGGAGCAACGCATCGGGAAACGCACCCATAGACACCAGCAATCCCAGGTACAACGCCAGGGGCGCTCCTGCGGCCACCCAGAGCCTGAGGCGCCGCCAATCCCCCAACACTATCAGCGCCAATAGAGGAAGCAGCAGGAAGTTCTGGCGGAACAGGGGGGCGGACCCTATCAAGATGTAGCCCAACACCTTCGTCGCCCCCTGCGAAGTCCTCTGCGTCGCCAGCGCCAGGCCCAAGGACGCGACGAAGAGGCCGTCGATGGAGTTCCATGCCATGGGTGGAAAGGTGTGAGAAGAGAGCACAAAACCGATGAGCCCATACCCCACTCGATAGGGAGCACTGAAACGGACCCTGAGGAGACCCTCCAGGATGAGGACCCAGCACCAGGAGATGGTAGCAAACTCGAACCACACGAACAGCCGTGAAAGCCAAAAGGTGTAGTCACCGCCCAGGAGCACAAAAGGGGTATGGAGTAGGTACGAACCGGGAGGACGAACGGTGATGAAGTCAAGGTGAGGGATTTGCCCCTCCAGGATACGTCTACTTCCGGCTAGGAAGAACCCGTCATCTGTAGGGTTAAATCCCATCCATGAGAAGAGCAGGTGAGCTGTCAACGGAACAACCGTCAGGAAGAGAGCCCCAGTCAGAGGCCCCTGGGATCCTGCGAGCAGCCTGTTGATCTTTTGGCCCCCACGGGCGGAGAGCGGGACTTTCATGAAGCCCCCTCAACTTAGTCCATGACAGCGTAGCGGCTAGCCCCGATGAAGAGAGGGAGGACAGAGCGGCCTGCGGCGAAGTTGGAGGTGGTCGGGGAGGTGGGATTCGAACCCACGGCCCCCACGTCCCAAACGTGGTGCGCTACCACTGCGCTACTCCCCGACGCATAGCTAGCGTAGCTCGTCACCGGTCAAAACGAAAGTGCCCCCGGGGCGACTCGAACGCCCGCAACCGGCTTCGGAGGCCGGTGCTCTATCCACCTGAGCTACAGGGGCGCGTACACCGTTTACTATAGCAGCGGCGTCCTCTTGTGGCAAGAAACCAGGGCGTGCCACCGACAAGTCGAGTGTCTTCGACCTGGACCCACACTACGGCAGGTGCTTGACGGCGAGCGTCGATTTTTGGGGCGCGGAGGGTTCTCCTTACGCTTCAGGCTACCTCTGGTTCTCGACGATCGGGCCTAAGCCTGCGTGCCCTCCTCAGACCCCTTGCCCCGGCCAGAGCGCCGCCGTGTGCCCTCCCCACCCGTTCGGAAGGCCGGCACCAGCAGCAGAGGGGCAATGACAGTCGTGACCAGGGTCATCATAATCGCCACGCCGAAGATGTCCGCACCGATAACGCCGCGGGCAAGGCCAACGCCCGCCATGATCAGGGCAACCTCGCCGCGGGGGAGCATCCCGATGCCCACCCGCCACGCGCCCCGGACGTTGAACCCCACCGCCAGGGAAATACCACCTGCACCCACCACCTTCCCCACGATGGCCAAGAGGGTGATCACCAGACCGAAGGCCAGCACCGCTGCCATGGCCTTCATGTCCACGAGCATGCCCATCACCACGAAAAAGATCGGGACCAGGGCATGGTAGAGCGCCTGCAAGGGCTCGGCCAGGGCCAAGCGCACCTGAGTGGTGGAAAAAGCCAGGCCCATGGAGTAGGCGCCAATGATCATAGCCAGCCCCGCCAGCTCCGCCGCTCCTGACCCCAACAATGCCAGAGCCAGAGCTAAACCCAGCCGGGCCTTTGAAGAGCCAAACCAGCCAAGGAAACGGTCCAGGTGAGAAGAAAGGAGAATCCCCAGCCCCGTCAACCCCACCCAAAAGCCAATGGCCTTAGCGCCTATCAAGGCCACCTGACCGGGGGAGACCTGCCCTGCCGCCGCAATCCCGACTACGATGGTCAGCACCATGATCCCCAGCACGTCGTCCACGACAGCGGCCGCCAGAACAGTAACACCTTCAGGGGTGTCCAGCCTCCGCAGGTCCGCCAACACCCTGGCGGTAATCCCCACCGACGTGGCCGTCATGATGGCTCCCATGAACAGGGCCGGAGGATCCAGGAGGCTGTCCGCATGGCCAAAGGCCACGACGGCGACGGCCCCCAGGGCAAAAGAGACCACCACGCCCCCGATGGCCACCACCGAGGCGGGCCCGACGTACCGAAGGAACTGCGTCAGGTCTGTCTCCAGGCCTGACACGAAGAGGAGCACAATGGCCGCCACCTGGGCCAGGGCGTACAGCTCCAGGGAAACGGGGATCACGGTGGTCCCACCCACAGCCACTGCGGGCACGGGGAACAGAGGCCCCACCCCAAAGAGGGCGAGCCCCCCAAGAGCGAAGGGGCCAATGGCGACGCCGGCCAGCAACTCCCCTAGCACCGCGGGAATCCGCAGGTACCGCTCACACACCTCGCCCGCCACCTGGGCCGCCGCCAGGATCACCGCCAACTGCAGGACGAGGATGGTGACCCGGTGAATCAAGTCCTCTTGCATGTGACTTCCGTCACTCCTTTCTCTTAGCGCGATGCCGAAAAACCCTTTCGACCCCCGATAGATGCGGGGCCTGCGGCATCCCCTGGTCCCCCTTCCTGGCCAGGAAGGGGGACGAAATTGTATCCCGATGCCCCATCGGGACCCCTGCCAAAGGGGCTTCGCCCCTCTGGACACCCTTTCCCGCAGCCTGTTCGGGTTGGAGCACCAAGCGGCCATTATACTCTTGGCCGCCCGCCCAAGGCATCTGCGCCTGAGCGGGGGCAAGTCCCAACAAATAATCCCAGCCAAAGGGCTTGACAGGGGTGATATCCCCTCTCTATGATAGGCGAGACATGCGAGGGACGCCCCCCATGGTCTGTTTACAGTGTTGCCTTCGGTATCTCTGCCTTTCAATATCGAACCGTGAAAAGGGGGTAAGATGGCTCAGCCGAGAGGAATGACCCGGATCATCGCGCTCTTTCTCGTCCTCATTGCTACCTTAGCTGTCGCCGTCGCCTGCGCAGGGGCTGTAGGGCCCGCCGGATCCACGGGGGCCAAGGGAGACACCGGGCTCAAGGGGGACACCGGGGCTACGGGGGCCACTGGGCTTGTGGGGCCGAAGGGTCCCAAGGGGAACGTAGGGGCGGCGGCCCTGGTGCTCGACGCCCCGACCGTGGTCGCCGAGGGATTTATCAAGGGCTCCGGCGCCGGGTTCCAGAAGGATGAAGATGTCTACATCGCCCTGCTGATTGGGGGCGACATTGGGGAGTTGGGAGTGGCCGGGGCCAAGGCCGATGCCAAGGGCACCTTCACCTTCAGTGGGCCCTCCTCCGGGGCCACCGGGGGCCTGGGCGTCACCATTGTGCCGGGCAACTACACCCTGCGAGCTGAAGGGGTGAACGGGTCTGTGGCTGCCACCGTGGTAAAGGTAGTGGCGAAGCCCGCAGTGGTTCCGACCGCTACCCCGTCACCCAATAAGGCAAACACCCTGGTTCTCATCACCCTGGGCGTGTGCGCCGGGCAGCAGGTACAGGGAATAGTGGCGGGGTTCGTCAAGGATGAGGACCTGCTGGTGACCGTTGGTGGCGTCACCGTCGCCAGCGGCAAGATAGGCGCCGATGGCGCTCTCTCCTTCACAGGGCCTACGGGCGGCGTCCCCACCACCCTAGCGGTGGGCGCGTACACCATGACGGCCAAGGGGAGCAAGGGCTCTCTGGCCACGTCGCCCCTACTGGTGGTGACGGGAGATAAGTGTTCGTAGGACCAGTCGCCGCTTTACGCTGCTAGCAAGAGGGAGGGGCTTGGAAGCCCCTCCCTCTGTTTAATGGCCCTGTTGTAGCCGGCGCGTAGCGAACAGCCAGGAACCTCTCGCCCTAGCAGGGGTGACAAACCCCCCTTCCGACCATCCCCCCTTCCCCCTTCCTGGCCAGGAAGGGGGAAGAATTTGTTTCTGGGGGGCACCCCCAGACCCCTGCCAAGGGGGCTTCGCCCCTCTGGACTCCCCTTCTTCCGCAGCCTGCTAGTTGCCGCCGGGGCCGTCGCCCTCCCCTGCCTCTGCCTCCGCCTGGCGGCGCACCTTGACCCTTCGGATGCGCCGGCCCGTGGTGGAGAGCACCTCAATGTGAACACCCTCGGCGGTGAACTCATCGCCCGGGTTGGGGACCCGCCCCAGGTGGGCATACACAAAGCCCCCCACCGTATCGAACCCCTCCCCTTCGATCTCAACCGCCAGGTGCTCTTTCAGGTCATCAAGGCTGAGGCGCGCGTCCACGATGGCCTCCCCCTCACCCACCCACTCCACCTTGGGCTGCTCCCTTTGGAACTCGTCCTCAATCTCCCCTACAATCTCTTCCAGGACGTCCTCGATGGTGACGAGCCCAGCGGTCCCTCCGTACTCGTCCACCACGATAGCGATGTGGACCCGCCGCTCCTGGAACTCCCTGAGAAGCTCGTAGACCCGCTTGGACTCCGGCACAAAGAGCGCAGGCCTGGCCAGCTCCCGTAGGCTGACCTTTTCAATACCGCCCTCCTGCAGGGAACGCAGGAGGTCCCGCACGTAGACGATGCCCGCGACCTGGTCCACGGTCTCTTCATAGAGCGGGATGCGGCTGTACCCGTGGGTGAGGGCCAGGTCCACCACTCGACTGGGAGGGTCGTTAACCTCCACAGCCACCATGTCCACCCGTGGCACCAGAATGTCCTTGACCTGGGTCTTATCCAGGTTCAGCACCGCGCGCAGCATCTCTATGGCCTCGGGGTCAGGTTGGGCGGGCCGCTCTTCGGTGGGCGCAGAGGCCTCGGTCGCCAGGAGAGGCTCCCACGGAGGGCGAGCGAAACCCGCTTCTCGGTCCACCGGGACGCGACGCCATACGGGTCGGGCCGCTAGGGTCAGGGCCAGGAGCAACGGCGCGCCTACAGTCGCCATGCTCCAGGCATGCCTTCTCCCCAAAGCGCGGGCCCATGCCTCCAGGGCCAGGAGCGCGGCCAACAGGAGAACAAGAACAAGGGCAATAGTAAGGTTAGAGAGGCCCAGAGAAACGCCCAGCCCCGCCGTCAGAAGAGCGGCCACCAGGCAGAGGAGGAATCGAACGCTTTCCAGCGCGACCTGCGGGTCAGGGCTCAGAGAGCGTAGTCGTTCGACGCGGGGAGGAAGGTCAGGGGGAGAGGCGACGCCAGATGAGCGAAGCCAGGTCACCAGAGCAGCCCGGAGGGCGCCGCTAAGGCCGAAGGCAAGAAGAGCCCCCGCCAGCGCAATGCCGGCAAAGAGCTGCCCTAAGTCTACCACTACCTCATCCCTCCAAAGGGGCTTCGCCCCTCTGGACACCCCTTTTCCCGCAGCCTGCTAAACGCCAAGCATCGTTTAGGTCTTGCTTTCGGGGGCCTTCCTGCTTCGCACCACCCTGGCAGGCATCCCCACCACCAGGGTCCCCGGCGGGACATCGCGCACCACCACGGAGCCAGCCCCCGTAGCGGCGCCAGCGCCCACCCTGACAGGAGCCACCAACAGGGTATCACTCCCCAGGAAGACATCCTCCTCCACCACCGTCTGGTGTTTCTCAACGCCGTCGAAGTTGCAGGTGATGGTGCCCGCCCCGATGTTGACGTTGGCGCCGATGAAGGCGTCTCCCACATAGCTGAAGTGCCCCATCTTAACACCCCGCCCCACCCTGCTCTTCTTCACCTCGGCGTAGTTGCCGATGTGAACCCCAGCCTCCACATAGGTTTCTGGGCGCAGGTGGCTGAAGGGGCCCACGTCCACTCCCGCCTCAAGCACCGCTCCCTCCACCACCGAGGCCTCCACCTTGCACTCGTCGCCAACGGTTGAGTCCCGCAGGATGGTGCTGGGGCCGATGGCGCACCCAGCGCCGACGGAGGTCTTGCCCAGAAGGAAGGTGTGAGGATACAGGAGCGTATCGGGCCCGATCGTCACCTGCCGGTCAATGTACACGGTGGCCGGGTCCATCATGCTCACGCCCTGGAGCATCCAGTGCTCCCGGACCCGCTGCCGCATCACCGCCTCAGCCTGCGCCAGCTCCACACGGGTGTTCACCCCCATACCCTCCTGGGGGTCTTCCAGGGTCTTGGTCGCTATCCGCGCCCCACGCCGCCAACCCGACTCCACGAGACTGGTCAGGTACACCTCGCCTCCTGAAGAGGGTCGCAGCGAGGCGATCGCCTCCTTCGCCCACGTGGCGCGCAGGCAATACACCCCTACGTTCACCTCTGTCAGGGCTCGGCCCCCTTCCTTTTGGCGCTCGACCTTCGTCTCGCCGATCACCTCACTGGCCTGGGCCGCTTCCACAATCCCCACAGGCGCCCCTGATCCGTCTCGAATGACCCGCCCCAGGGCTTGGCCCGGCGTGCCGTGGGCCGTCACAAAGGTGAGGTCGGCGGCTTGGGCCAGGTGGAGCATCATCAGCTCTCGAAGGGTTTCAGGCCGGATGAGGGGAAGGTCTCCGTTGACCACCAGGAGGTGCGTTGCCCCCTCATCGAGAGCCTGGAGCGCCGCTGCCACGGCATCCCCGGTGCCCCGCGCCTCTCGCTGCTCGGCGTAGCGGACCGAATCGCCCAGGGCCTCTCGATAGGCTTGGGCCTGCGGGGGGACCACCACCACAGGGGTGGCGGTCCCTACCTCCCTCAGGGCTTCCACCCCCAGGCAAACCATGGGCATCCCGCACAAGGGATGGAGCACCTTGGGGACCTGGGACCGCATCCTTGTGCCCTTGCCCCCCGCCAGGACTACACCGCTCCAGCCTTCCATGGTCCCTGCCTCCTTCTTTGGGTGCTCCGCCTCAGCTTCGCCGATCACCCTTCTCTTTGGGTGTTCGACCTCCGTCTCGCCGATCACCCTTCTCTTTGGGTGTTCGACCTCCGTCTCGCCGATCACCCTTCTTTGGGTGCTCGACCTCCGTCTCGCCGATCACCCTTCTTTGGGCGCTCGACCTCCGTCTCGCCGATCACCCTTCTCTTCGTCTGCGCCGCTAAATGCCCTGGTCCGCCATGAAGGCCGCCATGTCCGAGGTGCGGCAGGCGTAACCCCACTCGTTGTCGTACCACCCCAGGACCTTCACCAGGGTGCCACCCATCACCATAGTGGAGAGAGCATCAATGGTGCAGCTATGGGGGTTCCCCTTGAAGTCGCTGCTCACCAGGGGCTCCTCTGTGTACGCCAGGATGCCCTTCAGATGGGTGAGGGAGGCCTTCTTGTAAGCGGCGTTCAGCTCCTCCACCGTGACCTGCCGCTTCAGCACCGCGACGAGGTCTGTGATGGACACGGCGGAGACGGGCACCCGGAAGGCCATGCCGTGAATCTTCCCGTTGAGCTCTGGAATGATGACCCCCACCACGCGGGCGGCCCCGGTGGTGGTGGGGATGATGTTCTGGGCCGCCGCCCGAGCCCTGCGCAGGTCCTCATGCACCTGGTCCAGGATGCGCTGGTCGTTGGTGTAGGCGTGGACCGTGGACATCAATGAGTGCTCTATGCCGAAGGCGTCTTGAAGGACCTTGACCATGGTGGCGACGCAGTTGGTGGTGCAGGAGGCGTTGGAGACGACGTGGTGGCGCCGGGGCTCGTACTTTTCCTCGTTGACACCCAGGACCATGGTCAGGTCCTCGCCGCGAGCGGGGGCCGAGATGATCACCTTCTTGGCTCCCCCCCCCTTGATGTGCTGGGAGGCCCTATCGGCGTTGGTGAAGATGCCCGTGGACTCCACCACGATGTCGGCCCCCACCTCAGCCCAGGGGATCTTGCCCGGGTCGCGCTCCGAGAAGACCTTGATGGACTTGCCGTCCACCACCAGGGAGCCGTCCACCGCCGCGACGGTGCCGGGGTAGGCGCCGAAGTTGGTGTCGTACTTGAAGAGGTGGGCGTTGGTGGCGGCGTCGGCCAGGTCATTGACGGCAGCTACCTCCAGCTTGTTCGGATGACGCTCCAATGTGGCCCGCAGCACCTGCCGCCCGATGCGCCCGAAGCCGTTGATGCCGATGCGTGTGGTCATGGTTGCCTCCTAATTTGGTGTGAGCGACACGGCCTGCAAGAGCCCTTTGCAAGGCTTGCTGATGTGATCCTATTCGGCTTCATGCCCTGATAAGCGTCCTTCACAGAGGCATTCTGGAGCTTATGGTCGGACTACCCCAAGTATGTATTCGCGTGGCACAGTGCCGAAGTCCTTAGAATCGTTGCTTCTGTTTCTGTTGTCGCCGAGGACATAGAACCTATCGGGCTCAATGGTTATTGCAGGCACCGTAGGTTTTTTGACAGAGATGGGCCATGTGCATCCTGGGCATCCTGGAGGATCGATGGGTGGTGCGGATTCCCACGCATAGGGTTCATCCAGAGGCTGACCGTTGATAAAGACTTTGCCCTCTTTGATCTCCAGGGTCTCCCCTGGCAACCCTACAATCCGCTTAGCGAAATCTCTTGTCCTGTCCAACGGGGCCTCAAAAACTATGATGTCACCACGCTGATAGTGGTCTACTTTGTGTACCCACACTGTAGTCCCTGATTTTAAGGCTGGCTCCATCGACGCACCTTCCACACGCCTCAGTGTCCCTACAATAGAACACCCGACGACTGAGACCATCACTCCCAACAGGATGAGCTGGGATAGCCCTCTTCCAATATATCCCTTGCTGCGAATACCTTTCTCAGCTTTCACCAACCAACTCCTTCTAACCTACCCATACCTACCCCCTCACATGCTTGAACGCATCGAGCCCGGCGAAGCGCGCCTCTGCCCCCAGCTCCTCCTCTATGCGCAGCAGTCGGTTGTACTTGGCCACCCGCTCCGAGCGGCTGGGCGCCCCCGC
>OBEQ010572736.1_pt1 | contig 18763 bp, 17 predicted proteins | sample 1670901 | NCBI WGS metagenome assembly OBEQ01 (sample SAMEA104232315, study PRJEB22302) | groundwater metagenome | biome: forest; feature: aquifer; material: groundwater | place: USA | collected 2011-08-07 | depth 5.4 m
ACGGCACGATCACGGTCACCGACGGCGTCGGGCGCACCGAGGCGCTGCCCTTGGAGATCACCATCTGGAATTTCGCCATCTCCCGCACTCCGCATTTGAAAACGGCGTTTGATTTTTATCCGACCCGGCTCAAGCACGCCTATCAGGAGTTCGTCGAGGGCGGGCAGGTGTGGGAGGGGCGGTTCGGTGAGCTGAAGAAGCTCTACTATCTCGACATGCTCAAGCACCGTATCTCGCCGATCATGGGCGCTGATCCGACGCAGGAGTCGTTTTGGCGGCAGATGCAGCTCTATCGAGCGCTGGGCCTGACCACCTTTGGCGTGGGCGCCTACGGCGGCAGCAACGGCAACAACTGGCCGAAGGAGCCGGAGAAGCTGCGGCAGGCCATGAACTGGTACCGCCGCGCGGGCCAGGCGCTGTATGCCAACGGGCTCAGCGATGCCGCTTACGTCTATACCTATGATGAGCCGAAACCTGGCGAGAATCGGGTGGCCCGCATCATGTCGGCCATCCACGCCGCCCATCCGCGGCTGCGCAACCTGCTGGTCATGCACACCGCTCCCGATCCCGAGAAGCATGCCGAGTGGCTGCGCGACGTGGACATTCTCTGTATCCGGATGGCCAGCTACGACACGGAGCACGCGGAGCGGTTCAAGAAGCTGGGCAAGGAGATGTGGATGTACGTCTCCTCGCCGGCGCATCCGTTTCCGGCGCTGGTCATCGACTATCCGGCCATCTCCCACCGGATTCAGCCGTGGATGTGCTGGAAGTACGGCGCGCAGGGGCTGCTCTACTGGTGCGTGAACTTCTGGAAGGGTGATCCATGGAAAGATCCGGCCAACTTCACGCCGGATCAAAACGGCAACGGCTCGCTCTACTACCCGACGGCGCAGGGGCCGGTGCCGTCGATCCGGATGGAGGTGCTGCGCGACGGCATGGAGGATTACGAATATCTCTACCGGCTGCGCGAGCTGACCCAGCAGGCCCGCGCGCGGGGGGCGGCCGACCCGGCACTGCTGGAGCGCGCCGAGAAGCTGCTGGCAATCGACCCGTCGCTGATTGAATCGCTGCGGACCTACGCCGACGATCCGGCCGTGCTCATCGCGCAGCGCCGCGCGATAGCGGAGACGATTGAGCAACTGCAAGCTGAGCAACTACAAGCAGCTCCGGCGGTTGCAGCGCCGGTGGTCGAAGAGACAGTGCCGGCTCAGTCGCCATGAGAGTCGCCGCGCTGACGTTTCATGATGTGCTGCCCGACGGCAACAGCGCCTCCGCCACCGGCGAGGAGTTCTATGCGCTGCGCGCCGGCGAGCTGGAGCAGCTGCTTTCCCAATTGCGCAAGCGCGGCTACCGGACCGTCAGCTCGAAAATGTTCCGGGCCTGGCAGCAGGGGCAGGGGGCGCTGCCGGAGCGCACCGTCGTGCTGACCTTCGATGACGGCTACGCCAGCCACTTCGACATCGTGGCCTCCCAGCTGCTGCGCAACCGCTTCAGCGGCACCTTCTTCGTGACGACCGATTTTATCGGCCAGCCGGGCTATGTGACGTGGGAGCAGCTGAGCAAACTCATCTTTCTCGGCATGGAGATCGGCTCGCATGGGAAAACGCATCCCCCGCTGACGAAGCTCTCGAGCCGCGAGCTGGCCGCGGAGCTGACCGACTCCAAGCGGCTCCTCGAAGAGCGACTCGGCCTGCCGGTCGGCGCCCTGGCCGCTCCCGGCGGATTTTGGAACCGGACCGTCGCCAAGGCGGTCAGCCAAGCCGGCTATGATGCCGCATGGGTGTCGATGATCGGCACCAACGGGCGCGAAACGAATCCGATGGCGCTGCGACGCGTCGTCGTGCGGCGGCCGTTTTCCGCCGACCGCGTCGTGTCCATGGTCGAAGGCTGGCAGCCCGCCTTCTGGTGGGCCGCGGGCCAGCAGCGGCTGATCCGCATCCTCAAGCGCGTGCTGGGCGTCTATTGGTACGAGCAGCTGAAGCGGCGCCTGGTGCCCCACGCATGATCGCCGTGTTCGGCATCAGTCTGGCGACGCTCGCCTATATTTATGCCGGGTATCCGGTCTGCGTGTGGCTTCTCGCGCGGCTCTTCGGCCGCCCGCCCGCCCGGCGAGAGAATCTTCCCACCGTCTCGCTGCTGATTCCTGCGTATAACGAAGAAGCCTATCTCGACGCCAAGCTCCGCAACAGCCTCGGCCTCGACTATCCGGCCGAGCAGTTGGAGATCGTCGTGGCCAGCGACGGCTCCACCGATGCGACCGACACGATCGCCCAGGGCTATGCGGCGCGGAAGGTGCGGCTGATCCGCATGCCGGAGAATCTGGGCAAATCGGCGATGCTCGCCCGGGTCGTGCCGCTGCTGCAGGGAGAGATCGTGGTTTTCTCGGATACCTCCAGCGAGCTGGAGCGCGACGCGCTGCGCCGGCTGCTACCGAATTTTGCCGATCCGGCCGTCGGTTGCGTCTCCGGGTTGTATCGCCTGAAGGGTGTTGGCGATCTGCGTTCGGAAGGCGAGGGGCTCTATTGGCGCTACGAAACGTTCATCAAGCGGCAGGAGAGCCGGCTGCACTCCATCCTCGGCGCGCACGGCGCGTTTTATGCGATTCGGCGCGGACTGTTTCCGGCGCTGCGAAGCGGCGCCATCAACGATGATTACCTCATCGCCATGCGGATCGTGGAGCAGGGCTTCCGCGCCGTCTACGAACCTTCGGCCGTGGCGTGGGAGCTGGAAACCGCCTCGGTGGCCGGAGAGTTCGCGCGCCGGCGCCGCATCGCGGCGGGCAACTGCCAGCAAATCATCGAATTGCGCGGATTGCTAAACCCGCTGCGCGGCTGGATCGCGTTCTGTTTCTTCTCGCACAAGGTCCTGCGCACGCTCGCCCCCTGGTTCATGGTGGCGCTGTTGATCGCCAGCGGGTGGCTGCCGCAGCCGCTGGCCGCCTGGGCCTGGGCCGGCCAGGTGTTGCTGTATGGCAGTGCCGTCGCCGGGTTTTTCTGCCAGCGTGCCGGCCGCTCGGTGCGGTGGCTGTCCGCCCCCTTGTACTTCTGCCTGGGCAATCTGGCCATGCTGGCCGGCTCCTGGCGGTTTTGCCGCCAGGGAGGCGCTCCGGCCTGGGAACGCTCCCGTGTTGCCTCAAAAATCCTTTGAACTGTCTGATCCGGCCGACACCGTAATATTTATAAAAATGCATGAACAAAGCGCCATCCATAAGTCATTATCAATTCATAGATTACATCGATGTCATTCGGGGATCGGTTGGCACGGAACTTGCATTATATAAAGGGTAAGGCTTTCTTTTTGAGACTAAACAGGAGGTTGATGGATGAAACAGACGTGGGGTCTTGCCGTGGCGATGGCGGGGATGCTGTTGATGCCTGCAGCGGAGGGCGCGTTGATCCCGTTTGACTTCAATCCTCTCGCGGATGGCGCCAGCAACCACAACGTTGAGCTCTACATGAACAACGTGCTGTCCCTCTTCAGGCCCGGCAGCTCGGTGGATGTCACCGGTGCCAAGGGCGAGAAGAATTACAACGGTGACGGCCATGTCGTCGGTCCGGTGACCGGCAGCATTTTCACCAACAACAAAACGGTCGTCTCGGAAACCCTCGGCACCTCGGATGGCAGCGTGCACCACGGCGGCCCGTTTGACGCCTTCCTGGTGAACAACACCAACACCGACCGCATCCGGATGGACTTCTCCTTCCCGATTTACTCCGCCGCCTTCGACTACGAGATCTTTCCGGACGGCACCTGCACGGATGTCAACGGCGGCTGCAATCCGTCGACCGGCAACTATCCGGACTTCAAGTTCGCCGCAGACGGCACCACGCTGTTCGTGACCCAGGGCGGCGATCCTGCCAACGGCGGCACGCCGTTTCCGCATTCGCCCAACAGCAAATGGTTCGGGACCGAGCAGGCCCCGCAGTTCCTGGGCACGAGCGCTCTGTGGAATTTCCCCAATGGCGTCACCCGGCTGGAATTCATTGACTGGCCGCGGCAGATCGGCATCGACAACCTGCAGATTAACGACACGCGGCCTCCGCCTCCGGTTCCGGAACCCTCCTCGCTGTTCTTGATGGGCAGCGGGCTGATCGGGCTGGCCGGCGTCAGTTTCCGCAAGCGTCAGTAACCCGCCGTTCTCTCGCCCCTTGCGTGCTGCGGCGCAGCATGTAAGGGGCGAGTTGTTTGTGGCCCTCCAGAATGTCGTCGGAGAGGCTCAACGGTTGTTGTGCGATTCCGACACTCCGACACCTCGCTGCATAAAGGCCCGATTCGTGTCGATTTATGACGAAAAATTAATGTATAAATTTACATAACTACTTAATAAATAAAGAGTTATGTAATATAAAAATTTGCATCTAGAAACAGCTTCTGGCATAGGACCTGCTCTTTAATACATATGAGTCACAGTATGTTCTAAGGCGTTCCGCAGGGAAGCGGAACCTCAAGGACGAGACAGAAAGGAAGCGGAAACTTCGATGCAAGCGTTGGTGTTACGGCTCTTCAGCATCCGTCAAGAACTGGCGGTGGAACTTCAGCGATTCATCCTGCTTTGGCGATACCAGTATCACGTGCCCCCGTTACGGCTGTGGTGGCGGCTGGTGCTCAAGCGCATTGTCGACTTTGCCGCGGCAGCCTTTGGCTTCATCCTCACGGCGCCGGTCATGGCCCTCATCGCCCTGGCGGTCAAGCTGGACTCCCGCGGGCCAGTCATTTACGCGCAGGAGCGCGTCGGCCGGTTCGGCGATCCGTTCATGATGTACAAATTCCGCACGATGCGCGTGGATGCCGAGGCCAACGGGCCGGTGTGGTGTTCGCGCGACCAGGACCCGCGGCTGACCCGGGTCGGCGCCTTCCTTCGGCGCACCCACCTGGATGAGATGCCCCAGCTGTTCAACGTCCTGGCAGGCGAGATGAGCCTGGTGGGCCCGCGCCCTGAGCGGCCTTTCTTCGTCGAAGAACTCAAGCAGGCGATTCCGGGATACGATGAGCGGCTGCTGATCAAGCCGGGCATGACCGGGTTAGCCCAGGTGCACTACCGCTACGACGAGTCGGTCGCCGATGTCGTCCGCAAGCTGCGGTTCGACCGGCTGTATATCAAGCGGCTGTGCCTGGCGCTTGATGTGCGGATTTTAGTCTGGACGGTGTTTGTCGTGACGACAGGACGAGGAATCAAGTAAAGGAGCATCCATGCGCAGCACATCGGTCATGGCATGGGTTCGGTGGAGTCTTATCGCCGCCTCCAGCGCCATGTTGACGACAGGATGTTTGGGAATTGGCGGCGGCGGAAGCGGCGGCGCCGGATCAGGCAGTTTGTTCGGCTCACTGTTCGGCGGCGGCGGTGGTGGTGGTGATTCTAGCGGTGTGAGCGCATTCAGCGGCGGCTCCGGGGACACCTCAAATCCTCCCGGCCCGCTCGCGGATCTGTCGCTGGCCCTCAGCGAGGACGACGCCAGCGTCGTGCATAACCCGGAACCGGCCAGTCTGGCATTATTCGGCAGCGGTTTGGCAGGCACGGCGCTGATGCGGCGCCGCAAAGCCCGCAACAAGAAGTCCCACCGCACGACGGCCTAAGCGGAAATCGAGCGCGCAGGCTGACTGTGCCTTGATGCAACCGCTGTTGTACGCCTGGCGTCAAACCGCGCGGTTGGTGTCCTCGCACACTCTGCTCTGGCTGCCGTTTCTGCTTGCCGCGCTGGTCGAAGCGGCCCTGATCGGCATCCTCTGGCTGGCCCCGCACGATCCGTTTTCTTCGCTCCTCGCCCCACCCGTCAGATTTCTCGCCGGCGACAAGGTCCTGCATTTTCCCTGGCATCTCTGGTTTCTCTATTACGCTTCCACCCGCTACACCTATGTGATGGCGTCGGTCATGGCCGGCGCCTTTTTCACCGGCCTGGCCTGCGCCATGACCCGGCAGACGGATGAAGGCGCACAGCCGTCGCTCCATTTGGCCTTGACCGGAGGCACGGTCCGGTACAGCCGCGTGACGCTGTTGTGGCTTATTTCCTGGGGGCTGGCCAAGGCGGCCCTGACGGCGCTGGCTCTCGCCCACCAGATTCCCGGGCTGCTCTGGATCGGCATTCTGCTCGCGTGGATGCTCCAGGCAGCGCTGCTCTACGCGATTCCCTTCAGCGTTTTTGAGCAGCAGGGCATTCTGCGCTCGCTGGTCAGCAGCCTTCGCGAAACGTTGCGTTATCCGGTCAGCACCCTGCTCATTACGATCGTCTCAACCGCGCCGGTGGTGCTCTGGTCGCTGATCGCCGGGACCTCGGCGATCGAGCGCTGGATCCAGGCGGTGCCTGAACGGGTGCTGCCGCTGATGGCCGGCCGCATGCTGCTCTGGGCCGTCGCTGACGCCGTCCTGACCGTCTCCATCGCGCATCTCTGGTGGGTGCACCGGCAGCCGTCGGTGCCGGCGGCCGGAGCTCCCGAGCGGTCCTCCGGCCCTGGGATCTCGCCGCGCACCTTGCCGACGCCGGCATTGCTGGTCAGCGTGCCGCTGCTGCTGTCGATGGGGCTGGTGCTGCCGGGATGCAGCAAATCGTACCAGGGCGAGCGGCTGTTCTGGAAAGCATCTCAGCGCAGTGCTGCCGTGCTGCGCGATCCGGAAAAAGCTGACGCCGAAGAGTTCAAGCGGGCCATCGCGGCATTCCAGCGCGTCACTGACCAGACCCGCGGGCTGATCTGGGGCGCGCGGGCGTATCTGGCCATCGGCTCGCTGCAGGCCGCCCAGCACCACTATGATGAGGCGCGCAAAGCCTATGAGCAGGTCGTCGTCTATTACGATGAGTTTGACGAGCTGGCCCTCACCGCGCGGCTGGCCATCGCGAAAACCTACGAAGCGGAGCAGCGCTTCGAGCGGGCGATCGACTGGTACAATCAGATCGTCCAATTTCATCCCTGGAGCCGGATCGGTCTCGAAGCGCCGCTCTACGTCGCCCAGTACTACACCCAGATGGGCAAGGTGCAGCGCGCCCAGATCGCCTATGAGCATGCCGCCGACATCTACCGGAAGCGGGTGGAAGAATCCCCCTCCCAGCAGATGACCAATGTCGCCAACGGCTATCTGGCGGTCACCTATCAGCAGCTGGGCGACTGGAAGCGGGCGGTCGAGATCATGGAGACGCTCGCACAGCAGCAGGGCGTGGATCGCGCCGCGATCCTCATGCGGCTGGGCGCACTGTATGACAAACTCAACCGGCGGGATAAGTCGACAGAGGCCTACGCCGCGCTGGTCAAAGAATTTCCGGAGCATCCGTTAAGCCAGGAGGCGAAGCGCCATCTGGGACAGCCGGGCGCGGCTTCTGCGGTTGCCGTGCCGCCGCCTCCGGGCCGGGTGCCGGTGGCGCCATGACATCGCTGGCATTGAACCGCCGGTCGGTAAACCGGCTCGTGCACGGCGCCGTTCTTGCGGGACTGGGTCTGGCGCTGTTCTGGCCCACACTGCAATGGATGGCGGAACGGTTCGACGCGCACGACTCGTTTTATTCCCACGGCTGGCTGATTCCGTTTGCCTCCGGATGGCTCATCTGGCAGCGCCGCGAGCAACTCTCCGGCGTGCCGGTAACACCGAGTTGGCGCGGTCTGGCCCTGCTGATTCCAGCACTGAGCGTGCATGCGCTGGCCACGGTCTGGCATATCGGATTCGTCGCCGCCCTGGCGATGCTGGCGGCGATCGTTGGAGTCTTGTGGGTCTACGGCGGCGGACGCCTCGCGTGGGCCCTCCGCATGCCGCTGGCGTTTCTGCTGTTCATGGTGCCGCTGCCCGGCGTGCTGCTGATCGGCATCAGCTTCCACATGAAACTGGCTGCGGCCGCGCTGGCCACCCAGGCGGTGCGTCTCATGGGCATTCCGGTGCAGCAAGCCGGCTCGACGCTGCAGCTGCCCGGCGTCGCCATCATGGTGGATGACACCTGCAGCGGGCTGCGGTCGCTGATCAGCCTGGTGGCGCTGGCCACGCTCTGGAGCACGCTGCTGCCCGCAGGCTCGCGCCGGTGGCAGCGCCTGACGATTGTGGCCTCATCGATTCCCATCGCCTTGGCCGCTAACATGGTACGCATTATGCTATTAATTCTTATTGCGTTGGTGTATGGGCCGAAGGCCGCCCAGGGATTCGTGCATACCAGTTCCGGGTTCGTGGTCTTCGGTGTTGCGGTGGCGGCATTGGTGGGCGTCAGTCGAGGGGTGCAGCGATGGTCTCCAGCTCCCGACCCCAGATAGCCGCCTTGGCCGTCCTGGCCGCCTTTGCGCTGCTGCGCGGGACGGTCTCCGCCGCGCCGGTGAGTGCTGCCGCCCAGGCGCCGATGCCCCGGGAGATCGGCCGGTGGCACGGGCGCGAACTGCCGGTCGACGACCGGACGGTGGAAGTGCTTGAAACCGACGATGTGGCGCTGCTGGAATACACCGCCGATGCGGCGCAGCCGCCGGTGTGGGTCGCCCAGGTGGCCGGTTTCGGCACCCGGGCGGCGTTTCATCCCCCGGAGCTGTGCTACATCGGCAGCCACTTTGAAGTCTTGGAACGGCAGGCGATCACCATTCCGGTTCACGGGCAGCCCCAGCGGATTATGCGGCTGGTCGTGGGCCGGGGAAACCGCCGCTATGAAGCGTGGTATTGGTTTACCGCCAACGGCCGCATGACCCCCAATTATTATGAGCAGCAGATGTGGCTCCTGACGGATGCCGTGTTCCGCAAACCGCTCTCCGGCACGTTGGTGAGAATTTCCACCGCCTTGGATGATGAAGCCGGGGCGACCCACCGGCGGCTGTTGGATTTTCTCAACGCGTTTGAGGCCCCGCATGGTGTATAACCAGACGCTGCTGGCCTCCAGCTCGCTTGACGCTCCCCGAAAACTGTGGTACCCTTCGACGGCTCGCCGTCCATCCAACCGCACTCGCTCACGAAGGGCTCCGATGACACAACCAAAGCTACAAGATGCTGTCTGGGCGCAACTGTGCACTCTCTCCCCGTGCGGAATGGTGTTGCTCGACAGCCACGCGGTGATTCAATTCGTCAACCCGGCGGCCGCGGCCCTGCTGGGGGCGGACGCCGAACAGGCCACCGGCCAGCGGCTGATGGAGCTGTTTCCGCGCTGGAAAGACACGACCTTCTACGCCAGCCTGCCGTCTCTCCTCAACGCCCAATCCACGTTTGAAGCCATCGATTTCGACGTGCCGGGTCCGGAAGGCAAGCGGCTGCGGGTCTCCGGCGCCTGCGTGCCGGAGATCGGCGTCCTGCTGACCCTGGTGGAAAGCACCGATGTCGCGACGCTGGAACAGCGGCTGCACCGCGCCGAATATCAGGCGTCCATCGGCAAGCTGGCCCGCGGCATCGCGCATGAGTTGAACAGCCCGCTCGACGGCGTCCTGCGCTACATCCATCTGGCCCTGGAACATCTGACCGCCGACTCGCCGGTCCGCGAATATCTGGTGCACGTGAAGGAAGGACTGGACCGGATGGTGCGGGCGGTGCGCGCGTTTCTCGAGTTCTCCCGGCAGGTCACGACCCCAGTCAACCGGGTGGCGAATCTCAACCAGCTCATCGATGACGCGCTGCTGCTGGTGCAGCACCGCGCCAAGTTCCAGCAGATCCGCATCATCAAGCACCTCGACCAGCAGCTGCCGCCGGTGCTCGACGGGGGCCTGCAGCATGCCGTCGTCAATCTCGTCAAGAACGCCTTCGATGCCATGCCCCGCGGCGGCACGCTGACCCTCACCACCCGGGCCGGCGCCGAGCATGTCGATGTGGACGTGGAAGACACCGGGGCCGGCATTCCCGAAGAGATCCGCTCCCGCATTTTTGAGCCGTTTTTCTCCACGAAGCCGATCCATCAGGGCAGCGGGCTGGGCCTGATCATCGCGAAGGAAGTGGTGGAGCGCTCCGGCGGCCACATCGAGTTCACCAGCCAGGTGGGCGTGGGCACGACCTTCCGCATTCATGTGCCGGTGGCGCCGGCGGAAAGCCAGCCCTCGGAAGACCAGCCGAATGGAGCGTAACCGGATCCTGGTCGTCGACGACGACCCGCTGATCCGCGGCTCCCTCTACGAGCTGCTGCGCGGACGGCAGTTCGACGTCGAGATGGCGGCCGACGGCGCTGAGGCGATGGACCATCTGAAGCGCCGCACCTTCCAGCTGGTCATCGCCGACTGGAAGATGCCCCAGGTCGACGGCATCAGCCTGCTCGGCCACATCAAAACCCAGTATCCCGACGTCAGCGTCATTCTCATCACCGGCTTCGGCAACGTCACCTCGGCGGTGGAGGCGATCCGGCAGGGGGCGTTCGACTACCTCACCAAGCCGATTCAGACCGAAGAGTTCGAGGCCACGATCCGCCGGGCGCTCAGCCAGTACGCCCCGCCGACCGATACGCTGGAAGATCCCTTTGTCGGCATCATCGGCCGGGGCGAGCCGATGCAGAAGCTCATTGCCATGATCCAGTCGGTGGCCGCCAGCCCGGCTACCGTGCTGCTGGAAGGGGAGAGCGGCACCGGCAAGCGGGTCATCGCGCAGGCGATCCACCGCGCGGATCTGAAGCGTCGCAGTCACGCATTCGTGGAGATCAGCTGCGGCGCCCTGCCGGAAACCCTGCTCGAAAGCGAGCTCTTCGGGCACGTGAAGGGTGCGTTTACCGGAGCGATCCGCGACAAGCAGGGCCGATTCGAGCTGGCCGACGGCGGCACGATTCTGCTGGATGAAATCGACGCCTTCTCGCCCGCGCTGCAGGTGAAGCTGCTGCGCGTCATTCAAGACCGGCTCTACGAGCGCGTGGGCGATGTCCGCACGCTGCGGGTCGATGTGCGCATCATCGCCGCCACCAACCGAAAGCTCCCCGAGCTGGTCAAGCAGGGCTCGTTCCGGGAAGACCTTTTCTACCGCCTCAACGTGATCCCAATGAGGCTGCCGCCGCTGCGCGAGCGCCGAAGCGATCTGCCGCTCTTGATCGATCACTTCATCGCGCGCAGCTCGCGCGCGATGGGCAAGACGATCAGCGGCGTGACCCCGGAGGCGCTGCAGGTGCTGGTGAGCTACCGCTGGCCCGGCAACGTTCGCGAGCTCGAGAACACCATCGAGCGGGCCGTGATCCTGGCCAAGCGCGCGAAAATCGACGTCGACGATTTGCCGGAAGAGCTGCGGTTTCATCCCAGCGCAGCCTCCATGGCGGTGGACGATCAGGAAGAGGAGGCGGCCACGCAGCAGGCTGAAGCGCAGCCGCTGAGTGCGACCGCATTAAAAGAAGCGCTGAAAACACCTGAACGCGATCTGATTTTGAAAGTGCTGGCCGAGGTCCGGTGGAACCGCTCGGAAGCCGCCAAGCGGCTGGGCATCCACCGGTCCACGCTGTACCACAAGATCCGGCAGCTTGGCATCGACAACACCTCGTCATAACGCATGAGCGGGATTACGACCGTGGACGGTTTGGCGCTTCTCGATTTCATCGAGCTGGAACGCTGGCAGCGTTTGCAGGACCATTTCTCGCGCGTGCTGGGGGTGGCGATCCGGACCGTCAATCCGGCCAACGCCCTGCTGACGAATCCCACCTGGCCGGCCAGCCTTGACGCCGACCGCGCCATCAGCGTTCTGGGCGTCGGCGAAGAGCTCGCCTCGTTGCTGCCCGAGCATGCGCCGCCCAAGGAAATCTCCAGTCTGACCACCGCCCTCGGAGTCACCTACGCCCTGGTGCCGGTGCGCGCCACCGCCGAGCAGATTGCCGGCTACTTTGTCGTGGGGCCGATGGTGGTGGGGCCGCGGGAAGAGGAAGGCAAATTCCGCCAGCGGATGCAGGAGCTCGGGCAGGATGCCCAGGCGCTCTGGCCCATCCTGCTGGCCTTGAAAGTCTACACCTTTGCCGGCATCCGGTCGGCGCTGACGCTGCTGGAGGAGGTGGGCACCTCGATTGCGCAGCTGGCCTACCAGGGCAAACAGCTCACCTCATTTTTGCCGTCCACGGACAAGATCAGCCGCTCCGTGGTCGCCTATCACACCGACCGCATCCTCTATTCGCTGCTCGAAGCGGCGGTCGCCGTGACCAAGGCCGACGGCGGCTCGGTCATGATCTATGATCCGCAGGAGCAGGCTTGGAAAGTCACCGCCGCCCAGGGGCTGAGCAACGAAGTCATCGCCACCACGCGCGCGAAGTCGGGCGAGGGGCTGGCCGGATTGGCGGTGGAGCGGCGCTCCGTGCTGCTGATCGATAACGGGGCCGAGGATCCCGGCATCCGGGAGCGGATGCAGCGTCGGGAGATCACCTCCTCGCTTGTGGCCCCCCTGACCGGCGATGAGGCGCAGCCCATCGGTGTTTTGAATCTCCGCACCACGGCCTCCGATAAACGGTTCACCAGAGAGCATGCGGAGGTGTTGCGGCAGCTGCTGGGATTGGCCGGCACGGCCGTGAGCAGCCTCCGGTTTGCGTGTCAGACCCGGGGCGCGATCAGTCCGGAGGCGAACCCGGCGTCCTGACGGAATTGTGCGTCAACGGTCACGGCATGAGACGGCGTCTCGTGCCGTGTTTGCGTTTTAGACGGTCCGGCGGCGGAGGTGGGCGGGAAGAATCTTGAGCTCGGCGCGGTACTTGGCGATCGTGCGCCGGGCCACGGAAAGGCTGCGCTGAGCCAGGCGGTGCACCATGGCGGCGTCGCTGAGCGGCCGCTGCGGATCTTCATGGGCGATGAGGCGCTGGATTTCGAATTTGACCATCTCATCCGACACCTCGCCGGCCCGGGCGGCCTGGGGGACGCCGCTGGCGAAGAGCTGTTCCAGCCGGAAAATCCCATACGGCGTATCGATGCTTTTGCCGGTGATGGCCCGGCTGACCGTCGAAGAATGCCGGCCGATCAGGGCGGCCACCTGGCTCTGGGTCAGCGGCTTGAGCGCCCGGGGGCCGTGCTCCAGAAATCCGTTCTGCAGGCTGATCAGGCAGCGCGCGATCGCCAGCAGGGTGGCGTTGCGCTCGTCAATCGCCTTGATCAGCCACGCCGCCCGGCGGAATTTTTCAGTCAGAAATCCCTTGGCCTCTTCCGGCGTCTTCGGATCTTTCAGCATCCGGTAGTACGAGCGGTTCACCTTGATCTGGGGCAGTTCCTGGTCGTTGAGCTCGACGTCGAAATGGCGTTCGCGGCGGTGAATCACCAGATCCGGGACGACGGAAGGCGGCAGATCGCCGGAAAAGGCGCCGCCGGGTTTCGGGTTGAGCTGCCGCAGCTGCTCGCACGCCGCGGCCACCGCCTCCATCGGCGCGGCCAGCGCCCGGACAATGGCCTCGGGCCGGTTTTTGGAGAAGTGGTGAAAGGCATCCTGGAGGATCCGGTAGGCCAGGCTCTCGCGGGCGTCCTGATGCTCAAGCTGCAGCATCAAACATTCCCGGAGATCCCGGGCCCCGACGCCGGCCGGCTCCATCTGCTGAATGATGCGCAGCGCCGCCCCCATCTGGTCGGCGTTGGCGCCGAACTCAGCCGCCAGCCCCTCGAGGGCCGCGTCGAGGTAGCCATACTCGTCCAAATGGTCGATGATCGCCAAGGCCAGCCGGTGCTCCTCCGGAGAGAACGTCTGGTAGCCCAGCTGCAGCTGCAATGATTCATAGAGGCTGGAGGCGGTCGTGGCCCGCTGGTCGCGCCGGGAGGGGCCGTCTTCAGGCTCTTCGCGCTCGTCATCCCCGTGCCAGTGGACCATCCAATCTTCGTCGAGGTGGGCCTGGGGAGTGTCGCCGTTCTGGCTGGCATCTTGAGGGTCGGGCTGGAGCTCTGACTGCACGCGCGGATCGGCTTCTTCCATGGCGTCGTCGATTTCGAGGAGGGGATTCTCCTCCAGCTGCTGCCGCAGGTAAATCTGCAGCTCCATGGCGGGCATGCGCAATACTTCCAGCGCCAGCGCGATGTTGGGCGCCAGCAGCAACCGTTGCTGAAGAGTCTGTTTTGCTTGGATTGTCATGGGGGATTAAGAGATCACCTGACTATAGCATATATCGTGCCAACCTCGCAACGAGGCCCCTCGCTGGCGGGTCCTGGCTCGCAGTTGCTCCGCGCACCGCTCGGCCCTCCACACGTGCGCTCCGCAACAGCTCGCCACCCGCCAGCTCGTTCATATTTGGAAGATAAGGTTGATTTTAAAGTGAGGGTTCGGTACGCTTGACGATGGACAACCAACCTGGAGGTGAGTGGTGAAACGAACGTTGATGACGTTATGTGGTACCCTTGCGCTGATCACCTCGAGTGCAGCGGCGGAGAAGCCGGCTGCCGCTCCGCCTGCGCCGGCCCCTGAAGCTGCCGCCGCTCCGGCTCCGAACGCCGGCCCCGTCGTGCAGGAGAACATGAAAGTCGGCATGGACTACACGCTGACGGCGGAGGGCAAGGTGGTGGATACCTCCGAAGGAAAGCCCCCGTTCCAATACGTCCACGGCAAGTCTCAGATCATTCCCGGACTGGAGCGGCAGCTTGCCGGGTTGCACATCGGCGATACCCGTGAAATCACCGTCTCGCCGGAGGAAGGGTATGGCGTGGTGGACCCTAACGCGTTCATGGAAGTTCCGAAAAGCCAGCTGCCACCGGCCAATCCTCCCACGGTGGGCGCGATGCTGCGGGGCACGGATGCCAACGGCCGGCCGTTTCAAGCCATCGTCAGCGAGATCAAGCCGGAGAGCGTGATCCTCAACTTCAACCACCCGCTCGCCGGCAAGACGCTGGTCTTCAAAATCAAAATCACCGACATCGCGCCGGCCGGCCCGTAGCTTAAGGCCGATGCTTGTCAGCCGGTACAAGCCTGCCGTCAACCGCCTGCTGGAGCCGATGGCGCGCGCGATCGCCCGCACCGGCATCTCCCCCTCGGCTCTGACGATCTCCGGGTTGCTGCTCAGCGGCCTCGTCTGTCTCTGGTTTCTCCGCACGCAGCAGACCCTGCCGTTTTGCGGTGCGATTCTGCTCGCCGGAGGGCTCGATGGCATCGACGGGGCGGTGGCCAGGGTCAGCGGGCGCGTGACGAAGTTCGGCGCCTATCTGGATGCGATGTGCGACCGGTATGTGGAGGCGATGGTGGTGCTCTCCGCGGCGGCAGTTACCGGCTACTGGACGCTGTCGCTGATCGTCCTGGCCGGATCGCTGCTGGTCAGCTACGCCAAAGCGCGCGCCGCAATGGAAGTGCCGGTGTCGAATGAAGAATGGCCGGATCTGATGGAGCGGACGGAGCGGGATGCGCTCTTTCTGGCGGGATTGGCCGCCGCCGCCGTCTGTCCGTGGCAGCCGCTGGGGCGAGATCTTTTTTGGTGGACGCTGCTGGTACTCGCCGTGCTCACGCACTTGACGGTGCTGCAGCGGGTCGGGCGGGCGCGAGCCTTTATTCAGGCGCGCTCGAAGTAGGCCTCTCCGGCGCTGGCTGAGCCGGCGCCTGCAGCCGCTCCGGCGTCCCGAACCAGACCTCCTCAAGCTCTTTCGGCAGCCGCACGACGGCCGGCCGTCCCTCGATCAGCCCGTAACGCTCCTTGCTCCCCGGAATGGCCGCTCCGATCAGCAGCCGTTGCGGTGGACGGTTCGCCTCCACCGTCAGCGAGATCGTGCCCCCCGGAGCGGCTAAGCCGTACCGGGCCAAATCGGCCGGCGCTTCATCAACGAATCCGCTCACCTGCAGGCCGCTCACCCTCACCGCGAAAGCTTCCGCCTGCTGTTGATCCAGCGGAATCTGCAGGCCCACCGCCAGCCATGCCGTTCCCAGTCCGCTCGGCCGCTCGATGAGCCATCCCGATTGATCCCGCCGCACCTCAATCCGCATCACCTGGCTGGAGAGCGCATGAAAGCAGTGCCTCGCCCGCAGGCTGTTCGGGTCGATGAGTACTGCGTCCAGATCCTTGGCGTCGACGGCGTACAACGACGGCTCATCGCTCCGCTTGGCATAGCGCAGCTCTTTCGCATCGGGCAGCTCGGCGCCGAAGAAGAGCGTCACCGGCGGTGATCCGTCGGGCGGTGTCAGCGTCAGCTCCGCCGCCGGCGGATCGAAGCCCCACGCGGCGCGATGCTCCACCGCCGGCGCATCATCGACGAAGCGCTGGATGCGCATGGCGCCCAGCTGCTGCAGACTGCGGGTGATGACCGCCGAGTCGGCCGCATCAGCGACCGGTTGCGTGAGGCGCCAGTCCATCTGCTGGCGGCTGAGGGTGAATGAGCGTGAAGGAGCGACAAGGCTGATCTGTCCGGGGAACTGGCCCAGCCGCAGCAGCACCGGATCGCGGAACCGGTCGCGAGGCTGATCGAGCTGCTGAAACATCGCTGCAGACACCACGAAGATTTCCTTCCGTCCGGAGAGCATCAGGTACCGCTGATCCTTAACCGGGGTCGGGGCGCCGAATCGGAGTGTGAGCGGCTCGCGGTCCGTCATGACCGTCAACGTGCCCTCCGGCGGCTGCAGTCCATACGCCGACGGATCCAGCGGTTTCTCCGGCGGGCCGGGGAGGGTCCGGACCAGGCGCCGGTGACGCCCCGCCCCAGCCGCAGATCGCCCGCAGCCTCCAACAAGCCGTTGATCTGCTCGGCATCCGCCCGGAAGCCTTCCGGCGCCATCACCCATCCGTGCTCCGAACGGCTCAGCGTGACGGAGCCGGCGGCCGGGGATTCGATGGCGCATTGGCGGACCGTCTCGGGAGAAAGATGCACGATGTAGCGCGACTGCTGTTCACGCGTTTCGCGGGTGGGTTCGCGCAGCTCGATGCGCGAGACATACGCGCCGAGCCCGAGGGTGGCCAACAGAAGGAAGAGCGTGGTTTTCCAGCGCATCGGAATCCGGCGGGGGTTAGCGCCTGCGGCGCCACCACACCGCCACCCCCAAGAGGCCGAAGAGCAGGGGCAATCCGGCAAAACAGAGCCAAAAGGCGCCGGTGAGCTGGGCGGAGGTGAGGTTGAGTTTGAGCGATTCCAGCGTTTTGGGGCCGATGCCGATCAGCTGCTCCTGCTGGATGAGCCAATAGATCGCCCCCAGCAGAAAATCCCGGTTGCCGATGTTGCCCAGCTGGGCGTTGACGACGAACTCTGAATCTCCCACGACGACCAGCCGCACCAAAGCGGCTTCCGGCGAGGCCGGGGCCCGCTCGGCTGCGGCTGCGATGGAGACCGGTCCTTTCCGGTCCGCCCCTTCGTCAAATTTAAACTCCTGCACCGAGGTGGTGGTCTCCCCCCAGCCTTTCGCCGAGGTGACGGCCAGCGGTGTCACCGTCACGCCCGGCGGCGGAGGCTGCACCGGCGTGACCGACCGGGCCAGGGGAAAGAGGGTCATGAACGTTTTCATTTTGTGGACGATCGGATGCTGCGTGTAGTCGGTGACCAACAGGTTGCCCGCGGAGACAAACGGCAGCTGCCGCTCCGGATCGACGACGATATCCTGTCCCATCGCGATCCCCCACCGGGCCAGCAGCGGCTCCAGCCCGGTGTCGGTCAACGGATCCAGCAGCGCCAGCAGCCGCCCGCCCCGCTCGAGATAGCCCTGCAGCAGCTCCAGCTCGCGGTCGGCGAATCGGCGGGTGGGACCCGGGAGGATGATCAGCCGGACCGTTTCCGGAATGGCATCGCGTTCCAGCAGGGTGACCGTCTCCAGCGTGATATTCTGCCGGCTCAGCGTCTCCTTGAGATCCGAAAGCCCCTGCGGTTCTGCCGCGATCGATTTTTCGCCGTGGCCGCCGGTCATCCACACCAGCGGCGCCTCGGCCCGCGTGACGCTCAGAATGGCGGAGGTGAACGCGTCCTCCCCCTTGAACGTTTTCACCCGCGGCTCGCCTCCCTGCGCCATCGCCGAAAAATCATACTCGGCCAGATCGGTATCATTGAGCTGCTTGTGCCGGCCGCCCGAGGAGAAAATCACCAGGTTCAAGTCGTCGATTTTGAACTGATCGACCAGCTGTTTGGCCCGGGCGATGTCCTGCTGCGGATCGATCAGCTCGACGGTCAGCCGGCCGGTTTGGGCGCGGTATTCCTTCAGCAGGTCCGTGATCATCGGATAGAGGATCACCGGTTTGTTGGCGGCGGTGCGCGGCTGGTAGAAGACGATGACGCTCACCGGTTCGGTCAGGCCGGCCAGCACCCGGCGGGTCTGGTCCGACAGGGTGGAGATTTTGGCGCTGGAAAGATCCACCCGGACGTACCGGCGGCTCGCGATCCAGTTGACGAAGATGAAGAGCACGGCGAGCAGCCCGAGGACGATCACGAAGTGCAGCGAGGCGATCCACCGGCGCAGGAATGGGGGCGTCATGGTTCGACTCGGCCGCTGTTGCGGCCTCGCTCACCATGATCCCGAGCCCCTCGACCCTGCTCGGGGTTCGGCACTGAGCGCAGTCGAATGTGCCGAGCCAGCGCGCCATACGGTCAACCATAAGGTTGGAGGGAGATGGACTGATACATGGTAGGACCATTATACCGTCGAAGGTAGGGGCACACGCCAGGAGAACTTCGGTATTCAGAAGAAGACGGCTGGCGAAACACCAAATCTCTCACTGAGCATTTGAATCTGATGAGCGTTTAATTCCCTTTTTCCATGCAGAATCTCCGATACAACCCCCTGACTTCCTACTTCGGGAAGATCGGACTGTGAAAGCCCGCGCTCCTCCATGAGAAACTTGAGAATCTCTACAGGAGTGGCCCCTTTCATCTCTATATGATCTGTCTCATAACTCTCAATGAGCGTGCCGAGCACTTCCAGGAAGTTAAACAGAGGATGATGCTCATTCTCTCCTACCTCATCGAGCAATCGGTCAAGCATCGCGACCGCTCGTTTATAATCGTTTTCGGTTTTTATAACCAA
>OBEQ010075067.1_pt1 | contig 18759 bp, 14 predicted proteins | sample 1670901 | NCBI WGS metagenome assembly OBEQ01 (sample SAMEA104232315, study PRJEB22302) | groundwater metagenome | biome: forest; feature: aquifer; material: groundwater | place: USA | collected 2011-08-07 | depth 5.4 m
AAAATAATGGCGGAGTGGACGGGACTCGAACCCGCGACCCCCGGCGTGACAGGCCGATATTCTAACCAGCTGAACTACCACTCCACACATTTGGTGGGTGCTGAGGGGATTGAACCCCCGACCCTCGCCTTGTAAGGGCGACGCTCTCCCAGCTGAGCTAAGCACCCTAAAATTAATGAGCACGCAGTCTACGCCATCTTTTTACTTTCTGCTAGTCGTTGATTAAAGACTTAATCGTGCTGCAGGAGAGGGCGCAATTGTGCACGTTGTTATTTAAAATTGCAAGCGCTAGGTGCTAGTGTGCAGCAGGCGATGTAATGCTTTCCGGGGCAACAGAAACGGTGGGTGCGGGGGTCTGTAATGCCAAGGTTTTATCAAGGGGTGTGGTTGCGGTGGCAAGTGCCAGTGCGAGCACTTCATCAATCCAACGCACAGGATGAATTTCTAAGCCTTGCTTGATATTTTTAGGGATTTCTTTTAAATCACGTTCATTTTCATGAGGGATAATGACGTGTTTGATGCCTGCCCGTAAGGCCGCTAATAATTTTTCTTTTAAGCCCCCGATGGGGAGTACTTCTCCACGCAATGTAATTTCCCCTGTCATGGCAACATCACTTTTGACAGGAATTTTAGTCAGCGCAGAGACTAACGCCGTACACATGCCAATCCCTGCACTGGGGCCATCTTTTGGGGTAGCGCCTTCGGGTACGTGAACGTGGATATCATATTTTTCATAAAAGTCAGGTGAGATGCCCAATTGTTCTGCGCGACTACGCACGACAGTCAGTGCCGCTTGGATGGATTCTTGCATGACATCGCCCAGGCGACCTGTATAGGTGGTTTTGCCTTTGCCTTTTGTTGCCGCGACTTCAATGGTGAGGAGTTCGCCGCCTACTTCAGTCCATGCCAAGCCATACACTTGCCCTACTTCAGTGTGGCTTTCTGCGATGCCAAAACGGAATTTTTTTACCCCTAAATATTTTTCAATGTTGGTGGCACTGATAGTGATGATGTTTTTAGGGGGTTTCGTCAGAATTTGTTTGACGACTTTACGGCATACTTTGGAAATGTCGCGCTCTAAGCTACGTACTCCTGCTTCACGGGTGTAATAGCGAATGATTTCTCGAACGCCACTTTCAGAAAAATCAATTTCATTTTTCTTTAAACCATTGGTGTCAATTTGTTTAGGCACTAAATGTTGTAAAGCAATCGAAACTTTTTCATCTTCGGTATAACCAGACAGACGAATAACTTCCATTCTGTCGAGCAAAGGATCGGGGATGTTGAGTGAGTTAGCGGTTGCCACAAACAGCACTTGAGATAAATCATAATCGACTTCAAGGTAGTGATCATTAAACGTGTGGTTTTGTTCTGGATCTAATACTTCTAACAAGGCAGAAGCGGGATCCCCGCGAAAATCCATCGCCATTTTATCGATCTCATCTAATAAAAACAGTGGATTTTTTACGGCGACTTTTGAAAGTTTTTGTATGGGTTTGCCAGGCAGTGCACCTATGTAAGTGCGACGATGACCGCGAATCTCTGCTTCATCTCTGACGCCACCTAATGCCATTCGCACAAACTTGCGGCCTGTGGCTTTTGCAATGGATTGACCCAAAGAAGTTTTACCCACGCCCGGTGGGCCAACAAGGCACAATACGGGACCTTTTAATTTTTTTACGCGCTGTTGAACCGCTAAAAATTCAATGATGCGCTCTTTTACTTTTTCTAGGCCATAATGGTCAGCATCTAAAATAGCTTGCGCTTCTTTGAGGTCATAACTGATTTTGGATTTCTTTTTCCAAGGTACATTCAGCATCCAGTCTAAGTAGTTGCGAGAAACGGCTGCTTCAGCTGACATGGGTGACATCATTTTTAATTTATTAAGCTCTGACTTGGCTTTGGTTTTAGCTTCTTTTGGCATGCCAGCAGCTTCAATGCGCTTGGCATAGGTTTCTAAATCATTAGAAATATTTTCAAGATCACCGAGTTCTTTTTGAATCGCCTTCATCTGCTCATTGAGATAATATTCGCGTTGGCTTTTTTCCATTTGGCGTTTGACGCGTCCGCGAATGCGTTTTTCAATTTGTAAAACATCCATTTCAGATTCTAAAAACAACATGATTTTTTCTAAGCGTTTTTGTAATTCAGCGATTTCAAGAATTTGCTGACGCTCTTCAATTTTTAGGGTGAGATGCGCTGCAATGGCATCGGCTAAACGACTTGGATCTTCAATGCCCGCCAGCGAAACTAAAATTTCTGGCGGTATTTTTTTATTTAATTTTACGTACTGCTCAAATTGAGAGAGTAGGGTGCGTCCTAAGATATCAATTTCGCGCGGATCACCATCGTAAATTTCTTGTAAGTTAGAAATTTCTGCAGCGAGATAATCTTGAGTGCTTGTGAATTTTTCAACTTTAGCGCGGTGTGTGCCTTCGGCAAGCACTTTGACCGTGCCATCAGGCAATTTGAGTAATTGTAAAATAGTGGCAACCGTGCCGATGAGATAAACCCCTTTTTCATTGGGTTCATCGTCGGATGCTTGTTTTTGTGCGGTCAATAAAATTTGTTTATTGTTTGTCATTGCCGCTTCCAGCGCGCGTATGGATTTTTTCCTACCCACAAACAATGGGATGACCATGTGTGGGTAAACAACCACATCACGCAAAGGTAAAACAGGGACTTCGATTAATGTTTCCGTGCTCAAGGTATTCTCCAGAAGCGAGTAAATATTCATGCAATGGCGTATTTCTTATCCCCCGCGAGATGGATTGCTTCGCTGACGAAAGCAATGACGGGCCGCAGGGGAAAACTGAATATTACGTATTATGAGCCACTGGCTTTTTCTGCGTTTTCAAAAATCAAGAGTGGCGCTGCATCACCTGAAATGACATTGGCATCAATGACCACTTTAGTGAGCCCTTCTAAAGAAGGGAGATCATACATGACGTCTAATAACGTGTTTTCTAGGATGGATCGTAATCCGCGTGCGCCTGTTTTTCGTTCCATGGCTTTTTTAGCGATCGCTTTGATGGCGTCTTCTCTAAACTCGAGCGCAACATCATCCATAGCAAAGAGCTTGGTGTATTGTTTTACAAGGGCATTACGAGGTTCTATTAAAATTCTAATTAATGATTCTAAGTCAAGTTCATCTAAGGTGGCAATAACGGGTAAACGCCCGACGAATTCTGGAATCAAGCCAAACTTGATCAAATCTTCTGGCTCAAGGTGACGTAAGATATCGCCAACTTGCTTTTTATCGTTTTTACTGTGCACTTGCGCCGAAAAGCCGATGCTAGATTTTTCAGTACGATCACGGACAACTTTATCTAAGCTGGCAAAAGCACCGCCACAAATAAATAAAATATTAGAGGTGTCAACTTGTAAAAATTCTTGTTGTGGGTGTTTGCGCCCACCATGCGGGGGCACAGAAGCAATCGTGCCTTCAATGAGCTTTAACAAGGCTTGTTGCACCCCTTCGCCAGAGACATCGCGTGTGATAGAAGGGCTATCAGATTTGCGTGTGATTTTGTCGATTTCATCGATATAAACAATGCCTGTTTCTGCTTTTTTTACATCATAATCACATTTTTGTAGGAGCTTTTGGATGATGTTTTCAACGTCTTCTCCCACATAACCTGCTTCAGTCAGCGTGGTGGCATCTGCAATGGTGAAGGGGACATTCAAAATGCGCGCCAAGGTTTCAGCTAGTAAAGTTTTACCGCTGCCTGTTGGGCCAATTAATAAAATATTGCTTTTGCTCAGCTCAACATGGTCGCGGTCTTTCTTGTTGCCGCTTTGTAAACGTTTGTAATGATTGTAAACCGCAACAGACAAGATCTTTTTTGCTTGCCTTTGACCAATGACGTAGTCATCCAGTGTTTTCGCAATTTCACGTGGGTGAGGTAAACGTTGTTGTGTTTCTTGATTGGCGCTGTCTTCTGTTTCTTCACGGATAATGTCGTTGCATAAAGCAATGCATTCATCACAGACATAAACGGACGGACCAGCAATCAGTTTTTTTACTTCGCGCTGGCTTTTGCCACAGAAAGAACAGTGTAGGATTTTTTCTCCATCGCTGCCTTTATGTTTTCCGTCGTTCATGATTTTAGTACCTTTTGTTAATGACTCGATAAGCTATAACTAATTATTTTCGTGCGCGGGTTTTTTTTCGGGTCGTGTATGGATCACAGCATCAACCAAGCCGTAATCGACGGCTTCTTTGCCACCCATAAAATAATCACGATCGGTGTCAAGCATGATTTGTTGTTGTGTGCGACCTGTGTGGTGCGCCATGATGTCAGTGAGTTTTTCTCTGAGTAACAACATTTCACGCGTGTGAATTTCAATATCGCTGGCTTGGCCTTGATATCCCCCTAAAGGTTGATGAATCATCATGCGGGAGTGGGGTAAGCAAAAGCGCTTGCCCTTTGCGCCAGAACATAAAAGGAGTGCGCCTGCGCTGGCAGCTTGCCCAGTGCACAGTGTGCTGACATCGGGCTTAATAAATTGCATGGTGTCATAGATGGCCAAGGCAGAAGTGACAGCCCCTCCTGGCGAATTGATATAAAGATGGATGTCTTTGTCTGGATTTTCAGATTCTAAAAACAGTAGCTGCGCCACAATAAGATTGGCCATGTGGTCTTCAATGGGGCCGACTAAGAAGATAACGCGCTCTTTTAAAAGGCGAGAATAAATATCATAAGCACGTTCTCCTCGCGCCGTTTGCTCAACGACCATCGGGACTAAGCTTGCAATGGAGTGTACTCGGTTTGCCATAAACGTTTCCTTCTTTTGAGCATATGGAAAGACTGCTGGGGTATTTCCCTAATTTATCAGGCACTTCGTGTGAATAGAAGTGCCTGACTCATTATTTATTACGCGTGGTCGTGATTGCAGTCAGGGCCATGTTCATGTGTGTGCTCATGATCATCGTGTGTTTGATGCTGTTTCATCAAATGGGGGTAGGTTTCTGGTTTTTCAACCACCTGGGCATCTGCTAGCAGTTTTTCTACCAATTGATCTTCAAGGGTGAGGGCCTCAATTTCGCTCAGTTTCTCTTTGTTGCCATAAATCCACGCAGCCGCTTCGGCCGGGTTTGCATAGATAGCGGCGAATTGTTCGACGGCCGCATGCAGCAGCTTGTCGTCTACGGTTATTTGAAATAAGTCATGCGCTGCTTTGAGCAGGAGCCCTAGTTTAACGCGTTGTTTTGCACGCTCAGTGAAAATTTCGCGTGGTAGGGTAGGCAAAGCTTTGCCTTTGTATTGTTCTTGCATTTCTTTTGTCATGCTTTTTTGCAGGGCATCTATTTCAGCTTCAACCAGGGCCTTTGGCAATTCAATCTGGTTGATCTCAGCCAGCTTATTAAATACGGCTTGTTTTAACTTGCTTTTTGCAACTTGAGCGACTTCTCTTTCCATGTTAGCGCGAATTTCGGCATGGAAGGTTTCAACGCGGTTGTCTTTCATATTGAATTTTTCTAAAAAAGCGTCTGTTAACTCAGGCAAGCAAGGTTTGTGCACTTCTTTCACTTTAACAGCGAATTCAACGGGTTTGCCGGCAATGGCTTTATGGTGGTAATCAGCGGGGAAAGTAAGGTTTAGCGTGACCTCGTCGCCCGCCTTGGCGCCGACCAAGCCTGCTTCGAAGCCGGTAATGAAGCGGTTGCTGCCTAATACTAGGGGAATAGATTCGCCAGTGCCATTTTCAAGGGGTGCACCGTCAACCTTGCCTATAAAGTCGATGATAACTTCATCATTTTCTTGTGCGGGGCGATCGACTTTTTCAAAGTGCATGTGTTGCTTGCGAATGGCGTCGATGGTGTCGGCTAAGTCTTCATCGCGGACTTGGGGGATGATTTTTTCGATTGAAGCACCCGCTAAGGTGTTAAGTGTGAATTGAGGAAAAACCTCAATTTCAGCCGTAAATTCAAGCGGTTCACCCGGATTGATTTTAGTGAGGTTAACTTGTGGCATGCCTGCAGGGGTGAGTTGTTGGTCTTCTAAGGCTTGGCGTAAGCCTTGGCGCATTTTTTCGTCGATTACTTCAAAACGGATAGTGCCTTCATAAGTTTCTTTAATGAGTTTTAAAGGGGCTTTGCCAGGGCGAAAACCTTTCAGGCTTGCGGAGGCGGCCGCTTTTTTTAAGCGTTGTTCAATTTCTTTTTCGATGGGGTCGGCAGGTAAGGTGATGGTAAGGCGACGTCCCAAGGTGCCTGTGTTTTCTACGGAAACTTGCATGGGTAAAACCTCTTGTATATAGGGAAAAAATGGTGCGAGAGGAGAGACTCGAACTCTCACGGGGTTACCCACTGGAACCTAAATCCAGCGCGTCTACCAATTCCGCCACACTCGCACGAAAGCGAAAGATTATACACCAATAAGAGAGGTTTTAAACCGAAATTCTGTTGTTAGCACCATTGCGTGAGTAGCGCTTAATAACGTGAATTCGACATAAGCAATAAGATAACTCGCTGATTTTTAAAGCACCCCCTACTTTATTTAAAAAAAATCTAAGGCCGCCTTGGCGTGTGGGGTGGTGTCACGGCTTCAAGCGTCGGCCCCTTGCCAACAAGACAAGGATCGTTGTCTGAGGAGGAAGCCGCAGCTGCTGTCGTTGCATCGTCTTGACGTGGGTGGTCATCTTTCTGTTCCACGGTGGAAACCGTTGCAGAAGGTGGGTACAAGAAGAAAGCGCCTGCGCAAGCCGTTAATAACCTTTCCACGTCAAACGTTTCAGCACCAATGGGCGGCACAGTATTAACATTATTCTCATCCTCAAACAGGGCACCCCGTGTGATGTTGTAGCCCTCATCATAGAGGCAATGCACCCTGAAATAAGCTTCTAAGGGTTGGATGGCACATGCTTCTGTTTGCATTGCCAAGTCAGCCTGACCTAACAATTTCAAACTCCGTGCCACATGAAGAAAAATAGCATCCGCGTAACGAATTCGAACCCCATGCCAATTCACCCCATCATGGATCTGTTTGGCAAGCAGCGTGAAGAGGGCATCGAATGCATAAAATGCAACCCCTAAGTGTGGGTGTGCATACCTTGCCAGCCTGGTCGGCGGGTGGCTTTCGCTGTAAATTTGGTAAGCTTTGTCAAGCTCACCTTGTTTGAGCAGTGTCAGGAGATCTTCAATATACTTTTGCCACACTTGATCGCGTTGTTGGTAAACAACTTCGCTGGTGCAAAGATAGCTGGCATAGTAAGCAATATTCTCTAAAATCCAAGATTCCCCTCTTTTTAGTTTAAAACGGACCGCTTCTCGGAGAATCACTTGTTCTAACATTCGGTTACGTTCAGTGTCATCGGGCGCAACCGCATAAGCTTTGAGATAGAGTTTGACCTCTTCATATGAAAAATAGAATTCACTCAGTGGGTTTTGATCAGCGCGCGCTCTTTGAGATGCATAGGTTTTCCCGGCGCAAAATCGCAAGGATCTTGCGAACGCGCCTTGATCCGCAAGCGGGGGTACAGGCGTTACAGTACCATTGGGTAGCGATGCGATGGGGGCGGGGATGAACCGATAAGTGCGTGGCAACAGCGGGAAGATTAATACCAGGGGGGTTTCTCTTCCACGGTAGTGCAATACCAATTTAAATTGTCTGGCGGTGGGAGTTGCGGGTGTTTCAGTGAATTGATACGCCACAGGGGTATGCCAAGCACCTCCAAAGTGTATTCGAGTAAACAGCGTCGCCACTACATTGCTTGTAAAGGGGGGTAAGGGAGGATGTGTCGCGGCCGTCGTTTCAGCGGTTACACGAGGGGGCGGCACATACTGGATAAGCGCCCTTGACGTGGGAGGGGGTGCAGGCGGCGGCGGTGAGGGTGAAGCCGGCGCATCGTGAGTCGCATCTTCAAGGGGGGGAGTAAACATCTTGACCTCTTTTTTTGTTATGGGGAATCTAGGCACTACCGTAAATGATTTTCTTTTATTTGCCCAGTAAGACCAGAGCGCAATGCCCAATAAAACCAGCGCAACCGGAAGACCAATGAGGGTTAAGCAAGCAATCCCTGCGCGTTTTAGCCAAAGTAGTGTGTCTTTTCTCAACTTCAACTCCTTGTGAAAACAAGACCCTGTACTGCGGATTCTTTGAGTGTGACAGCCCCTCAAGGCAAAGCCTGTAGTGTACACAAACTGGGCTTTATTGGCGAGTTTTTATCCTGATGGGTGCCTTAAATTAACGTGGGTTCGACATAAAAAATAAGATAATTCGCTGATTTTTAAAGCATTCCCTACTTTGTCACCCCGTGCGGCTTTTTAGCACGGGGCCCAGCGTCTTCTCTCCCCTTGCGGGCTCTCATGACTCCCTCTCTTGCCTTGTCATCCCGTGGCTTGACCGCGGGACCCAGTGTCTTTGTTTATATCAAGTTCACGTTACTTAATACTAAAAAGACGCTGGGCCCCGTGCTAAAAGCCGCACGGGGTGACAAGGTGAGATTATCTTTTGTTTCGCTAAAAAAAGTCCCGCACGGGACGACAAAATGGGAGGCTGCACGGTCATCGCCAAACAACTCACGCAGGATAGGGTAATCATCACTTTGCAACCCATTCTAAATGGTATTGTTCTTGCTCGACGTGAAGAGGCACAGAAAAGCAACCCCTACCCCATCGGCTGCTGCTGCAAGTTCAGCAGAAACTTCCCTGGCCACCTCTACAAAACCCTGAAACATCCAGTTTGCGTACTCAGGGGTGGATTCAAGTGAATGTTACGAGCAGTTATTTTTACACGGTTTTCTGGTAAGCGCTTACCATGTTTTTAAAACGAGAGAGTTTGGGTAAATTATTTTTAAGAAATTATCAACTTCAAGATCATCAAAAGATGAAAAGCGTAAATCAATTTTTTGATCACCTATTTCTTTTTTTATTTTTGCCAAGATAAAATGTTTTTTTTCAACGAGCGTTGTTAATAGCGCAAGGTCATTGCTGAGTAGCCATAGATCAATGTCGCCACCGCTGAGCTTATCGTTGGTGCGGCTGCCGTAAAGTCTAAGTTCTGCATTTTTGCTAGATAAGAAGGAGTCAAAAACAGAAACAATCGCAGTCAGTTGTTGTGAGTTAAGACGCATAGTGTTAAATCTTCTCTTTTAATTGAGTGGGTTGTGTTGGGAGCTTGATGACTTTATTGTAACTATAAACAAGGTGGTTAATGGCTTTTAATAAGTTATTTTTTTGATCTTCTAAAAATTTTTCTCTTGGTAACATCGTTATGCTCCTTTTTCATTTTCTGAAAGATTGCAAATAATTATCCACGCTGCAGCAGTGACGGGTTGAATAGACAAGCGACTTCGGTGCAACAACATCATTGTTTTTAGTTGAGGGTGATGTTTCATTTCATCCAGTGAAATAAGGCGTGGGAATTTTTTGATGAACTTCACCTCTACACAATCCCATCGTGGGTTTTCTGGCGTGCTCTTTGAGTCATAGTATGGATTCTTTTTTTCATGCGCTGTTTCATCAGGGTAAGCTGTTTTTACAATTTTTATGATGCCAGCAATACCGGCAGGCTTAGCATTAGAGTGGTAGAAAAATCCTAGATCACCCCGTTGCATTTCACGCATGAAATTACGTGCTTGATAATTGCGTACGCCTTCCCATACGGTGGTTTGCGCGGGTGCATTTTCTAAATCATCGATGCTAAAAACAGCAGGCTCTGATTTGAGTAACCAGTAATTAGACATCCGCTAAGTTACCTTTTGATTCTAACCATTCTCTACGATCCCCCGCGCGCTTTTTTGCAAGCAACATGTCTAACATTTTATGTGTGGCATCTTGATCATCCATCGTTAATTGTAATAAACGACGTGTATCGGTTGCCATGGTGGTTTCTCGTAGTTGCAAAGGATTCATCTCACCCAAGCCTTTAAAGCGTTGCACTGTCAATTTTGTTTTTTTATTTTCAGCGGCAAGACGATCTAAAATACCTTTTTTTTCTTCCTCATCTAAGGCATAAAACACTTCTTTGCCTGCATCAATGCGATAAAGCGGCGGCATGGCAACAAACAAATGGCCGTTTTCTACTAGCGCACGAAAATGTTTGGTGAATAAAGCACAGAGTAAGGTTGCGATATGGAGTCCATCTGAATCAGCGTCTGCTAAAATACAAATTTTGTGGTAGCGCAAACTGTCTAAATTAGAGGAGCCTGGATCAACCCCTATCGCTACCGCAATATCATGAATTTCTTGAGACTGTAACACTTGGCTAGAAGCCACTTCCCACGTATTTAAAATTTTACCGCGTAAGGGCATGACCGCTTGAAACTCACGATCACGTGCTTGTTTGGCAGAGCCTCCTGCAGAATCCCCTTCTACTAAAAATAATTCTGTGCGTTTAGGATCTTGTAAGGTGCAATCAGCTAATTTACCTGGCAAAGCAGGGCCTTGTGTTATTTTCTTACGTTCTATTTTTTTGCTTTGACGTACGCGTTTTTCTGCGTTGGCGATAATCAATTGTGCTAATGCCGTGCCGGCTTGTACGTGTTGGTTTAACCACAAACTAAAAGCATCTTTTACGACGCCTTGTACAAACACAGCAGATTGGCGCGACGTTAAACGCTCTTTGGTTTGGCCTGAAAATTGAGGATCTTGCATTTTAACGGATAACACATAGTGGCATTGCTCCCAGACATCTTCAGGGGCGAGCTTTAAGCCACGGGGCAGTAAGTTACGAATTTCACAAAACTCACGCATGGCTTCTAACAAACCAGTGCGCAGACCGTTAACGTGTGTGCCCCCTTGCTGTGTGGGAATCAAATTCACATAACTTTCCATCAAACCTTCGTTTTCAAGGCTTTCTGGCAACCAACACACCACCCATTCTGCTTCTTCATGATCTGCCGTGAAGTGCCCTGTAAAAGGCGTTTCAGGTAAAAAGGGCTGTTTGCCAATAGACTCTAATAAATAATCTAGTAAACCTTGTTCGTAGTGCCAGGTAACCGTTTCTTTGCTGTGTTCGTCAGTTAAACAAACCGTTAAACCAGGACACAACACTGCTTTCGCGCGCAACAAATGTTTTAAGCGGGGCAGTGCAATTTTAGGTGAATCAAAATATTTCTCATCGGGCCAAAAACGAATGGTGGTGCCTGTCATGCGTTTTTGGACGCTATCAATAATTTTTAAATCACCCGCTTTATTCCCATGTGTAAAACACATGTGATAGCGCTGGCCATCACGCTTGACCCAGACTTCTAGTTTTTTAGAAAGGGCATTAACAACAGAGACCCCCACGCCATGTAAGCCGCCTGAAAATTTATAGTTTTTATCATTGAATTTGCCGCCCGCGTGTAAGCGTGTGAGGATGAGTTCAACGCCTGTCATTTTTTCTTCAGGATGTTTATCAACAGGCATGCCACGGCCGTCATCTTCTACAGAAATAGAGCTATCTTCATGGAGTATCACTTGGATGTGGTGGGCGAAGCCTGCGATGGCTTCATCGACGCTATTGTCTATGACTTCTTGTGCCAAGTGATTGGGGCGAGAAGTGTCGGTATACATGCCAGGACGCTTTTTAACAGGATCAAGGCCACTTAAAACTTCTATTGATTTTGCGGTATAGGCAGTCATTGGGTATATTTTTAATGGTTTTAGAAGGGCTCTATTTTACGGTTTTTTAGGGGAAACCCCAATCATTACTGTGGCCTCTAGGCTAAAGCACGACGGAGGGTTTGTAGGGTTTCTGTATAATTGGGGTTATCAAAAATAGCAGAGCCCATGCAAAAGGTATCAGCGCCTGCGTCGGCAATCATGCGGATATTGTCTTTCTTTACCCCCCCGTCAACCTCTAAGTGAATGGGTTGGCGGTGAGTGTCAATGAGCGTTTTTGTTTGTTTTATTTTCTTTAAAATAGAGGGCATAAACTGTTGGCCGCCAAAACCGGGATTGACTGACATGATAAGGACAACCGTTATTTTGTCTAATACATAGTCTAAATAAGACAAGGGCGTGGCAGGGTTGAACGCCAGGCCTGCTTCGCAGCCATGGTCATGAATCAGTTGAATGGTGCGATCAATGTGTTCTGAGGCTTCAGGGTGGAAGCTGATGCGTTTTACCCCCGCTTTGGCAAAGGCCGGGATCAACGCATCAACAGGTTTAATCATGAGGTGAGCATCTATCGGGGCGGTGATGCCAGCGGCTTTTAGTGCAGCGCAAACCAGAGGGCCTACGGTGAGATTAGGCACATAATGATTGTCCATGACATCTACATGAATACGGTCAGCGCCCGCAGCAATGACTTGTTTTACATCATCCCCCAGCTTTGCAAAATCAGCGGATAAGATTGAAGCGGAAATTTCCCATGTTTTCATATGCTACCCTTGCGCTGCATCGCTTTTTCTAAGCTTGCTTGAGTTTGCTCGCCAAAAAGGACACGGTGTAGTTTGCCTTGTGGGTTGATGAGAAAGGTGGTGGGCAAGCCCGTGACAGGTTTAAAATCAAATATTTTTGCGGGATCTTGCACTAAAACGGGGAATTCAATGCCCATGCGGTGGCTGTCTATGCGTTGTTGCTCAAGGGGTATTTGATCAAAATTCACGCCGAATAAAACCGCATCTTTATCTTTGTGTGCAGCATAAAAGGCGTTGAGCGCCGGCGTTTCTTGCCAACAGGGTTTACACCAGCTTGCCCAATAATTCACGAGTATCCATTTGTTGTGATAGTCGGCTAGGTTAATATGATTACCTTGCAAATCATCTAAAGTAGGGGCAGGCATATGGTTGCATGCGGTGATCAAACTACTGACGGTGAAAAATAAAAAAAAATAAAAAATCCGTTTCATTTTTTCATTAAAGATAAAGTGGAAGGTAAAGGCACTTTAGCCTTGTTAATAGGGGGAGGTCAAGTTGTTGGATTGTTTAAAAAAGCCTATTTTTTTTTGGTGCGCTGCTGTTTTTTTGTTGTGTCTCATGTTGGGTGCATCTGATTTGTGGACGCAAGAATGGCGTTGGGCCGATATCGTTTGGCGTATGCGCGCGACGCACGATTATTTGCACCCTAACTTGGCTGGCCAACCTTATAACGATAAGCCCTGGTTGTCTTATTGGTTGATGGTGTTAAGCAGTGCGGTGGGCGGGTTGAATGCAGGGAGTTTACGTTTACCCAGTGTTTTAGCGGGTTTGCTGACCTTATTTGCAACGGTGCAATTTGGCACCGCCCTATTTAATCGTGCAACCGCTTATCTTGCGGCATGGTTGTTGCTAACGACTTATTTTTTTGTTTTTTGGAGTCGTGTTGCCAGTGCAGACATGCTAAATGTAGCGGGCATGATGTTGGCAGTGGCATGGTATGAGACACAAAAAAAGAAACTGACTTTTTTTACCTACGCCGTGTTCTTTTTTATTTTGGCAGCAACAGCCCTCATCAAAGGGTTGATCGTGATGGTGTTGGTGTTATTGATTGTATTGCCTGAGATGGTGATGACAAAAACAATCAAAAAACATTTAAATAGACGGTTTTTATTAGGTTTGTTGATGGGTGTAGGCATTTATTTTTTGCCATTTTATTTGGCGCATCAAAGTGGGTGTGCAGAAAGCAGTTTATATTTGGTTTATCGAGAAAATATTTTACGGTTCTTTGCGCCGTTTGATCATCAAGGGCCTTGGTACACTTATTTTATTTATTTGCCATTATATCTTTTGCCTTGGAGTGTGATTGCATTAGGGGTGTGGGGGATAAACAAAAAAAATCTTTTGCCGCGTACGTCTGCGCAAAATGCATTTTTGATTTCAACGTTGTTTATTTTTGTTTTTTTTACCTTGAGTGGTTCTCGACGTTCTTATTATATTTTACCCATGGTGCCGTTGGTGATGTTGTGGGTTGCCTATCTTTTCCAAACAATAAAAAATAAAAAAAATCTATATCGTGTGATCGCCTTTTTTTATGTGTTGTTGCTGTGTTGGTTTGCCTACGTGCAACCACTTTACTATCGTCGCCACGGGGTGCAAGCTTTTGCAGCGCAGATAAAACAAAGCGCCGCCGCCTACGCGCCTTGGTCAACCTGGTCTGTTGTTATGATAGCCTCAGATGATCGTGTTGGATTTTATCTGGCGCCCATTGTGCCTTCCACTTCGTTTCGCTCGTTTGAAGATTTTAAAAAATCTAAATTAAAAATAAAAAGGCCTGCGGTTGTTGTCTTGCAACCCGCGATGTTGTTAGAAATAACTAAACAATATCCTGCTTCAACATGGATTTCTCCGCCGAAAAATACGTCATTACCTGCTGTTGTTTTAATCCCTTAAGGGCGCCCTTAACTTGGTGTTAACGTTCGTGCAATAGAATAGGAGACATCGCGTATGTATTGGTTTGTTAATTTATGTGGGCAGGTTGATGTCATGGTGAAGAGTGCAGCTCAAGGTGTGCTTCGTAGGGTGTTTTCTGGTGTGTTTAATAATACAATTGCGAGAAGACCTAAAACACCTCCCCCTGCAACCTTTTTTAATCGCGGCCTTGGAAAGGAAAGTGATAGTGATTCTGATCATGAAAATGATACCGCATCGAGAGTGATGGCAGCCTTGCCACCTCGATCTGACACACCGGTGAGTGTTGATTCTGCAGAGTTTGTTGCAGCATCTGCTGCGCCTGGCTTGCGTGAAGAAAGCATGTTGTCGCCGCCTATATCAGCGACATCGTCAAGGGTGCGCGAAAGTGATGATCAAGAGGCGATTGATGCTGCTGCTGAAGAAGCCGCTATTAATGCGGCCATTGAAGAAGCCGTTATTAGTGCCGTTGTTAAAGAGACTGTTTTTGATGTTGTCAGTGCAGTTGAAGCTGCGATTGTCTCTGAAGAAGCTGCGATTGTCGCTGAAGAAGCCGCTGCGACGGCTGCGCTAGCAGATGCGTTGTTATCTCAACGTGCGGTGATGACGGCTACCACAAGCCCGCCTGTTGTGTCGCAAGAAAACGCGGGTAAATTGCTGCTCCGTGCATTAGGTCAGGCCTGCGACTTACTTCGTGACATCATAGTAAGCCCCCCTCCACGCATTAAGCGAAATGTAGTGGATGAGGAAGATGACGGTAATTATTACAGTGAACAAACTCGGTTCGCGATGTTATCTCGTCTGCGTTTTATATACGATGCATTGGCTGCCTATGCGTCTTATGAGGTGGAAAATGTGCAGTGGCTTGGAGAGGTTATAAGGGGTTTGGCGTGGGAATATCAAGCGCGTACACTTCAAGAGCCAGAAAAATTTCAAACGGTGCATCGCATTTTGTGTGATGTGAAAACGAAATTAAGCAAAGACCCTGATAAAGCCATTCAGCTTTGGCAACTTTATACTGCTCATCGGGTATTGAGGCAGATCTGTCAAGAGGAGCGCCCTTATTTTAATGAGTGCACCTATACGGCGTTTAATAAGCCGAGTAAGTCGGGAGATCGTCTTGTGATACATCTTTATCAAGACGGACGAGAAAAAGCGATCAGTCATAAAATCAATTTTGTACGAGATGTGATAGGTAAATATGTGCCTTCTGATGAGCGTACGAAGCGTTATAGGGAGGTGTTAAGAGGGGTTGATTTGTGGTTGCTACAAGAAAAAAGCTTGAGAGGGTCGAGTTGGGACTATCTTAATGGGGCAATACCCAAAACATTGAAAGAGCAAGCCATTGCATTGTGTCAACAGGCGCCTATCTCAGCGCCCTCGTTCTCTTATCGCGAGTTTGAACCGCTTAGATGCGGTTGTTAAAAGCCTCTTTTGCTTCTAGGGCTTCCTTATGTGTGACTACTTGCAAGATCAAGATGTATTTTTTGATATTAGAACAACATCGATAAACCGAAAGTTAAAATGTTTTGCGTAGCAGATTCACCAGCACTATCCTCAATGTCTTTAAATGGCCCATAATTTTGCTCGTTTTCAAATTCAACAAATAAATTCAAGCCTGGCATGATGCGGTAATAGGGGCGAACGATGTATCGCATCTGATTTAATCCGCTACCCATGGCAGCTTGCGTTACTGTTTTTGAGGCTAAAATACTACGCGCACCTAATCTTATAAAAAAATTATTTGTAATCTGTGTATCTCGTGATAATTCTATATCTAACTTAGTGCTACCGCTGTGATAATACCCCCTTATATTTGTGTCGATAAAATAAGGTATCAATCCTTCAACGCCAATGCCTGGTTGCCAGTAGGGTGTTCCGGCGGGACGATAAAAATAATTAATGCCCCCTTTAATTGCCCAAAACTGATCGAGAAGATGCCAGTAAAAAACATCGATATCAGCATTTTCAGTGCTTCCTTGATATATTTCAGCATCATTAACGAATAATTCGAGTTTATTGTAATCGGTTCCATACAAGCCTTTATAAGTAAGGCTCTGCACATTATTAAACGAAGCACCCATATCTAAAAATGTAGCGAGCCATAGACCTGAAGAATGTGCAGAGGGGTGTTTCACCAAAGAGAAATCAATGGGCCTGGTTTCATCTACTCGAATGATAGGGCGATTATAATATGCGGTTTTTTCAACAATATTTTGTGGTTTTATTTCATCTTGAGTAATTTCTATTAACGTTGAATATTGAAATACGCGCGACATGCCCGCCATCATGTGATAGAGGAAGTGACAGTGAAAAAACCATTGACCACTTGCGTCAGTATCAACATCTGCTGTGATGGTTGCACCAGGTGGTATATCAATCGTATGCAATAAGGGATCATAAGCATTATGCCCGTTACGCAAAATAAACCAATGGCCATGAATATGCATTGGATGATGCATCATTGAGAGGTTAGTAAAAACAAAACGATAACGCTTGCCTGGTTTTAGTATAATTGGAGATGCTTTATATTCTGGTGTGCCATTGATAAACCATATAAACCGTTCCATATAACCAAACAATTCCATATTGATTACACTGGTTATAGGTTTGTTTGGATCGTTAGTCTTCACTGTTGCTATTAAATCTTGATATTTTATTTTTGATGACGTGGCGTAGCTAGCATCAGGAGAAGTGAAGATGTCATCGAATACGGTAGGTTCCGTGGGCATATTCATGGAATTGTGCTGACTACTTGGCATAGACGTAACAGCGTGATCTTGTTTAGGTCGGCCTGGCTTTGGCGCGCTTGCCATAGTAGTCATATCGTGATGCATTTCCATTGTATGAGAAGACGATATGTTACTCATCATGATGGCCATCATTTCTCTTGTTACAGGAAATGGCTCAGGAAAGGGCATCACTTGTTGATAATTAACAAATTGATTGGATGAAGTGACTAAAGCGCCATAGATGGCGCCTACCGTATCTAGTGATTCTGCATAGATAATGTAAGGAATGTTTTTTTGAATTTTTACCAAGACATCATATGTTTCACCAGGTGCGACAGTAAAATCATTGACGGAATAAGGTTTCACATCATTGCCTTGCGCATGTACCATTTTCATGGTTGTGCCAGGGATTTTAACGTGAAAAATCGTACTACCACCGGCGCCAATAAATCTTAAGCGAACGATATCGCCTTGCTTAACCAAGGCTGTCCAAGGAGATAATTTTGTCTGACCATTTAACAAAAAGGCATCATAAGCCACATCACTGATATCATAAATACTCATGCGCATTTGTTGCATCATTTTGTAATCATTTATGAGCTTTTGACGTTCTTCGGAAGATGCTTTGCGATAATCATGAATAAATTTCGAAAGAGAAGGCTGTAGTGGAAATCGAGGGCTGTAATAATCACCTTCTTTTTTAAGATTAGCTAGAATTTTTTCTGGTGCTGTATTACTCCAATCCGATAATACAATGGTGTAATCTTTGGTGTATTGATAACTTGACGCTTGTTTTGGATCAATGATAAAAGCCCCGTATAAACCTTGCTGTTCTTGAAGACCTGCGTGGGCGTGATACCAATAAGTACCCGATTGGTGCAGTGTGAATTGATAATGAAAAACCTCTCCTGGTGGTATCCCTTTTTGACTTACTCCTTCAACACCATCCATTTGCCAGGGGATAAGTATGCCATGCCAATGCACAGCGGTGTCTTTATCTAAATGATTCGATACATGGATAGTGACATGATCGCCTTCTTTAAAATGTAAGGTCGGCGCTGGGACTTGATCATTAGCTGTAATTGCTTTTCTAGCCTTACCTGCAAAACAAACGGTTTTATATTTTATATCTAGATTTACTATGTGATTTTCTGCAATAGCATCTGATGTAATAAATAAAACAATAAAAACAGTCGTGATTAATTTGTTTATCACGTATTACTCCTGATTTTTCGCACTCATTTTTGATTAATATTGATATATCGCAATCGTAGCGAATTCCCAATCACGGAAACTGAGCTTAAACTCATGGCGAGCGCCCCTGCCTATCCCTACTGTAATAGACATCGGTATTGCCAAACCCAGCGCGCATAATAAAACTGCCAGACAAATTTAATGTGCCACCAATTACTTTTGAGCCTGAGACTTTTTCAACTGGCTTTCGGTGATTCCTTTCAGCATTCCAACTAAACCGCCATCAGCAGCAACGTAGGCATCATTATACAATGTCTTAAAAAACGAGCGGTTTATGTTAGAAACTTATTGGAAATGTGAGTTTTTGGGGGCTTTATAGTTTAACGATGGCTAAAATGGTCGTTTTGTGCGGCTTTTAAAAGCCTATTCCCCTTGAGTGGGGGGGGAAGATTGTTTACAATAGCCCCCTTTTTATAAATATTCTAAATTTTGGAGCATCTTATGTTCGCGGTGATTTTTAGTGGCGGTAAGCAATACCGAGTTGCAGTAGGGCAAACCGTCAAGCTTGAAACCT
>OBEQ012296003.1_pt1 | contig 18759 bp, 18 predicted proteins | sample 1670901 | NCBI WGS metagenome assembly OBEQ01 (sample SAMEA104232315, study PRJEB22302) | groundwater metagenome | biome: forest; feature: aquifer; material: groundwater | place: USA | collected 2011-08-07 | depth 5.4 m
GCGGTACTTTGCGGCGCTGGGTCTCCCGACCTTGGTTGAGGGATAGCTCGACCACTAAATCCGCCGAACCGCCGTATACGTGATCCGTATGTACGGTGGTGTGGGAGGAGAGGGGTCGCGAGGCCCCTCCCTATCCCGATTGAAAGTAAGGAAATAGGGACATAGGGACAGACACTCTATTATCTTGGCACTCAGCATGAGTCTGGGAGGGTTAACTGGCCTGTCAGGACATCTTCGTAGGGGTGGGGTTGATCCCCGCCCAAGGACTCATCTCAATCTCTAGTCTTGGGACAGCAAGAGAAGGCTCGGACAGACGCCTCACTCAAGGTAGACGAGACCCTGGCGGTCGATCTCCAGAAGGCGCATGCGGTTCTCGATTCCGAACTCGTGCCGCCAGCGCTCTCCCAAAGGAGGAGGAGGAGAGAAGGAATGAGCCCAGAATCACTGGATGTCTATTGCAAAAATGAGAAGTACGGCGATCCCGGAGTGGATATAGGCGGATTGGCTCCCACCGGCGAGGCGGGGAGGTATCGTCGTATGAACTACAAGGGCAAGCGTCGAATTGGCGCCGGCCGAGCCTTTCTATCGAGCCTCGTCATGTTCCAGTTTGATCCCGGCGTACATTCTCTTCCGCCTGGCAAGTACCACATCTTTCAGTGTTCCGTGTGCGGCGGCGAGCGCATCTACCGTGAGCACGGCGAACAACTCACGGAGGTGTGAGCGCGGGTTTCTTCACTCCGGGTAGACGAGGCCCTGGTGGTCGATTTCGAGCAGATGCATGCGGTTCTTCCCAAATTCGTGCCGCCAGCGCTCCCTCATGCGGTGGCCAAAAAATAGAAAATAGGGACAGACACTATTATCTTGGGACAGCAAGAGAAGACTCGGACAGCCGCTTCACTCAAGGTAGACGAGGCCCTGGCGGTCGATCTCCAGAAGGCGCACGCGGTTCTCGATCCCGAACTCGTTCCGCCAGCGCTCTCCCATCCGTCGGCCGATCTCCTCGCCATCCCCGCTGGTGAGCGCGAGCAACGAGGAGCCCGCGCCACTCAAGCAGGTGGCCAGCGCGCCTGCCCGCCGTCCCTCGTCCAGGATCGCCTCCATCCCTGGGAGCAGCGCGGCCCGATAGGGCTGGTGGAGGCGGTCTTCAGTCCCTGGTGCGAGCAGTTCCAGGCGATCGGTGGCGAGGCCCATAAGCAGGAGGGCCAGGCGGGTCAGGTTGAAGACGGCATCAGCAAACGGGACCTGCTTTGGGAGCACCTCCCGCGCGCGCTTGGTGGCGAGTTTGAGGTCCGGGATTACGACCACCGCCTTCAGGTGAGTGGGAACGGGGACCTTGGCGGCCACGACGCGACCCCCTACGATGGCGGAAGCCGTGAGACCCCCCATCAAAGCTGGTGTCACGTTGTCGGGATGCCCTTCGAAAGGCAGCGCTCTGGTGAGTAGCTCATCCGTCGAGAGCTCGACGCGAGCCAAGCGGGAGGCAGCAGCGATCCCGGCGAGACAGGCCGCGGCGCTGCTGCCAAGGCCGCGGCCCAGCGGGATCCGATTGATCTGGCGCACCCGCAGGCCGGAAGGCTGGAGGCCCAAGTCCCGTAGCGTCTCCTGCGCTGCTCGAACCGCAAGGTTCCGCTCACCCGCCTGCTCCAGCTCGGCCTTCCCCTCGCCCTCGACTTGAAGCTGAAGCCCCTCGCCCTCGTCGCTGAGCTCCACCTCGTTGTACAGGCTCAGCGCCATCCCTAGCGTGTCAAAGCCCGGTCCAAGGTTCGCCGTTGAGGCCGGTACCCTCACTCTTACCCGTCGCATCGGCCACTCTCCCCCTATGACTTCCGCATCCCGCATCGGCTGTCCCCACCATATACCGTACTTTGCCAATCCCCGCAAGGAGTAGTTGGCGGGCAAATCTCCTTGACTCTCGCAGCGTTTGACGCTATAAGACGAGAGGTCTTTTGGACGTAAGGAGCGCGGCATGCTACAAGGTCGGATCATCGGGTTCATCGGGGCCGGCAATATGGCCGAGGCGATAATCCGCGGCCTGCTTGAAGCCAAGCTGGTGACGGCGGATCAGGTTATCGCTTCTGACATCGTCGAGGCGAAACGGCAGCAGATCCACCAGCGCCACGGCATCCAGACGGTGACCGAAGGCCGCGATGTGGCCACGAAGGCCTCGATCCTGGTCCTGGCCGTCAAGCCCCAGGACATGGAGACGGCGCTGAAGGGGATTGCCTTTTCTGTGGATCGGACCAAGACGATCATCTCGGTTGCCGCTGGTATCACGATCGCCTTCATCGCCGAGCGCCTGCCCGCCAAGGCGCGGATCATCCGCGCCATGCCCAATGCGCCGGCCCTGGTTCTGGCCGGTGCCGCCGGCATTGCGAAGGGTGAGCACGCGACAGCCGAAGATCTGCAGCTTGCAGAGGCGATCTTCGCCGCGGTCGGGAAAGCGGTCGTGGTTGAGGAGAAGCACCTGGACGCGGTGACGGGACTGAGCGGCAGCGGCCCGGCCTACGCGTTCCTGTTTATCGAGGCGCTGGCTGATGCCGGTGTGAAGATGGGGCTTACGCGGGATGTCGCCAGGCTGCTGGCCGCTCAAACCGTCCTGGGCGCGGCAAAGATGGTGATCGAGAGCGGGCGCCATCCGGCAGAGCTGAAGGACATGGTCGCCTCTCCCGGAGGGACGACCATTGCCGGGCTGCATGTCCTGGAGCGCGGCGGATTGCGCGGGACCCTGATAGAGGCGGTAGAGGCGGCCACGATCCGATCCCGGGAACTGGGCAGGAGATAATCACCATGCCGTTCGTCGCCTACTTTATCGATGCTTTTGCGTCCATTCTGGGCCAGGTGCTGGGGCTCTACACTTGGGTCCTCATCATCCGGGCACTCATCTCCTGGGTCAATCCCGACCCCTGGAACCCGATCGTCCAATTCCTCTGTCGCGTCACCGACCCGGTACTGCAACCGATTCAGCGCTTGCTGCCGCCGTGGCGATTGGGGATCGATATCTCTCCCATCGTGGCTATCCTGGCGTGCCAGTTTATCCAGCAGTGGCTTGTGCCCTCCCTCCGTGAGTTGGCCTCGAGACTTCTCTGATGGTTCTGGTTCGGCAGGAGGGCGAGGCAGCCTCCTTTCGTGCCCATCTTCAGCCGAAGGCATCCCGCGAAGCGATCGTCGGCGAATCCGACGGTGTCCTGCGGCTCCGGGTAACCGCCCCGCCAATAGATGGTCGGGCCAACGAGGCCTGCCTCCGCCTGCTTGCCAAGGCTCTTGACCTGCCGGTCTCCCGCCTTCGAATTGCCGCCGGTCAGCACGCCCGCGTAAAAACTATCCAAATCGCCGGAGCTTCCGCCGATCTCATCCGCACCGCACTCCGCAGCCTGCTGGAGCACCCAAACCGCTAGCGCAGTGTCTCACAAATACCCTTGCAACCCGTTCGCGGTGAGCTTGTCGAACCCATGAACGGAACCCATTGCAGTACTTCACCCTCCGACAAGCTGAGCATCGTGTGGTCCGTGAAGCTGCAGAAGTTGGGCTTGACTCAAGCCCGCGCATTTCCTATACTTCTGTCGGTTTGAGAGGTGTGGAGCGTGAGCGAACAGGAGCGAACCGCTCGCAGCTTTGGACGATACATGATGACATAAGTCTCAGGCAGTTTGTCATTCCGGGCTTGACCCGGAATCCAGTACCTTTCTGGATTCCCGCTTTCACGGGAATGACGTCGATTGTTGCGACTTACGACGCTATGTATAACCGAGAAGAGAGATGCGATGGACCGAAACTTGGCGCTTGAGTTGGTGCGGGCAACCGAGATGGCCGCTATTTCGTCAGCTCGCTGGATGGGGTTAGGCAATCCGAGCGCGGCTGAACAGGCTGCGATTGACGCAATGCGCCACGCCTTCGATAACGTCAGCTTCATGGGTTCTATCGTCATTGGTGAGGGTGAGCGCGGCAAGGCGCCAACCCTCTATGTCGGAGAGGTTCTTGGCCAGGGCGACGCCCCTGAAGTGGACGTGGCGCTTGACGCCGTTGAAGGCGGGGCGATCGTGGCCAATGGCCGTCCGAATGCTATCTCCGTCATTGCCGCCGCTGAGAAGGGGTCGTTGCGCCAGGTGCCGGATGCCCACATGGAAAAGATCGCCGTCGGGCCCAAGGCGGCCGGGGCGATCGACATCACCGCCCCCCCAGAGAAGAATCTCCGCGCCATTGCTGAAGCGATGAACTGTTCTGTAGAAGATCTCACGGTGGTCATCCTTGACCGACCTCGTCATACCGAACTGGTGAGACAGGTCCGCGGGATCGGTGCGCGCATCAAACTCATTCAGGACGGTGACCTCTCCGCTACTGTGGCTGTAGCATTCGAAGGGACAGGCGTAGACGTCCTCATGGGTGTCGGGGGAGCGCGAGAAGGCGCGCTCGCGGCGACTGCGCTTCAGTGCATTGGAGGCGACATGCAGGGTCGCCTGAAGCCGCTGACTGAAGAGGAGGCAGAGCAAGCGCTGAGAATGGGGATCCGAGACCTGGATCGGGTATTTACGATCTCCGATCTGACCGGAGGGGGAGAGCGCGACATCATGTTCGCCGCAACCGGGGTGACCGACGGTGATCTCCTGAAGGGAGTTCGCTTCTTCGGCGGAGGAGCCCAGACCCACTCCCTCGTGATGCGCTCCAGGTCCGCGACCGTCCGCTTTATCGAGTCAACCCACCGTTTCGACCGGAAGCCGGTCTCATAGGCCCACGTTGAGTGTTACCTTTCAGGGCCCTGTTTCCAACAGTTGTGAGGAAGCATTCGGCCGTCAACCAGCACCGATCTCAGCTTTTTGCTGAGTGCTGTGAGCTGAAAGTGTACTCCAGGCTTTGACCACACAATGTCCTGTGGTACTCAAGGTATTCGGCTGGTTCCGGCAGATACCTCGCGGCTTGCCGCGAGGAGTTTCATTAGTGCCGCCTCCTTCCCGCTCGACCCGCCGATCATCCCCTTACCTATTACCCTGCTGGCTGGATGCGAACGACGCGCGCGTCGGCCTCGAGGATGTCTTCTACGCGCCCATTCCAGAGGCTGCGGAAACGAGACACCGATGCGGAGTCGCCGTTCGAGAGCGCCGGACCGATGGCGGCGGAAAGTTCTTTGGGGGCCGGCACCACATTCGGCTCGTATGCCACATGGACGGAGCGCCCCGTATCCAGGCGCGCAAAGTCGAACTCGCAGTGGCGCAGATCATCGCTTCGAAAGACGAAGAGATCGCGCCGGCGAAAGCGTCCTGCACCTAAACCCCCAAAACCGGTTTCAGACGCGGCGCCGATAACCAGGTTCACCAGTTGCGAGATCGGCCCATACCCAAAATCCGTCGGGCCGCCGTATGCCGTCACCCGTACGTTGCCGCGCACGGCCGGCTCATCGCCATATAAGGCTTTGAGCCCGTGCCGCAGGACGAGGTACGCGCCGGCCACAGTGGGACACATATGGCCCGCCGCTTTCACCAGCTCTTCAAAGCCGACCGCGATAGGCTCTTCAGGACCGACTAGTCCCAGGAACTCGAGAAAAGGGTCGCGCACTATAATCGGTTCGGGACTCACTCGCAACGAGAGTGCGAATTGTTCACGCGGCCTTGGCTTGTCCATGCTCATAACGGTTGTATCCTCCTCTTGTCCATGCTCATAACGGTTGTGTCCATCTCTAATGTGTCACGCGATATTGCCGCCAGCTTGGACAGCTCGGTCAGCAGCGGTTCAATTTCGATACCATGAATCCGACACGCCTGTCGCAGCGTCACAGTGGGGGCCATTGCCGCACGCATTTCCGGGTTCTGGAGCGGGCGTAAACCGCGGCTCACGAGCAGCTCGAGAGCGCCAGGGATGGTAAGGAGATCGGCGACGACGTTGTCCGCCATTGGTTCTCCTCCCGCCGGTGCGGGCGCCGCGGCCGGCGGCTGCGCGCGCATAGTCATGAACACGTTTGCAGTAAACGCGGCAAACGCTCCCACGCCCAGTAGACCGGAGAGGGAGATATATGGCCACACGCCGGACAGGCCGGCCACCTCGACCAGCACCTCGAGACCGCGTGCCACCACCGCCGCGTTGAGCAGATAGAAGGTAGCGTCGCGCCAACCCTTACTCCACAGTGGCGTGCCGACAAATACCGGGATGAGGCGCGCGGAGATACCGACGACGATCTGCGTCAGAAATCCGAGAGTGAACGCGTGGCGACCGAAGTCTAGGACCAGCGCGGGCATAGGGCTGCCTACGAGCGCCGTCGCCGCCCTCCAAGCGGGCGCACACACGAGTGCGACAAGCAACCATGCATAGGCGACGACCATAAACTTTTCGTAGCCACGGTCGCCCACTTTGCCCTGACTCTCCCACGGCCCGAGGATGCCAAGCCGTAGTACGAATGCTCCAGCCGTCAACGCCAGCGCTGCCCCGGCAAGTGCGCGCGCGATTGGAAGCAGTGTCCATGTTTCAATGACGGCCACGATCACCCATGCCAACACGGCCAGTTGATAGCCGGCGAACAGCGCGCTGCTCCCACGTTGAGATGACGGCGGCAGGCCCAGGAAGACCGGCACGATGCGTAAGCTCATGCCGAGGATCCACGAGGCCCCGAAACCCCATAGCGCCGCTTCCCATACCGCCGGTTGGAGCGAATCAACACCGGCCGCCGTGACGACGGCCAACACGGCCGCAACCACCAGCCATGCACAGCCGGCGCGCAGATAGCGCTCGAAGCGCTCGGGCGTCGGCGCACCAGCAGTCAAGCTGCGATGTACGACCCATCCGAAGCCCAACGCCGCCGCAAGCAGCGCAATGGCCCCCACGAACCGCGTTGGCCCAACCACCGGCGGCCCGGCGAGCAGACCGACGGCGATTGCCAGCACGCCACCCACCTGCAGCCAGAACGACGCCGAGGCCACGCCTGGTGCGGCAAGCGGCGCTCCCTTGAAGCGCGGGATCACATGGTAGGCGACACCCATGATGAATAAGGCGGCGAAGCCGAAGACTTGCGCGTATCCGTGCGCTACTTTGGCAGAAGCCGTCGGTAGTCCACCGAGGAAGCTCCAGGGAAGCGTGAGTGTGGCGAGCGTCAGCGCGCCGAGCGTACTACCGAAGGTGAGCGCGAAAAGCAAGCTGGCGGTGAAGAACCGGACGTAGCGCGTCGACCGCGGAACTACGGGAACTGCGACAGCCATGCGTGGATGGGACGCAGACGGCGCCGATGCCTCACAGGCGGGTGCGACGCAACGGCCCGTAGGCTCTATCGCAACGGCCAAGGATCGTTCACGCGGCTCGCCCTCTCGGTTCAAATTCGCGAGCAACTCGCCGAGATCGATGCCGCGCACGCGTGCGGCCTCGGCTAGCGTGGCGCTGCCTCCGCAGCATGTATCGATCCCGTGCGCATTCAGGATCCGGCTGAGGACCGGGTTGATATGCACGACATCGTCAACCGTCGTTGCATTCGTGAACTGGTGTGCGCCCATTTACCGGCTCATCGTACAGAATCTGTGCAATGACTGGGCATACGTCGCCCACTACACTAACCTACCTCAAAGGAAATTGGAAAGCCTCCACGGGGCAGATTGGGGGCACATCAGACCAATCGTGTGGGGTCTGGGAGCCCGGGTGAGGGCCACCGCGCCAAAAGGGCAACTCCAATCCTGCCTATTAAAAAATATAGCTGAAGCGACAGGGGAGGTCAAGGGGAACGTGAAGACGTAATCGCGCACTGAGGCCAATCCGAGGGGTAGTCGGAGCAGGCGTAGAAAGTAGCCTGGCGCGTCGGGAGGGGTGGCAGACCAGCGGATCACGCGGAGTCGGGCCAGGGGAGGTCGTCGGAGACCGGTTCGTCGAGCAGCTCCCTGGGACCGGCACTGACTGGGGAGGCGGAGCCGGAGAGGTCTCTGCGAGGTGAAGCTCGTGGGCCGTCTCCTGAGGACAGCAAGTTCAGGTGGGCCAGGATCCGGGAGATATGGTCGTCTTCATCATGGCCTCCCGGCTTCGTTGATCGTTTCTCGTCGATTTAGTATTCAGCAGGGGATGCTTCCACGCTGGTGCATCCGTGAGTCGTGGTGCACGGTGCACGGGCCCGGATGATACCTTTTTCTGCATGAATCCGAAACCCCTAATCCTGAGAGGAAGACAAGAACCAGACGCGCGTCAGGATATACCCAGCCTCGGCAGATATCGTGAAAGAATGCATAGGGGAGCTACCGGCAGGGAGAATTCAATGTGGTGGACCTGGTCTACGGGGATAATGGCGTATGCGAAGTGGGGATCGACACTGGAGCAGGTCCAGCCCGGCTGTACCCTTCCGACCCGAAGGACACGACGGGATACTGTCTAGTTAATTCGTGGACACTACACTAGGAGATAACCAGGACGCCGGCGCCGCTAACCCGGCCTTGCTTAAGGAGTTGGAGGGCGTGATTGGCCTCTTCGAGGGGGAAGACGCGGACCTCGGTTCGGATCGGGATATCCACTGCCAGGCGCAGGAGGTCGCGCACATCCTGTCGGGTGCTGTTGGCCACACTCCGGACAGTCCGCTCCTGGTACAGCAGGGCGTAGTCAAGCTCCGGGATCGGGCTCATCGTGATGCCGGCGAGTGCGATCGTGCCCCCTTTCCTGAGGACCCGGAGCGCCTGCTGCACCAGCCGCCCGACAGGCGCAAAGATGACCGCGCTATCGAGCAGTCCAGGCGAGTCGTCCTCGGCCTGGCCAGCCCAGTAGGCGCCTAGCTGTCGGGCCAGGGCGCAGTGCGCCTCACTCCTGGTAAAGACATAGACCTCGCATCCCCAGTGGGCCGCAACCTGGATCGCAATGTGAGCCGAGCCGCCGAACCCATACAGCCCCAGGCGCTCGCCGGGCCTGACCTCGCTCAGTCGCAAGGCACGGAAGCCGATGACCCCTGCGCAGAGTAAGGGGGCCAGGTGGGCGGTCGAGATGTCGGTCGGGAGCGGGTACGCGAATGCCTCTGGCGCAACCACGAACTCCGCATACCCCCCATTCACATGGTAGCCGGTAAAGCGGGCTGCGTCGCAGAGGTTTTCCTGGTCGCGCCGACAGAAGGCGCACCGGCCACAGGTGGAGTACAGCCAGGGAACGCCCAGCCGATCGCCAACCTGAAAGTGCGTTACGCCCTCTCCGACCTGATCGACGGCGCCGACGATCTGATGGCCGGGCACGATGGGGAGCGTGGGGAGGGGCAGGTCGCCTTCGATGATGTGTAGGTCGGTCCGGCAGAGACCGCAGGCCTGGACCCGCAGGCGGAGTTCACCTGGGCCAGGGATCGGCGCCGGCACCTCGACCAGCATGAGTGGATGATCTTCGATCGGGCGCGCGCTATTCACACACAGCGCCCGCATATACGCCTCCTCCACGCGACTGTCGCAGCGAGACTAGCCCACTTGCATCCTTCTAACGTCATGGTTCATCTCCCAGATCGTCCAGACAAAAGTGAGGCGATCAAGAGATTTGACGCCACGACGAGCGCAACGGCAGCCATATTACTCATATCGTCTCTTCCCACAATGCTCGCACGCCTTCCCTCGGTCGACTGAAGTACACCCCTAAGAAATGAGCCGATAACGCCCTATTCAACGAGGGTTAGGAAGGCAATAGACCGAAGTCTTTTACCGAAAAAGTGCGCAATGCACACGCTCAAGACCTCTTGAAGGCTAGTAATGTGAGGATGGGAAAGAGGCAAAGCAAGCGACTGTTCCAGTCCGCCATGCAGAACCGAGCGTAGGAATACCAATGATTCCAAAGAGATAGGTAAATTGTCTTGCGCTCGTGGCCGGCACCTGGAACAAACCAGCCCACCGCGGGTTGGACTGATGGCGGATTCAGCGCTGTGCTCTAGCGTAGACCGACATACCAGGCAACGATAGAGCTCCAAAAGGTATCCGACAATCCTGAGGAGGCGGATTTCAAAGGCCCTGAGAAGTCGCGGATCATCATGTAAGACGAGCAGCGTAAGGGCATCCCGAAGCAAGAGGAAGATCTCCTCGTTTGGCTCATCTTCCTCGACGGATGCACCTGCCAACTCCACGAGGTAGGCCCCCCGGCCCAGTCTCCGCAGATCTACTTTGAGCTCGGCGAATGGCTCGACAACCGAGAACTCGTTGATCTTGTGGAGGGTCCGATTAGGCCACTCGAAGAAGACGAGCTGTCCGAGCGTGAACAGCTCGAGGCTCCCGCCGTATCGGCTACGAATCCGTCTTGCCCCACTGGCCACTGCCCGAACCTTCCCCAATTGCCTCGTGAAGAACGGAATAATCCGGTCTGCCTCGCCAAGATTGTGTCCGCCAATCACAATTGCTTCGGTTGTGTGTAAAGGCATGTTTCGAGTTTGGGGTTTGGGGGTTTGAAGCTCGGAACTCGGAACTCGAGACCCGAAACGTTTTTACGGTTGCAGATAGCCAAGTTGTTTTAGCGCCTCATCATCCTTCTGCCAGTCGCTGCGAACCTTGACCAACAGCTTCAAGAAAACCTGGGTGCCGAGCAGCTTCTCGATCTCCGGCCTGGCTAACTCCCCGATTTTCTTCAGCATTGCCCCCCCGCGCCCGATTATGATCGCCTTCTGCGAATCCTTCTCGACATAAATGGTCGCCTCGACATCGGTGAGCGCCCGCCCTTCCCGCGTCCTCACCTGCTCCACCAAAACGGCCACCGCATACGGCACCTCCTGGTAGACCAAGCGGAAGACCCGCTCGCGGATCAGCTCGGCGATGATGAACCGCTCGGGTTGGTCAGTCAACTGATCAAGGGGATAAAGTGGCTGTCCCTCTGGGAGGTATTGGACCAGCAGCGACTCAAGGAGCGCAACGTTGTCACCTTCAGCGGCGGAGATGGGAACGATCTCGGCAAATGGCAGCAGTGCTCGGAAGCGATCGATCGTGGGCAGCAGCCTTTCTTTCTCAACGAGATCGACCTTATTGATGGCGAGAAGGATCGGGGACTTGACGCTCCTCAGGGTCTCCAGGATCAGCTTGTCGTCCTGGGAGAGTGGATCGGGGGCCTCCACCATCCAGAGGATCAGGTCTGCCCCCTCCAGGCTGTTCATGGCCGTCTTCACCATCAGCCGGTGAAAGTACCCACCCGACTTGTCGATCCCTGGCGTATCCAGGAAGATCAATTGCGCTCCAGGTAAATTCTTTATCCCCATAATTTTTGCCCTGGTCGTCTGCGGCCTGGGAGATACGATCGAAACCTTCTGTCCCAGCAGGCGATTCATGAGGGTCGATTTTCCCACGTTGGGACGTCCAACGATGGCAATGAAACCGGATTTATAACTGTTCATGTCCTCGTTACTTTTGATACGCTTTTGTTGGGTTTCGGGTGTGGGGTTTCACATTGCCGGAGTTCCCATCATCAGCTCGACACTCGTAACTCGAAACTCGAAACTTCGAGGAGTGTGGCCACAGCGCGGTGAAAATGCTTCCCCCCAGCCCGAGGGCAGTCACCGCCAGCATAGCCGACTTTGCTGAAAATGGACTTGCGACGAGGGCGCGAAACAGGGGAGGCGCAAGGATGATGATGCCGATAGCAGCCGAGACCAAAGCAGCGATCAGGACTGCACCAGCGGCGGTGTCCTTTGCCCGTCTAGCGATCGAGCTCACGCCGGGCGATGCGAGGTCCACGGTCAGCTCCACTGCAGTATTGAGGAGCTCTGTGATGACGACAAGCGCAATGGCCATGAGCAGCAGCAGGAGATCGACATACGACAACCCCAGCAGCAGTCCGAACAGCGCGACGAAGCCGGCCACAACGACATGGATGCGCAGGTGCCGTTGCGTCAAGATCGCATCTTCGATCCCTTCAAGCGCGCAGCGAAACGGATTCAACGAGCCCACCACGCTCATCTACCTTCTGCCTCGATGAACGGGAGGCCGAGCTGCCTTTCGAGCCTTTTCATTCTCTTCGCCTCTGATGGCATCTGATGGTCATAGCCGAGGAGGTGTAGGATACCATGGATCAGGAGCGCGGCCAACTCGTCTCGAAGAGAGCGGCCCGCCGCTACAGCCTGTCGATCGGCCGTTCCGGCCGAGATCACCACGTCCCCAAGCAGATTCGGCGAGAGTGACGCAAACGGCCCCTCGCGCATCGGAAATGACAGGACGTCGGTGCTGTGGGCCATCCCTCGATACCGCTGGTTCAGACGAGCCATGGTCCGGTCGCCCACCACCAACAGTCCGCACTCCGCTCCTTCAACCCCCACTGTGGCCAATGTAGCCTGCCCGACCTTTTTTAGAAATCTCGTGTCGAGCCTGATCTTCCTTTGTCGGTTTATGACCTGTAGTGCCATTCGCCCCCCTTCTACCGGCAGACTCCTCAAAGGCGAATCCCAGATACTCCACCCGTCGGTGGTAGATGCCGCAAAGAATCCGAACGAAGCTCTCCTCAATGAGGCGAAGTTCGCTGAAGGTCAGCTCGCATTCGTTGAGCTGCCCATCCGCGAAAACGGCATTCACGATCTTCGCAACCAGCGCCTGGAACCGCCCTGGTGTCCGATCAGCAAGGGTCCGCGACGCTGCCTCGACGGCGTCGGCCAACATCAGAATAGCCGCCTCTTTGGTTTGGGGTTTGGGCCCCGGATACCGGAACTTCTCTTCCTGAACCTCGCCCTGGTCGCTTTCTTCTGCATCCTTGGCCTTGTGGTAAAAGAAGAGAATGAGCCGGGTGCCGTGGTGCTGCGGGATCATCTCCAGCACGGTCTGGGGAAGGCCGTAGGCCCTGCCCAACTCAATGCCCGCCTTCACGTGGGACACGATCACCAGGCTGCTGAGGCTCGGGCCTAGCTTTTCGTGCCGATTCTTGGCATTCTGCTGATTTTCGACGAAGTACGAAGGCTTGGTGATTTTGCCGATGTCGTGATAATACGCGCCCACCCGACACAGCATGGTATTCGCGCCGATCGCCTCAGCGGCCGCCTCGGCCAGGGTTCCCACCATGATACTGTGGTGGTAGGTGCCCGGGGCCTTAAGTATCAGCTCCTTCAAGAGGGGATGGTTCAGGTTGCACAGTTCCAGCAATCGAAAATCGGTAGCTACCTCGAACAGATATTCGAACAGTGGGAGCAGGCCGAGCGACAGAATCGCAACGAACAGCCCGCTGACAAGGCCGCATAGCAGATGAAAGCCAAGCCGCTCTGTGGCCCCGGAGAGCAACGACCAGGCCAAGATGGCGTAGAGGTTGGCTAGCCCGACAGCCGCCCCCGCTTTGAGCAGGGCAGCCCGGTCTTTCTGACCAACGAGGGTGAAGATTGCAGTAAAGCTGCTCACAAGGCTATACAGGAAGAAGCGGAACCCGTCAGCCGCCAAGAGGGAGGTGAGAATGCTGATGACGAGGGCGCCCGCAAAGGCCAGGCGGCTGTTAAAAAGGAGCGCCAGGAGTAGGCCTCCCAGGGCGACAGGGATCGAGTATTCGAGGGCGCTTGCAGGCACATTGGGGAGTGCCTGGTGGACGGAGGGAAGAAAGAAGAAAAACGAGCGGGTGACAGCCACCGTCAATAAGATCACCGACGCGAGCAGGAACAGGCTCTTCGGCCGCCGCATCGGCTTAGACTGGAGCGTCCAGATGTACAGGCAGAGGCTCCCAAGCAGGAAGCTGACCAGGAGGCAGATCCCGAGGAGCGGAAGGATCCCCTCCGAAAGTGCCTGGGAAGACGCGATGAGGAGGATGATCGCAAGGACAGTCAGACCGGAGAGCGCATGGAGCCCCCCTGGATGGTGATCGAGGCGCCCAGTGGCCCAATGGAACCAGGGGGAAACTAGGCGCGGAGCGCTCAACAGCCGGCGCGTCGCCGACGACTGCACGCTGGTGATGGGGCCGCTGCCGGTCCTATAGGGCGCCATCTGGCGCCCTCCTATCGCCCCTCGGCTGGTAGGGTGGAGGTCTGGTACGCTTCGTAGGCCCTGACAATCTGCTGTACCAACTCGTGACGCACCACGTCCTCCTCGCCGAGATAGGCGAAATTAATCCCCTCGATCCCTTTCAGAATGCGCTGCACCTCGATCAGGCCGGAGAGTCTGCCGGTGGGCAGATCGACCTGGGTAATGTCCCCCGTGATGACGGTCTTTGAACCGAAGCCAAGGCGTGTCAGAAACATCTTCATCTGCTCTGAGGTCGTGTTCTGGGCTTCGTCCAGCACGATGAACGCATCGTTCAGGGTCCGGCCTCGCATGAAGGCCAGGGGGGCAATCTCGATGGTGCCCATCTCAAGCAGACGGGTGACTCGCTCTAGCTCGACCATATCGTAGAGCGCGTCGTACAGGGGTCGAAGGTAGGGGTTGATCTTGTCATAGAGCGTGCCTGGAAGAAAACCCAGCTTTTCCCCCGCCTCCACGGCGGGCCTGGTCAGGATGATCCGGCTGACCTCGTGCCTCAGGAGGGCTGACACGGCCATGGCCATGGCCAGATACGTCTTGCCGGTCCCGGCCGGCCCTATGGCGAAGACGATGTCGTGATGGCGGATGGCTTCGATGTAGCTTCGCTGGCCTGGGCCCTTTGGCCGGACCGGCCGCTTCTTTGGCGAAACCTCGATCACCTCACCTTGGATCTGTCTGAACTCCTCCTTCTCTTTCTTGATGAAGAGCCGCAGGGCCAGCTTCACGTCCTGAGGGGTGACACGCTCGCCGCGCGTCAGTACCGAAATCAGCTCCGATACGACCTGCTCTCCGACAGCCACATCTGACGCCTCACCCTGGATGCTCACGAGGCCATCTCGCGCGATCAGCTTGACCTGCAAGGCCTCTTCGATGAGCTTCCTGACCTCGTCCTTGCGACCAAAAAGCTGCTGGATCTCTTCCCCGATGGGCAGGGAGACCTTTTGTTCCGGTAGAACCTGCTCCCTCGTCATCTCTCCGTTTCGCTACTCATCACTTAGCGATCAGCCGTCAGCAACTTGCGACCCGCTTGTCGCTGAAGGCTGACAGCTTCAAGCTGCTCCTTCGTCCTGCACCAAGCATATCTCCGCCCTATGGACCTGTCAACATGGCTTCGCAGTTTCGAGTTACGAGTTTCGGGTCTCGGGTTAATGCGGAACTTGGATCTTGGCGCCGCCTTGCAATACTCAGTCGAGATCCAGTTTGATCTTCAGATCCCTGAGCTGCCTCGAGTCGACGGGCGAGGGGGCCTTCGTCATTAGATCCTGCGCCTTTTGGGTCTTGGGGAAGGCAATGACGTCCCGAATCGAGGTGGCCCCAGCGAGCAGCGCGATGATCCGATCGAAGCCGAAGGCGATCCCGCCATGGGGTGGGGCTCCGTACTCAAGCGCCTCCATGAGAAACCCGAACTTGGCCCTCGCCTCATCCTCACCGATCCCCAAGGCGGCGAACATCTGGCTCTGGACGTCCCGGCGGTGGATCCTGATGCTGCCGCCGCCCAGCTCCTGCCCGTTCACGACCAGGTCATAGGCCTTGGCACGGACCCTCCCGGGATCGGCGCCAAGGAGTGGCAGATCCTCGTCCAGTGGCGCCGTAAAGGGGTGATGCATCGCCTGCCACCGCCCCTGCTCGGGATCATATTCAAGGAGCGGAAAGTCGATGACCCAGGTGACCGCAAGCGTGCTCTCGTCGATCAGCTTCAGCTCACGGCCTAATTTGGCCCGAAGACGCCCTAGAGCCCCGGCCGCCGTCATCGGCTGATCGGCAATCAGCAACAAGAGATCCCCTGCCTCCCCTTTCAGTCGCTCAGCAAGGTGTTCGAGGATCGTCGGCCCGAGGAACTTGGCCAGGGGCGACTGGATCCCATCCACGGAAACCTTGAACCAGGCCAGACCCTTGGCCCCAAACCCCTTCGCGCAGTCAACCAGCCCATCGATCTGCGTCCTGGAGAATGAGCCGCACCCTTTGACGTTCATCCCCTTCACCACGCCGCCTTGCGCAATCGGCTCGGCGAACGCCTTTGCCTCCACCCCGCGCAACATCTCGGTCAGGTCAGTAAGCTCCATCCCGAACCGGGTGTCCGGCGCATCGAGACCAAACCGGTCGATTGCCTCGGCGTACGTGAGTCGCGGAAAGGGTCTGGGCAGAGAAGGCTTGCCGGCTACTTCAAAGAGTGCCGTGATCAGCCCTTCCGTCACCCCAAGCACATCCTCTCGATCCACAAATGACATCTCCAGATCGATCTGGGTGAACTCCGGCTGCCGGTCGGCCCGCAGGTCCTCGTCCCGAAAGCACCTGACGATCTGATAGTACCGATCGATCCCTGCGACCATAAGAAGCTGCTTGAAGAGCTGGGGCGACTGCGGGAGGGCGTAGAACTCCCCGGGATTCAGCCGACTCGGGACCAGATAGTCCCTGGCCCCCTCTGGCGTGCTCCGGGTCAGCACAGGGGTCTCCACCTCAACAAACCCGTGTCGGTCCAGATAGCCGCGAACCGCTTGGGACGCCTTGTGACGCAGGCGCAGGTTGCACAGCATCGAAGGGCGACGGAGGTCCAGGTACCGATACGTCAGCCGAATCTCCTCAGCCACGTCAGTCTGCTCCTCAATCGGAAAGACTGGCGGTTTGGCCTCATTGAGGATCTGCGCCTCCTCCACTACGACCTCAATAGCCCCGCTGGGAAGCGCGGTGTTCTCGGCTCCCGGCGGGCGCGCCTGGACCCTGCCGCGAATCGCCACCACAAATTCGGCGCGCATCCGTCGGGCCACCTCATGGGCCTCCGGGTGAAACTCGGGGTTGAAGACCGTCTGGGCAACCCCTTCGCGATCCCGAAGATCGATAAAGATGAGACCGCCGTGGTCACGTCGCCGATGCACCCAGCCCATCAGCACCACAGGCTCCCCCACGTGCCGCGGGCCCAACAGGCCGCAGTATTCCGTCCGCTTAAGGAGTCCCACGCTCGCGCTCACACACCGCCTCCAGTCCCACCAGATGCTCGACAATATGCTCCAGCGCCACGGAGATCTGGTCGGCTTTCACCATATCCCGCAGCGCCACCTGGCCTTGCCTGAGCTCCTCTTCGCCGAGGATCAAGCAGTACCGGACCCGCTCCTTATTCGCCTGGCGCATCTGACCTTTGAGGCTGCGCGCTTCGAGATCCATCAGGCCCCGCACGCCGCGACGACGCAGTTCCTGCAGGAGCCCCATCCCGGTCCGCTGCGCCTCCTGGCCTATTGTGGCAACGTAGACCCCATGCAGGGCACCCTCCTCTGGGGCTGACGGAAGAGAGGCCATGACCCGCTCCAGTCCCACCGCGAAGCCGATCCCTGGGGTAGAGGGTCCACCCATCGCCTCAATCAGGCCGTCGAAGCGCCCGCCGCCGGCCAGGGCATTCTGAGCGCCGAGGCGGGGATTGATCACCTCGAAGGCCGTTTTCGTGTAGTATTCAAGGCCACGGACCAGCCGATCATCGATGGTATAGGGAATCTTCAGGATATCCAGCAGACTCCGAACCTCGGCGAAGTGCGCCGCGCAGGCTTCACACAGACCATCGAGCGGCTTTGGCGCCTCCGCTACCAGATTCTGGCAGCTCGCCTGCTTGCAGTCCATGATCCGGAGGGGATTGCGCTTCAGCCTCCCTTGGCAATCATAGCAGAGCTCTGATGACCGATCCGCCATGTAGTGGAGGAGGCGATCTCGGATCGTGGGCCGGCAGGCTGCGTCACCGATCGAGTTGAGGCGAAGCTGCAGATCGGGAATCCGGAACTCCTCCACCATGAGCGCCCAGAGGAGATCGATCACCTCCGCATCCACCGCCGGCTGGTCAGAGCCGATCGCCTCCACGCCGATCTGGTGGAACTGCCGGTATCGTCCCGATTGTGGCCGTTCCCGACGGAACATCGGGCCGAGGTAGTACACCTTCATCAAGGGAAACTGGGCGGCCATTTGGTGTTCGAGGTAGGCTCGGACAACCGGCGCGGTCCCTTCGGGTCGAAGCGTGAGATTGACCTCACCCTGGTCGGTGAAGGTGTACATCTCTTTCTCGACAATGTCGGTCCCCTCGCCGATGCCGCGGACAAAGAGCTCCGTCCGCTCGAAGACAGGGGTCCGGATTTCCGCGTAGCCGTATCGCTGTAGGAGAGAACGCGTTGCCGCTTCTACGCGCTGCCACCTCGCGGACTCCTGAGGCAAGAGGTCAGGCGCCCCCCGCACACCCTTCAGTTTCATCATACGCAGCTATTAGCTCCCACATTCAAGGAGCAAGTGCAACAGCGGCGATCTCGGCCGGTGTTGCATAGCCAAGGCATTTCCTTGGTCTGTTGTTGATACGTGATTCGACCCACGCCACCTACTCGTCCGTTATCATACCGAAGTCAGTGCCCTTTGGGAAGTACCGCCTAACCAGTCCGTTGACGCTCTCTATCGTTCCGCGCTGCCAAGACGCATAAGGGCGGGCGAAGCAGCACCGAGCGCCGATTGCTTCCGTTATCTCCTCGTGGCGCGCATGCTCGGTACCATTGTCGAATGTCAGCGTCCGCCTGACCTTTGAGGGGAGAGGCTTCAACCTCTCGACTATTGCGTCCCGTGTCTGCTCCGCCGTCTTCCGATCCAGGCGGCTCAGCATCGTGTACCTGCTCTTGCGCTCCACCAGCGAGTTCAGGGCCGCCACGCTCTTACGGGACACCAGAGAGTCGCTCTCCCAGTAGCCGTAGCGGCTGCGGTTGTCCGCAGACACTGGACGCTCCTCTATCGGGACGCGAGCGGGTCTCGTCGTCTTGCGCTCCTTCCTGCCAATCCCCTTGGGCTTGCGCTTTCGGTGTGCACGGGCCAGACGGCTTCTCAAGATCCCGCCGCCCCTCCGTCTTCGGATGGTAGATGGCCTCGTGACTGA
>OBEQ012609998.1_pt1 | contig 18755 bp, 15 predicted proteins | sample 1670901 | NCBI WGS metagenome assembly OBEQ01 (sample SAMEA104232315, study PRJEB22302) | groundwater metagenome | biome: forest; feature: aquifer; material: groundwater | place: USA | collected 2011-08-07 | depth 5.4 m
AAAACAATGGGAATCTAGAGGCGGCCCAACAAAATTTTAATCGAGCCGGTGAGCTTGAGCCAAAATTTGCTCAACTTTTGTCAGCCCCTCCTCCAGCCCCAACCCCATCAAAAGGGCCAAAAAATAACAAGCAGGCAAGAACGTCACGACAACCGCATCGGCATTAATGCCAGTCCAGGGAACCCTAACCCAGAGTAGTATCGTGACGCTGATTGATAAAAAACCTATAAGGCAGGCTATCCCTATGGTGCGCTGATGGGACCAAGAAGTTTCTAAACCCCAAAGAGCCAACGGAAATCCCACCCACATAAAATTCCTCCCAAGAACTTCGACACCAAAATATCTGAGGAGTTTGAGACTGTCACTCCACTGCCAGCCGGGGTCTGATTCGGATGTGGTCAGTCTCAGGACGTGAATGAAAAATCCATAAAGGGAGTGGGTGTGTCCCCAATCGATAGGGGGATGGACTCGGGAACGAAGCGGCAAGTAAAGATAGGGCAGCAACCCGAGAAGTACAAAGGGAAGAAAGCGACTGACGGTTAATTTCAAAAAAGCACGCCATGAGACGAGATTCTTTCTTAACGGTTCGAAGAGAATCCAAAGGAGTGGGGGGGTGGAAAGGATGACAAGAGGCCAATGATTGGTGAGGCTGAGCCCCCAGAGAAAAAAAAGAAGATAAAGTTTTTTAGGTGTTGGTTGTGAGCGGTAATGTAAAGCCCCATAAAAAAGAATTCCTAGAAAGAAGGTATGCAGGGTGTAGACTTCTGCTTCAATAGAATCCAACCAAAATAACTTGGAAGTGGCGAGAAACCAGGCAGTTCCAAGGGCGACCACTGTTCTGATATTCAAGTGTTTGAGACATACATAAAGTGTCAGACAGGTCGCGGCTCCAAAAAAACCACTCATGACATTGATTCTCCAGGCAGGACTGCCCCAAGGAAGAAAGCAAAAAAGTTTGCCCAGGAGACAGTAGATGGGGAAGCCAGGAGGGTGGGGGATTCCCAAAGTGCACGCGGCAGTGATGAGTTCTCCCGAATCACCCAGTGGTACAGTCGGCACGGCTGTAAAAAAATAAAGAAGGAGAGGACCTAAAAAAGAAAGAGCAGCACCCAATAGAGTCATTATAAAAAAGGTAAACCATACTTTTGTAAAAAACTAAATGAAAAAATGGACCGGTTATGGTAGAGAGCTAATTCTCTTGGATTGGAAAAAAATCAATCGCTTCATAGGTCTTGTTTCCTGGATATGTCTTGTTACCGTTTCCCTCGTTTTTGAGGTATCGCAAGATGTTGATGTTTGGTGGCATTTAAAAACTGGAAAGTTGATTTGGGAGCAAGGTCGTATTTTCACCACGGACATTTTTTCTTATACGGGTTTTGGTAACGAATGGATCAACCACGAGTGGCTCTTTGAAGTTATTTATCACTTGTTTTATCGTACGTGGGGTCTTCACGGTCTCATATTGGCCCGTTGTCTCATTGGGGTTCTGACTTTTGGCTCCATCTATCTAATCAGTTTTTGGATGTCTCAACAACGCCTCTTGAGTCTTCTTGGGGCTTCTGTTGCATTTCGCATCATTGCCCTTCGGTATTTTGATCGTCCTTCCATGCTCACGACGCTCTTTATTGTGTGGATTCTCTTGCTTGTGACAGGAGTGCGCATGGGAAATCTTCCGAAAAAACTCTATGGGCTCTTTCTGATTCTCTTTCCCTTCTGGGCGAACATCCATGGAGGGATCATTCTGGGGTTGGCCATCTTGGGGATTTTGTGGAGTTCTGATGTTTTCAGGCGGTGGAAGGGGGGACTTACCCATGAAGGAGCCTGGTGGTACCGGGAAGAAGTTCTTTTTTTTCTTGTGGTTCTTTCTTCTTTTTTCAATCCGTTTGGATTCCGTATTTTAGCTTTTCCTTTTGAAAATATGGGTCTGACGGTTGCTATTGAACATACGCTTGAGTGGTATGGAATCTCTAACCCCTACATGATCATGTTACCGGAAGGGAGGTGGATTCCCTTTCTCTTTCTTCTCTTGGGATTTAGTTTCTTCTTAAGCCGAGGTTTTTTGGATCTTTCTTATTATCTCGTTTTGGCCTTGACGGCATTGATGACGGTCAAAGCCGTTCGATTTCTTTCTGAATTTGCTTGTGTGGCGGTCCCCCTGTCCGTTTTTTCTCTTTCGGGCCTGACCAAAAGATGGCGGTATTCACCCGCAATTTTTCTAATTCTTAATTTGGTTTTTTTTGGATATTATCTCCGGTTTGCCTTTTTGAGGGGTGGCTTGGAGAAGCAAGAAGCGAGAATGGCCTTGATGACGACGAATTGTCATCCTTCGGATTTGGTCGATTTTTTGGAAGAACATCATATTTCAGGACGTGTGTTTAATGATCTCAACCTTGGGGCCTATCTTATCTTTCGCCGTTCTCCGGAGGAGAAAGTCTTTTTTGACAGTCGCCACAACATCTATGGAAATACCTTTTATACAAATTATCTTCAGGCTGCCGGTGACCGTTTTGCCTTTGAAAAAATCAGTCAGGAGGCAGGGCCTTTTGATTATATCGTTTTAAATGCTTGGGGCAGACGCTTTGGGGGACTCCACACCTATCTTTGGGGAAGGCCAGAATGGCACTTAGTGTATGCTTCTGTTCTCGGGCTTGTTTATGTGAGAGATGTGGATCGATTTCGTTCGGTCATTGAGCAGTTTGACATCAAGGATCCTCCCGATATTCTTTTAAGAGACATGCCTTTCTTGAAATCGAGGATTCTTTAGGTGATTTTTCTTTATTTTGCTCTTCTGAGTGTTTCTCTCCTGTGGCGTCCGGACGAGAGTCTGGATCTCTGGTGGCATCTCAAGACTGGTCAGTTGATGTGGGAACAAGGTCGTATTTTTACGACGGATATTTTTTCTTATACGGCCTTTGGTCAACCCTGGATCAACCACGAGTGGTTGGCAGAAATTGTCTACGCTTTTATTTTTAAGTACTTTAATCTCTCCGGGTTGGTTGTATTTCGGTGTTTCTTGGGCTCTTTGATTGGCTTCATTTTATATCGATGGACCCTCCTCTTGTGTGGTCGTAGGTCTCTAAGTTTGCTTTTGGCGTCTATTGCTTTTTGGGTGGCTTCCCCTCGGTTTATGGAACATCCGTCCCTTTTCTCGACGCTCTTCACCTTGTTTATTCTGTGGATTGTTTCAGGCGTTCAATCAGGTTTTTTGTCTCAGAAAACCTACTTCTGGTTTTTGGGTCTCTTCCCTCTTTGGGTTAATATACATAGTGGATTTGTTCTTGGGTTAGCCGTTTTGTTTTTATTTTGGGTTCCTGACTTCTTGAAGACAAAGAAGAAGGGAGAGGTCTTTCTATTTCTCTTGATTGTGGCCAGCTGTTTTTTAAGTCCGTTTACTTATCAAACTTTGATCTTTCCTTTGACACATATGGGTCTCCACGTGCCTCTTCAGAATACGGTGGAATGGTTGAGTCCTTTTAATCCAGAAGCTCTCACACGGACGATTGAGGGAGAAAGATTTCCTATTGTTTTCTTCCTCATTGGTTTTATTTTTTTACTCAATCGTCGGTCAATCAAGGTGCCCTATCTTCTCGTTTTTGGTTTGATGGGTTGCCTCTCGATGATGGCTATTCGTTTTTTTTTCCGATTTTGTCTTAGTGGCGGCTCCTCTTTTGGCGATGATTCTTATTGATAAGATCCATCGTGTGCGATGGATCGATCAGATATTGGTTAGCTTGAGTGTTGTTTTGCTCCTTTTTTCTGTGACAACAGGATTTAAAAGAGGAGATTTTCAAACACAACTGGAGCGTCAACTTGACGGAATCTCATCGGCGTATACGCCCGATATTGTGCAGTTTCTGGAGGAGAACCATATCTCGGGGCTTGTTTTTAATGACCAGAATCTGGCCCCTACTTTCATTTTTCTCAGAGGCCCGCGTGAGAAGGTTTTTGTGGATGGGAGGCATGCTATTTACGGCAATCAACACTTTGAAGATTTTTTTAATGCTGTTTCTGACAAAAGGAAGTTTTTGGCACTAGACCAGAAATATGGAGGTTTTGACTATATCCTTCTCAGTGAATCAAGTAATCTCAGGTATCTTTCTTTGCAAAAATATTTGTGGGAAAGCCCTGATTGGGTTTTGGTTTATTATTCCCAGAAAGGGTACGTTTATTTGAGAAGGAAAGCCCGTTTTGATTCGGTTGTGGAACATTTTGCCATTCACAAGCCCCCGCTCTCTTTGCGTCGCAGTCTTCCCTTTTTACAGGAGAAAATTTGATCGCCGTCTTTTTTCTCATCCTCAGTGCATCTCTTTTGTGGTGTCCGGATGAGAGTCTGGATCTGTGGTGGCATCTCAAGACCGGTCAGTTGATGTGGGAACAAGGGCGTATTTTCACCACGGATATTTTTTCTTATACGGCGTTTGGAAATGAATGGATCAACCACGAGTGGCTTTCTGAAATTATTTACTCCTTTCTCTATAAACATGGGGGAACAATGGGGCTCGTTAGTTTTCGTTGCCTGATTGGTTTTTTAATAGGGTATTTAAGTTACCGATGTAGCTTTTTTTTGTCTGCGAATCGAAGTGTGAGTCTTTTGCTATCGACCCTTTCATTTTGGCTAGCCTCGCCACGATTTATGGATCGCCCAGCCATGTTTTCAAGTCTCTTTTTTTTATGTTTGTTGTTCCTTGTTATCGGAGTGCAGTCGGGCTCTCTTCCTAAAAAAATCTCTTTTTGTTTTTTAGGGCTCTTTGTTCTTTGGGTCAACCTTCATGGGGCCTTTATGTTGGGGCTTATCTTTCTCTTTATTTTTTGGTTTCGTGAGATTTCTCAATCCATCATTCATTTTCAGGGTTTCTCTTCTCATAGGGGGATTTTATTTTTGCTTATTCTTGGGGCGTGTCTTCTGAATCCTTACGGATACCAAATTTTTCTTTTCCCTTTTCAGGATCTTTCTCTTTCAGTGCCTATTAAGAATACAATTGAATGGCTGAGTATCTTTGATCCAGCCCTTAAAGGTTTGGCAGAGAGGAAATATTTCCCCTTTGTATTTCTTGCCGTGGGTCTGGGTTTAGCGTTGAATCGAAAAAAATTGAATATTGAGTATCTCCTAATCTTGGGACTCATGACCTGTATGGCCTTCCGAGCCGTCCGTTTCTTTTCTGATTTTGTTTTGATAGCGGCTCCTCTCTTGTCGGGAGCTCTCTCTAGCTGGATTCCTCAGAGGCGGCTTGTCGCCTATTTATTCTTTTTATTGAGCCTCATATTTTTAGGATCCAGTGTCGCTTCGGCCTTGAAAAGAGGAAGTCTTGAGTCTCAAACATTAAGACAACTTCAGAGCCTCTCCCCAACCTACACACCGGAACTGATCAATTTTTTAACAGATCATCAGGTCGTGGGGCGTATTTTTAATGATCTAAATCTTGCTCCCAGTTTTATCTTTTTGAAGGGGCCTCAGCAAAAAGTTTTTGCGGATGGGAGGCACTCGGTCTATGGAAATGATCTTCTTGAAAAATATTATCGTGCCTTGTCACATCCAGAGGATGAGTTTTTGAATCTAGAAGATCGCTATGGTCCCTTTGACTCTGTTATCATCGGTAGGGGCGCTCCACTTAAGTTTAAGCCCCTTCAGCAGTATCTGTGGGAAAATCCCCGTTGGGAACTCGTTTATTTTTCAAACAAGGGCTATATTTATCTGAAAAAACGGCAAAAGTTTGATTCACTCATCACTCAGTATCGTATTAAAATCCCACCCCCACCTCTGTTGGCACAAATGCCTTACCTGGAGATAAAAGATTGATGATCCCTTTTGGCGTTTTAGCCGTTCTTTCATTCTTTCTGCTCTGGCGTTTGCCTGTCGATACGGATCTTTGGTGGCACCTGAAGGCAGGTCAGCTTATGTGGGAGCAGGGAAGAATTTTTACAACGGATATTTTTTCTTCTACGGCTTTTGGTCACGAGTGGATCAATCACGAATGGCTGACGGAAATCCTCTTTTATATTTTTTATCGTTGGGCGCCTTGGGAAGGTTTGGTTCTTCTTCGTTATCTCTTGGGCCTTGGGACCCTCTGGTTTATGTATCGAACGACTGTCCTCCTTACAGGCAGGCGATGGGCCAGTTTATTTATTTCAATGGTCGCTTTTTATGTGGTCTCCCTTCGTTTGGGGCTTAGGCCTTCTACGGTGAGCACTTTATGGATCGCCGTTAGTTTCTTTTTGTGTGTCGGGATCAAGACAAACCGATTTTCTATTTATCATTATGCCTGGTTTCCAATTTTGTTTCTTTTGTGGGCCAATATGCATGGAGGCTACATTATTGGGCTAGTCTTTTTGTTTCTTTTTCGATTGCCTGAGGTGGCGATGAAACGTCACTGGTTTTTTCATCCATTCTCTCTCACCCTATTTTGTCTTTTGGCTTGCCTGGCGAATCCCTATGGGTATCGTCTACTCACTTTTCCCTTGGAACATTTGGGACTTCAGGCCGCCATGAGCCGTACGGTTGAATGGCAAAGTGCTTTTCAGCCGGTGGCTCTTTTTTTTGCCGATGCTCGATGGATTCCTTATGTGTTTGTCTTGATTGGAGGAAGTTTTTTTGTGTCTCGTGGTGCTTTTGAACTTTCTTATTTCCTTATTTTACTTCTTGTGGGGATTCTTTCAGCAAAGTCTGTTCGTTTTGTGTCTGAACTCGTTGTGGTTGGGATGCCCCTCATGGCTTTAAACCTGTCTCAACACCCCTGGTTTTCTTTTCATTGGGCTCAAAATTTTTTTATGCGTCGGAGTATTGTGTATCTCTTTATGCTGATTCTTATCATTCCTGCGGTCTTATCCTGGCGTCGTTTAGGCAGTTTGCGGATTCAAGAAGACTGGCTGAAGAAAGAGGAGGTTTTTAACTTCTCTCCGGATGTTGCCGAGTTTTTAAAGGCGAACTCTATTGCAGGGCGCATTTTTAATGACACGCGATTAGGGGAAAGCCTCATTTTTTTTATGGGACCGAAACAAAAAGTTTTTATCGACAACCGTCATTATCTTTATGAAAACTCATTTTTCGAAAATTATTGGAAGGCTCTCTCCAGTCCAAAGGTTTTTCAAGACTTTAACAGTCGTTATGGGCCGTTTGACGTTGTGTTGCTGAGTCCATGGGGGATTGAACAACAAGTTCATTTGCATACTTACCTTTGGACGCATCCGGAGGAATGGGCGCTGGTTTATTTTTCTCAGAAAGGATTTATCTATCTTCGTCGTGAGCTTCGATTTGAGGATCTTATTCGAAGATATGCATTGCATGAACCACCTCTTCCGCTTAAAGTAAAAATTCCTTATTTGAAATACTAAAGAATCTTTATGAAGAATTTATCCAAGGTGACTGTTTTCATTTTTCTGATTGTTCTTGGACTCATGGTTTTTATTCTCCAATGGAAAGGTCCATCAAGGCAGAAGTATTTGCTGCATTTTAATCCCGGGCAGATCACTCATATACATCTTAAGAATGAGCAGGGAGAATTTCAGTTTCAGAATTCCGAAGAGACTTGGTATCTGACAGCTCCTTCCCGGAGAAAGGCCTACCAAAAAATGGTGGGACAGATTATTGCCAGAGCCCTTACTTTGGAGCCGACGAGGAGTGTCGGAGAGGCTGTGGATGAGTCTTCGAGCGATGTTCATGGTTTTAAAACACCCCGGATTGTTTTGAATCTTGAGGACCAAACAGGGCACAAGTGGGGAGTTCTTTTTGGGAAAGAGAGCCCGGTGGGCCAATTTATTTATCTTAAGGTTGAGGGAAGTCCACAAATCTATCTTATTCCAAATTCTGTTTTCACTTATCTCAATCAGGGTTTGCTTGAATGGATAGAAAGGCGATGGGTCCAGGTGCCTCCGTTTGAGGAAATTAAAAAGATAGACATTAGTCTTTTAGGAGATGCGTGGGCGGTTGTCCGTTCTCCTCAAGGTTGGGCAATACAAAACCGTCAAGGTTCAGCGCCATTTGATGAAGAAAAAGTAAAAACCCTGCTGAACCTCATGAAAGATGTGAGCGTGACAAAACTCATCCCTTTTTCTCCAGGGATGCTCTCTCAGGAAATGTTTCGCTATGATCCTGATTTAACCATTAGGATAAATGATGCTGAATATCATTTTTGGTTTTATAATTCTCAGGTTTTTACCCAGAGTGCCGATTCTCCCGATGCTGCAATCAAGTTTCATACAGAAAGTGTAGGACCTTTTCTTCGATCTCTTGCAGAAATAAGAAATTTTCCACCGCTTAATTGGTGGTAGGAGAAACAGTAGCAGGGAGCCGCGGACATGTTCTGAGGTCAAAAATCTCTAAACAAGGTTTCTCCCCTAAATCATTCTGATGGATAAAACTTTTTGTTTCCCGAAGAGATACATTATGTTCCCAAGCCACAGCCTGCCAGAAATCTCGAGAGCTTTCACAGAAGAAGCTTTTTAAAGGTTTACATTGGGTATATAAACTTGAAGCAAGAGGTTCTTTTATAATTTTCATAGAGTGTTCTGGCCAGACAAACTGAAAATCATCCAATAACACATAGCGAAAACCATAACGGGGCAATTCAATAATCCATTCCCAACCGTGGTTGTAACCTGGGATGACTCCTGTCAAGTAATAGGCTAAAGACCAATCTGGAACAATCTCGCCTATCAGGACAGGTTTTGAATAAACAAGATTGTAGGGAGGCTGCAGCCTTGATTGAATCCAGTTTAAGGCTTGAGAATAAGGCATTTTCATCTTTCTTAATTGAAGTGAATGACTGAAAAGCCCCGTAAAGATGCCAATGACAAGACCCATAGTCAGGGGAATAAAAAGCTTGGGAATTTTTTGCAGCGTGATGGAGGCCATCCACCCAATTCCTAGTGAAGACAAGAGAGGATGCCAAAAAAGAAGAGGAGCCCAAGAACGGGCAAAAGGAAAATAAGAAATCGCCAATCCGATTAAAGACAGGAGATAAGTACTGCTCAATAGATAAACAGCCACCTTCTCTTTCCGCCGAATCAAGGCTAAAATACCCAAGACCAGGAAAACCGCGTACAAAAAACCTTCATAATGCAAAACAAGAGCCGGATAGGTTTCCAAAGAATTGAACCTTATTCCAAAACCGGAATGAAACAGGATGGCTGGAATCAATTGACGAAGATAGCTATACCGAGCCTCTGGCCAAAAAAAAGAATAAATCCATTGATAGGCCAAAAGAGGCAAACACAAAAATCCGAGCCAGGTGGCGCCGATTTGAATTCGTTCCTTTAAAGAACCTTCCGAAGATAAGAAGAGAAACAAAAGACTCCCAGGAAGAAAGAGAATCATCCGATAATTACTCCCCAAAGAGAGCCCAAAAAGTAATGCGGAGATCGTGATCCATCTCATGGGGTGAGCTCGAATCATCAGACACAGCAAACAAAGCATCCAAAAAAGTGTCGCCAGTGGATCGGAGAATAAGTGTCTTGAATAAAAATAAATCCATGGATCCACACACGTCATAAGAGCTGCGAGTAGAGCCATCCACTCATTCCGAAACAATTTCCAGGAGAAGAAGAAGATCAGAGGAATCCACAAGCTTGCAATACAGGCCTGCAGCCTCTGAGCTGTCAGAATATGATTGTCTCCTAGATGTAAAGCGGCAGCGAGTATTCCTGAATAAACGGGTTTGGCGTATTGCAATCCCACACTCTTTCCATAACCGGCTAAAAACCTGGCTTCCTCGATGTACTGCCCCTCATCAGCAAAGTATAAATTATCTTCGCTTAAATGACTGATGCGGAACCAGGTTCCAAAAATCGTCAGCATCAGGAGAATTGCCCATGTGCACTTCTGGATTTTCATTAAGATGAGTCCTCAATTAATACCACGGTTGGCCGAGTCCCACAAAAAAGAGGTTTTGTCCTCCTGAACTCCATCCGCGATGCCAACCTATTCTCAGAAGAAAAGAAAGCCGCTTGGCAATGAGCAGGTGGGCTCGTCCTTCGGCTCCGCTACCAACCAGCCATCCTTCCTGAGAGGTAAAGTTTTTATTTCCAACGTCTCCAAAAAGGGCCAGCGAGAGGGCCTCCAGTTTTCCAGTGGGTAGACCCCAATGAGGGACCGCCAAAAGATGACGAAATTCTAGGTGCCCTGCCAAAGGCTTCTGCCCTACTTGTCCCTGGAAAGGATACCCTCGGATGAGGAAGTCCGGTTCCTTCCAGAGGTAGGAGAGGTCACCACCCATCTGGGAGAATCGAAGTGTTTCAGAAATTCCCTGAGTGAAACCCGCCTCGATGGCACCTGCGACGGATTCTTTTTCTAAAGAACCAAAGGGGAGAGACCCGCTTGTTCTTAAAAGGATTTCGGGATGGTGCTCTCTGAGGGTAGAGAAAGTATCCACCCAATAGAAAGCAATTAAATTTGTCTGAAGATATTTTTGAGGGAAAAACCCAACTTTTTTAGATCGTTCCAATGGAATTTGAAGTCTAACGTAAGGTCCTGAAAACCATCGGCGGTGATAAGGGGTGTCGAGGCTGACTCCATCAACGCCCACACCAAAACCAAAACCCCATTTTCCACTGGGTTCAGGCAGTAAGAATCCGCCCAAGAGCTGATTTTCAAAATGATGACTTCCTGAGGAGGTGACTCTTTCTGTTTTTTCTTCTGCACGAAGCTCCAGATAGGGAAAGGTTTTGGTGTCAAGATAGTGAATTTGTCCTACGGGATGGGTCGCTTCTGTATGCCACGCCAGGTTGAATTCAAAACGATTGGTACGTTTGGGAAGGAACCAATGACCTTCCATCCCTACCAGGGCACCTCTTTCTACCGGATCTCCCCGAAATCCAAAGCCGTAGGAAGTTCCTCGGGAGACTTTCTTTTCTGACGGGAGTTTGGGTTGAGTCTCTGGCAGTGTTTCTGGAGTAGTTTCCGGAAGTGTTTCGGGAATAGTTTCTGGCAGTGTTTCTGGAATAGTTTCCGGTTTGGATGGTGGAGCTTCTTCGATGACGTCTGGACGTAACCACTTGAGAGGTTCCCGTTGCGTGTCATTCAAGGGAAGATCCACTTTAAATGTTTTAATTTTCCATGCGCCTTTTTTTAGCGAAGCGGCCATGATTTCACCTTCGTTGGAGGCTGAGGGCCAAAAAAGATCTTCCTCTTGATTGCCAGCCAGACGGAAAAGGGCCCTGTCATCTAAGCGACAGGCAAAAACGCTGAATGTGCCGTCAAGATCGGAACTAAAAAGGACGTATTTTTCGTTGAAGGCGACATGAGGATGGATTTGATGAGAGGGCATGGCGAGAAGTTTTTCCAGGGAGCCTCTTGCTGCATTCAGTTGAAGTATCGTTTCTCTTCCGTTTTCATCTGTGGTGTTGAAGAAAAAGAGATCTTGATAAGCTGTAATAGCCGGTTGGGAGAAGTGGAGTTCTGAGCTTATATTGGTGGTGATTTGTATGGATGTTTGAGTTTCATCAGGGGAATAAAGGGAGAAAAAATTTTCGATCCCAGCCTCTTCAAGACTCAAGATAAACTTCTCTCGTCTTTCCCAGAAGAAACTGTATCGACTCTTCGGGGGCACAGGAATCAAATGAGCCGGGCCTTTGAGAGGAACGAGCATGGGTATTCTATAGGTGTGACCCAGGGCATTTGTTTTCCACGTATCCATCATGAGACCGTCTTCGGCATGGAGCCATTTAAGGGACTCTCCTTGGGGGATCTTCTTTTGATTTTGCAGATTTTCTCCCTCATAGATTTTGAGAATGGGGTCGTGTTCCAGTGGGGCCCTTTCCAAAAAGGCAAATAATTTTCCTCCAGGAACTAATTGAGGTTCGTAAGGAATCCCTTGTGTTTTTTGTGCACTGATTGGGTGAGCCAATCCAGAGGGAGTTTCCAGAGGCGTTTGATTGGAGATTTTTTGAAGAAATTCTTTCCAGGCTTGTTTGATACTTTTTCCAAAGCAAGTCTTAAACAACGATGGGGATAAATTTCGAAGAGACTCATTGACAAAACGGCTCATCGGGATCGGATCTTTTGTCTCTAGTTCTTTCCAGAATGAGGAAACAACCAGCCCCTGGGCCAAATCAGGGTTAAAGGGAAAGAGAGGGGGTAGACGGTGAGGAAGAGACAAGAAGTTCTTTGGGAGTTGTCGGAGGGCCAACTTGCGAATACTTTCCCAAAATGGTTTTTGAAGGGAATGTTGTTCTTCTACGTAAAGAGCCAGCCCCTTCAAAAAAGGGTCAAGAGGAGCGGGTTGTGCATTTTCGATATGGTTGAAGAAAAAAGAATCGGGTTTCCAAAAAGCCTTTGTCCTGTGGAATTCTTTGTAGAGGGCAATATACGTCTGAAATCGCAGGAGAGAAATAGGCCAGCGGTTTGGTTCAAAGAGTGTTTCGTAAACTCCTGAGCGATTTTGAGGATAAATGATCAGAGGCTCTTTCTCTGTGGCTTTGTGGTCTGTTTTGTTTGTTCCTTCGAAGAGAATCGTTATTTTTCTCAAATGGTTTGTTGGATCTTTTGGAAGGGGCATCTCTTGATAGATCTGTTCAAAGGCATTGATAATTTTTTCCATTTCTGCCTGAGAATGATTTGGCACAAGCAGAAAAAAATGCTCACTCTCCTGAGAGGCTCGATCGAAAGGGTCCTTCCCAAAGGAGGTTTCCATTTTTGAGAATAACAGGATGGTGACCATGCCCAGGAAAAAGATTTTGGATGAAAATGACTTCATTTTTTTTCTTTCCTCAAGGGAACGCGAATCTCAGTTACCCCAGAGGTTCCCAGGATCTTAACCTCTTGAAAGCGAGGAGGCAGAATAAAACCCTTGGGAATCTTCCCGAGTATTTTAATGGGATAATTGCCTGGGGCCATATCTCTTACGGTAAACTCGCCGTCGGAATCCGAGGTTGTTTTGTAAGGGCCAATCATAAGATTTATTTTAGAAAGGTTTTTATCATCTGGGCCCCATCGTGAATTACCATCGGTATCTATAAAAATATGACCGTGAATGGCACGTCTAATTTTTGCAAAGAAGAGCAATGTATATTCCTTCGCTTCTGTGATGTTAATAGACTCTTCTATTTTATCGAAGGTAACATCCGCAGGTAAGTTCTCTGGATCAAGGCGCACTGTTACAGGACCTTTTGGGAGACCCTCAAAGGTGCAAATTCCTGCAGAACTTGTTTGACAAGGAACTTCCTGATCTCCCGCTTTGAGGAATACGTCAATATTTGCTAAACCGGCATCATCCATGTCATGAGCTTGATTGCTGTTAAGATCTTCGAAGCAGGAGATACGCAGGCTTGTTTTCAACTCAGACACGGCAAACAAAAGGTCCACTTTTTCCCCTTGAGGCGGGGGGAGAGTGACCAATTGAAGGTCGGAAGTTTGAAGTTGTTTATTGGGAGGCAAGTCTTCTGTGCGTAGCTTTACAGCATAATTACCAGGCTCTAATTTTCCAAAGGAGAAGACCCCCTCGTGATTTGTTGTGACCTTGCCCTCGTTTTCAATTTCCAGGGTAATTCCTTCAAGCCCCTTTTCCCCCTTGTCGCGTTTTGCATTGTTGTTCAGATCTTCAAAAATATTGCCCCTGAGCTCTACCGTTCTTTGCACACTCGGTTTCTTTTGAAAAATGGACTTCAAGAGAGGCTCTGTAGGAACCCCTAGACCAAAGAGCCATTGGTAACTGGCAAAGACAGAACCGGCCAATCTGTCTCCTCCCACTGGACTGGGATGGATGAGCAGGGAGGAGTTCACTACCATATGGATTGCATGACGGGCGTGCAGGTTGAGTGTTCCTTGGAAGCGGCTTATGGTGCTTACAGTAAAAGGAATATTCGAGGAACGCTGGGAGTCCAGGGATTGATTGAAGCCCAACGATAATCTTTTTGTCAGAAAGGTATATCCTCCGCCGAGATTTCCCGCAGTGGCGGGAAGAGGCGAAAAATCTCGAGTAAAACTGAGAGTTCCGGAAAATAACCTTTTTGTATTACCATTAGAAAAAACCGCGCTGAGCTGAAGGGCTTTTTGCTCCTCAATTCCTGTGTTGATGATCCGAAAGATTGTATTCGTATTCAAGGACATAAAGGGATTAAAACTATGCTTGTAGGAGAGGTTGCCTTGTTGGGACGTTGAGTGGTCGCTATTTCCAAGAAAGCGAGTTTTCGAGTCTTGAATGAGGTAGTTGGATGAAAAATTGTCGGAGAGGTTTGGTTGCCAAGAAATTCCCAAGAGACCTGAGAGGGCATTTGCTGTGAGAGGAGACTCCTCTCGGCTGACGGTGATTGCATGTCCGAAATTTTGAACAAGTCGCAGTTTGTCGGCGACGATTTGTTCCGAGAGGCCGACGCTGTAAGAGTGGGAGTCATTGGACGTACTGCCCCCCTGAATGCCCCCCAGGCCATGGTGGGTATAGGTATATTGAGTTCCGATGCCGATGATGGGAAAGCCGATGCCTCCTGAAAGATTACTGGCGAAACCTTGTCCGGACCAGAGGAAACCTTCACCAATGGTTAGTTGATGGTAAGTCTTTTTTTCAGATTGGGAGAAAAAAAGCTTGTGAAGGTCCTCTCGGTCGGGTTGGAAGATAGCAAACTGAATGGATCGGTTTGTAAGACCTGCCTGGCTCCACGAAGCTCCAAAAGCGTTGCCTGCTATATTTGTATCAGGGATCAACAAATTGTTGCCTATTGTGTGAAGACCCCCAAAGAATTTTAGAGTGGAAGTGGTTTTGTTTTCATCGTTTAAAATAACATCGTGGAGGGTAAGAGCTCCTCCACGCAGCGAGAAGGCATTGGAAAATGGAATAGGTTCAAAGGTGCTCGCTGAAACATCACCTGCTTCCAATTGAACTTGGTTTGTTTTGAGAGAAAACCCCAACCCGCTGATCCTGTTTTGTTGAGCAAACCCTCCTTCATGTTCATAAGTGAAGCCTTGGCTTGCATCGGCTCGCAACCCTTTAATGTTAAAATGATAGCCGGAATTAAGTGTATGCACGTACCTGAAATCATGGGGTGGTTCATGTTCGCTAAATTGTCCAGCCATGTTAAAACCATAAGAATTAATGATCCCCCTTTGTGAACGGGGGGCACGCTTCTTTTGATCTTCGTCTCGGAGGACCTTGAGTGGATCCTGAATTACTCGAATTTCCCATTGGTGGAGGTCTCCTTGGTGCCAGTAATAAAGCCAGGTGATGCCAGGTGCGATGGCTGTTACGATGGCTTCATTCCATTAAGTGACTTCCACAGTAGCAATAGTGGTATCTTCTACGAAGGCTTTTTCTATGGGGGACTCAGGAACAACTTTAACTTCGCCTTCCTTAAGTGAAATGTTTTGAGGGGTTGAAGAGGCCCAAAGAGCGGGACTCTTGAGAGTTAAGAGGAAGATCAGACAAATGACAAAAATGTTAATGAACCTCAAAAGACTCAACATGAGTCTTGGTAGGGATCTCTTGACCGCTGACCGTAAAAATCATTTGGTATTTTCCAGAGGGTAGGGCGACAGCAGAAGGTCCCGTGTTTAACTGGGCCTCAGATCCTGGTCGAATTTCACTAATTTTGTCTGGCTTGAATCGGGTGACAGGCTTTTTATTCGCATCGATGACAACAGCGGTTACGGACGCGGCAAATGAGTAAGAGGAAGTGTTGTTGATGGCGATACTTCCGCTGAGTAGCTGTTTCGACGTGGGGAGAGTCACAGTGGCCTTTTTGATGGAGTAATCAAAAGTATCTGTTCCTAATGCTGTGACGGCTAATTGAACACCCTGAGCCGCCCCAATACCCATGCTTGAGGTCATGATATATTTGGAACGATCTCTTTTCTCTTGAGATATTCCTGTCATATTTAAACTCACATTCAGGGCCGCATAATGTGTTCCCTTCATTCCAGGAACCATTTTGATCTTGATAAGCACTTCCCTTCCGGCTCCTGCGGCAAGGGTTGGGTTCTTCGGTGAAATTTCCATATTTTTGATGATAGAGTCGGGAGGGAGAAAACTCATCTCGGAGGTCTCTTTAAAAACTCCCGGTGAAACTTCAATTTTTTCTATGGGCACGATATTGATGATAGCATCGGAAGAGGATTCATTTCCGACATAGAGTTTTGCTTGGGCAATAGAACCCACAGAGGCTTTGAGGTTTAAGACAGGAGGGGAGACGGCAAGGGCATTTCGACCTCCACCTTTTGAAGCTTGGCCTTTGGTTAATAGCTTGAGGATGTCTGACGATTGGGCCCATGCTTTCATAGGACAAAGAAAGGCTGTCGAGACAAGGATCAAAATAAATTGAGATTTACAGACTCGCCGAAGCACGGATCCTCACATTGTCTGAAAAGTTACCACTCTTTGAAGGGTCCACAACACCCATGACTCGAATGGGAATAGTCCCGTTGCTTCCCTGCTGAATTTCCTTGATGACAATAGATTGAGGAAAGTCAGGAATTTTTTGGGCTGGATCCGACCGACGGAGTCCAGGGGAAAAAAGAAATTGTGAAAACGCATTAGGAGATCCGGGAGTATGGCTGATGTCAACGACAACTTTTGAAATGCCTCCTAAAGTGACATCCACAGAAAGTGTGGCTTCGATATTGAGCTGTTTTTCTGAATCAAGGAAGGCATCTCCATTGGCGATCAGTTCGGGTTGTGTATAAATGATATTTCCAAAGGCGATGGTATTGCCGCTGGTAATTGTTCGGCGACCTAGGGCATTGGTTCCTCCTGAAATAGCCAGAGAGACGGAAGGGGAGACTTGAGCCAGGAGACCCAAATCGCTTGTTTCACTTTGGGGGTAGGCTGGATGAACCTCGGTGATTTCAATTAAAAATAAAAAGAGGGCTAAACTGAAAAGTGTGAAGTTTATTTTTGGTAAAATGGCCACTGAAAAACTAAGCTACCACATTCTAAAAAACTATTCCATCAGAAATTCAATTTTCAAACTATCTTTAGGGGGTGCGGCAATGGAGACGTTTCGAAGGAAGCGTAATTGATAGTCCTTGAGTCCTCCTTTGCCCAGGGACAGGCACTTGGTATTTTCCTGTGAGCGGGACAGCTCCGATGTGATCAAAGATTGTTTGGTAGAGTCATTGAGAGGATGTTCTCCCTCGGAAGTTTGAAAAAAAGTTGACGTGTATTGTGAAGTTTCTAACGCATATCCTTTGAGAGTGTGTTTTTTAGAAGCCTCATTTGTGGGAGTGCAATGCTCTTCATAACTTAAGAGAGGACCAATAAAGGTCATTTCTGCATGTGCGGCCTTATGATAAGTGACCATCTTCTGCGAAAGAGGAAGGGTGAGGCTTGAATTCTCCCAATTCAAAAGGTGGGAAAGCGCTTGATTATTTTGATTTTGAAATTCGATTTGCAACTCCACTTTTTCCGGTGTTTTAAAAGAAGAGCTGGAGAGGCAAGTCACAGAAAATGTCAGATCTTTTGATTGTTCCAAGAAATTCGAGGTGGCCTCTACTGATTGAGGTTGCGGGGCCTGCATGCCGACAAGCAACCAGGCAAGAGAGAAGACATAAAGCAAGAGGGACAAGGTGATGGATCTCATGGAATAATCTTTCCTATTCGGCCCCATTTAACTTGGCCGTTTGAAGGGTTTCGTGAAAAAAGAACCCTCGTTGGATGACCCACAACCAACTTTTGGTCTAAACTTCCCCATGTTCGGCTATCGACACTATAATCCCTATTATCTCCCAAGACAACCACTGTTCCTGGTAAAATCACTGCAGACCAAGCCGGAGCCCACAAATCTTCCTCTTGTGGGGTGAGATAGGAATGCCGGCCATTTGTTTCTTCAAAATAATTTCCCTTTTGAGGAAGGGCCTTTTGATCGGATACTTTTTGGCGTGGAAGGGGAGAACCATTCAAGCTGAGTCGATGGTCTTTCCATTGAACAAAATCACCCGGCAGACCCGCAATTCTTTTTACCAGTCTGATGTCTCCCTCTCCGGGTTGTTGAAATACGATGGCTTCACCTCGTTCCAGATTCCATCGCTTCAAAACCAATCTCCATTTTTCGACTAAAACGTAATCACCCGGCAAGATGCTTGGGCTCATGGAAGGAGTAGGAATACGAACAACCTCGTACGCCCATTTTTTGACACTCAAGGCCAACCCCATCACAAAAAGTGTTAAAAGTATGACCGAAGTTGTTTTCAACGGTATTTATTGTTTATGAATTGAAGTTGTGATACAAGAGAAAAGTTTTTATGATTGAAGCAAACTCCTTAGTTAAAAATTATGGTCCCGTAAAAGTCCTCAAAGGGCTTTCGTTTAAAATTCAAAAAGGGGAAATCTGCGGTCTTTTAGGTCCCAATGGGGCTGGCAAGTCAACCACGCTAAAAATATTGACAGGCTATCTGAAGCCTGATTCTGGAAAGGCTTTCTTGGACCAATGGGAAATACAGGAGAATTCTTTTGAGGCAAGGAGCCTCATCGGTTATGTTCCAGAAACGCCGATTCTCTATAAGGAAATGCTTGTTCAAGATTATCTTGAGTATGTTGCTGTTGTGAAAGGCGTTCCTTCTCAGTTGCTAAAAGTACGTTTGGACTCTGTGGTGGGTCGGTGTGGACTTGGCAATGTTTTGAAGAAGCCTATTGGATCGGTCTCCAAGGGCTATCGCCAGCGTACCGCTCTTGCTCAGGCTCTTATTGGGAATCCATCAATTCTCTTTTTGGATGAACCAACCTCTGCCTTGGATCCTCTACAAGTCTTGGAGGTGCGAGAGGTGATTCGGTCGCTGGCGAAGGAGACAACAGTTCTTTTTTGCACACATATTCTTCAGGAAGTCGTTTCTTGTTGTGATC